>SXGQ01785913.1_pt1 | contig 19791 bp, 15 predicted proteins | sample 3178371 | NCBI WGS metagenome assembly SXGQ01 (sample SAMN11356859, study PRJNA531348) | freshwater metagenome | isolation source: freshwater sample F1-20 | place: China: Fuxian Lake, Yuxi | collected 2017-12-25 | reverse complement strand
GCGATGACCTTAAGGTGGATCAAAGCCTTGCGCATAACGGCGTTTGTTTAACCGTGGTTCAGTGCGGAGAAGGAAGACATCGTGTGGTTGCGGTGAAAGAAACAATGGAGCGCACGGCACTTGGTACATTAAAGCCAGGAGTTGCCGTGAATTTGGAACGTTGTTTGCGTTTGGGCGATCGTTTGGACGGTCACTGGGTTCAAGGTCATGTGGACGATACAGGACTTTGTACAAATATTCAAGATGAGCAGGGAAGTTGGCGTTTTACTTTTCAATACCCTGTTCAGCATGCGGCCTTGTTGGTCGCCAAAGGTTCTATTACCGTGAACGGGGTTTCTTTGACCTTAGTGGAGGTAGGCTTAGACGCCTTTACGGTTGCCGTCATCCCCTATACCTTCCAACACACCACCTTGGGTCAATTGCAAGAGGGTCAGCGCGTCAATTTGGAATTTGATTTGTTAGGGAAATACTTCTTGAGGCAACAAAGTTTGCTGAACACGATTCCGGCTACTCGATAAAGGTCATAATTTCTCTGCTTTCTTGCCAGCTCTGCAAGGGCTTATGGCCATGCCTTCTCATATAAAGGTCCAAAACTTGGACGTATTCGTCATCAGACCATGGCTGAAAGGCCTCCTCACCGGCGTGTTGCGGCGGGATTTTCATTTGAACCAAGGTTCTTGGATCTTCTTGGTCTGCAAAGGATATACCGTATTCAAAAACAGGATTTAACAAATGGTTACGGTAGCACATTCTCGCAAAAAGTTCATCGACCTGTACAGGTTCAAGGAGTATTTTACGTAGCGGGAGAAACTCTTCCTCAAAGAATGCCACATGAGCTCCGTTATCGCCCAAGGACGCGAGAATGGCGGAACCGCCCACTTGAATGGATATACTTTGGGTATTGGAACTTGTTTTGAAATCAAAGGGACATGGATTGGAATTCATTTGCAAAATGAAAACCGAACCGGGATCATACCCCAAATATTCAACAGGGTAAACAGCGCCTTGTAAACTCAAATGAATCATTCTGTACCGGCTTAGGAAGGAGGGGTCCTGCCAGGCCGGGTGAATTTGGTCTTGGCCCTTCACGGCATTCATTTCGGCGTAGAGCACCCCCATAAACAGCCAACACAACCATTGGTAGACTCGCTCGGTATTGGTCCACCCCAAAGTATCTGTTCCGATTAACATAAGATTCGCGCATTTACGAGCGACATCGTCCATGCCTCCATTCCAACAGTCGTTGTGTACTGGAACTCGAAGGTTGGGGTATGCAACTTTATTTCCGTTTGGAAGAGTCAGGAAATGATGCGCAAGGTCTAGTTGTTCGATCCAACGATTGGGGAAAAGGGGGCGTAATTCTGTAGATGGGTCGATGACTAGTCCGGAGATCAAACAACGAGTTCCGTCGAATGCGTACAGTCCATCAAAAGGGTTGAATCGGATTCCCCCTTCGGGTTCAAGAGGGGAAGGCTTGGCCGTCATGGTCGGGTAAAAGTCCTGTGTACGTATCGGGTCGCAATTGAAGCAAAAGGCTCGAGGATTCAGGGTCCAGATTGAGGTCCAAAATCCATTGCTGAAGGGTTGATGCGTCCAAGGACGTTCCGGTACGGGTGAGCTCTTTGAGTTTTTCGTAAGGAGCTTCGATTCCGCGATGCCGTAACACGGTTTGGATTCCTTCGGCAAGCACGGACCAATGCTGATTCAGATCTTCTTGAATGCGGGCTTGGTCTACTTGAATTTTGGAAAGGCCTTTGCGAAAAGATTGCAGTGCGAGCAGTCCATACCCCAAGGGTACTCCTAGATTTCTAAGAACCGTACTATCGCTTAAATCTCGCTGTAAGCGGGATACGGGTAATTTGTCGGCGAGATGAGAAAGGACAGCATTGGCCATTCCTACATTACCTTCCGCATTTTCAAAATCTATGGGATTCACTTTATGGGGCATGGCGGAACTTCCAACCTGACCTGCAAGAATTTGTTGCCGAAAATACCCCATGGAGATATATTGCCATAGGTCTCTGCATGCGTCCAATATTATGGTGTTCATTCGCATCAAATTGTGGCAAAGGGCGGCCAAATAATCGTAATGTTCAATTTGGGTGGTGTAACGATATCGGGTTAGCCCTAAGATGTTTTCCACAAAATGATTACCGAATTGGTGCCAATTGACCTGCGGCCATACCAGATGGTGAGCATTGAAGTTGCCTGTGGCTCCTCCGAATTTTGCACCAATAGGGCATTGTTCCAACATGGTATATTGTCGTTGGAGTCGTTCCACCCATACCATGAATTCCTTGCCCAGCCTGGTTGGGGATGCCGATTGTCCATGGGTGCGGGCAAGCATGGGTATGTCCATCCAGGATTTTGCTAATTGTTCCAATTCTTGAATGCAGGATTTCCAGCTCGGAAGGATCACCTCTTGGAGCGCTTCATGAAGAGAAAGGGGGACCGCCGTGTGGTTGATATCTTGGGAGGTGAGGGCAAAGTGAATCCACTCTTTGAGGTGGCCAGCTCCTTCCTGCTCCAAAATGTCTTTCATCCAATATTCCATGGCCTTGATATCGTGCAACGTCGTGTTCTCTAAGATTTTGATGGCCTGTACATCCTCGGGTTCCACGAGATGAAAGCGATGACGGAGTTTTTGGAGCAGTGTAGAATCTATCACAGGCCCTCCCGGTAATTTGGCCTCGCATAGGGTTTCGAAATAAAGCCATTCTACTCGTATTCTATAGCGGAATAGCCCCCATTCCGAGAAATAAGGACCAAGGATTTGCCCTGTCTTATGATACCTGCCATCCAACGGGGATAAGGCAAGCAAGGAAGGATGGTTTGGTAAAGTCAATGGGATCGATAAGGTCTTTGGAGGGTAATTAAGAATAACTTTGTAAAAATAGCGTTCAAAGGGCAATGTCAGGGAATTTGAAGACTTCGTTCAGACACTTCGAGTGCGTTAATGTCTTATGCTTGCAATTTCTTTGGGCTGTCTGTGGTGGGATGGGTCTGGTTATTTTGATAGGATTGATAGGCAGGGTTCAGGCCCAAAACCCAGGAACTCCTGTCCCCATGGAGTTGCCCGCCTATATTGATGAGAGCGGGGATACCATTCCGGTCGCCTATCTACCTCATGTTGAGGTTAGGGATAGGCGCATTTTTCGGTCAGCAGCCGAACGCAAACGATTTGACCGCTTGTATTGGAATGTGGTGAAGGTTTATCCTTTGGCCAAGGCCGCAGGTCGCCAGTTGAACGAGTTGGAAGAAGAGCTCAAAACCATGGCAGAATCCAAGCATCGTGCTCATTGCCGTCGATTAGAAGCCTCTCTCAAAAAGCAGTATAAGAAACAGTTAACCGATCTCACGGTGACCCAGGGACGGATCCTGATCAAGCTGGTTGACCGGGAAACTGCCAGGACTTCGTACTCCATTGTTCGAGAGTTTCGAGGGTCTTTCCAGGCTTTTATGTGGCAAGGTTTGGCCCTTATGTTCGGAAGTAACCTGAAATCTACTTATGAATTACAGGAGGACAGGGACATTGAGTTGATTTTGATGATGTTGGAAGGGGACCAATACAAGACTCCCTATAAATATAGAAATTAGTGTTATGAATACTACTGGAGAACGGACTGATAAGGGTGCTCCCGCGGGCTGCGATTGGTTGGTGATGGCAGCTCATCCGGATGATGCAGAGTTGGGAATGGGTGGTTCTATGCTCAAAGCGGTTGCCCGTGGCTTGAGCGTTGTGATAGTGGATTGGACCCGTGGGGAATTGGGAACGCGGGGGAATGCGGAATTGAGAATGCAAGAAGCAGCAATGGCCGCTAAGAAAATAGGCTTAGCCGACAGGATTCAATTGGACTTGGGTGACGGGTATTTTGAAGAAAATCGGGAGCTGATTGATCGATTGATTGAGGTCATTCGCCAGTACCAACCCAAGGTAATTTGGGGAAATGCGGTTTCAGACCGGCATCCAGATCATGGCCGAGCCTCGGGAATCCTTCGAAGGGCAGTATTTATGAGCGCATTGCCCAAAATTCAAACGGAGTTGAATGGCAAGAGGCAGGAACCTTGGCGGGTTTCGTTATTAGGTTTCTATATCCAAGATCATTATCATAGGCCTGATCTGGTGGTGGATATTACCCAATATTCGAAGGATAAAGAGGGGCTTCTCTTGTGTTTCGGATCCCAGTTTTACAGAGATGGAAGTTCGGAGCCAATTACACCCATAGCCAGGCCTGACTTTCTCCCTTTTGTAGAGGCAAGGTCTAGGGAAATGGGTCGTTGGATTGGAGTAGAATTTGGGGAAGGGTTCCTTTTGGATAGACCTTGTTCCGTAGCGGATTTGGGGCTATTGGTGTAGCCCTTTATCATAACGTGGCTCCAAAATGGCCGAAAGAACAATGGCACGCCTCCATTCGTTTAGTTCAGGTCTTGGAAAATGGTGCGGCTTTGGGGGGTCATAGAATTCTGAGGTGACTTCAAGTTCATTTGAGAGGGAATATTTGGAAGGGCTCGTGTTTTTGGATGGGCTTCGGGGATCTGAGACCTGAAAACGTTGAGACCCTTCTTGAAATAAAGGTCTGAATGGCGTGGTCTTCGGAGGAGGAGGCTCAAATGACTTGGGAAAGGGCTGAGCAGAGGATGGGTCAGATGGTAAGGGTAATGGTGCCTTGCTCGGTTGAAAAACTACGGGGCCGGGATTTGGGCTCTGAACTTGTTTAGGCTTGGATTGTCGTCTCAAAAGCGCATAGGCCAAGGCGCCAACGATATACACAATGGTGGATAAGTCCATAGGAATTTGGTATAAATGTAAGAAAGGTCTGGTTAAGTTTGTGAATGCGCTTGATGGTTGTTCAAATTAATATATTTTACTGATTATATGCGTCTTACGGAAATTGAGGTTAAGGGATTTAAAAGCTTTGGGGACAGAGTATTGATACGATTCAAGGAGGGTGTTACCGGGATTGTGGGGCCCAACGGAAGTGGAAAATCCAATGTGGTGGATGCCATGCGATGGGTTTTGGGAGAGCAGAAGTCCAGAATGCTTCGATCCGACAAAATGGACGGGGTTATTTTCAACGGAACCAAGCAGCGTAAACAAGCCGCATTGGCCGAGGTTCGTTTAACTTTTGAGAACCACAAAGGCATTTTGCCATCGGAGTACAGCGAGGTCACCATAGGACGAAGGCTATACCGGTCCGGAGAAAGCGAGTACTTGCTCAATGGCGTGACTTGCCGACTCAAAGACATCACCAATTTGTTCCTTGATACGGGGATTGGATCCGATTCTTATGCTATCATCGAACTCAAGATGATTGACGAGATCCTGAACGACAAGGATCATTCGCGGCGAGATCTATTCGAAGAAGCAACAGGCGTTTCGAAATACAAAATCCGCAAAAAGGAAACCATGGCCAGGCTAGAAAGTGCGGAAGCCGATTTGGCAAGGGTAGAGGATATCCTTTACGAAATCGATCGGTCCATGAAGCAATTGCAGAATCAGGCACGCAAGGCCGAGCAGGTTCAGCAACTCAAAGAGGACTATCGCGTCGCAGCTCAAGAATTGGCTTGGCATCAATTGCGGGGTTGGACCAATCAACTCTCCGAAGGAAATGTTCAGGAGGTTGACCTAAGCGCAGAAAAATCCAGGTTGGATCAGGCTCTGCAAGATGCGGAAGCAACTTTGCATAGCGGGAAAAGCAAAGTCCTTGACGCGGAACAAACTTTAATTCAATCCCGTTCCAAGTTACAGGAATTGTCCAACAGGGTTAGGGAATTGGAGGCAAATCAACAATTGCAAGAAGAGCGTATTAGGAATTTAAATGGCCGAATTCAAGGATTGGAGGATCAGAAGTTAGCGGATTTGAATCAAATTACCGAACAAGAGGGCAGAATAGAATCCATTTCCAATGAAATGGCCATGATGAGTCAGCATCTGGATGAGGCTTCGGCGTTGGTTGCTGAGGTTTCTCTTCGCCTGAATGACGACGATCGCGCCATGCAGGAACAGGAGCATCTCTTCGTGGAACAACGCTTGACTTTGGACCAATACCAAGCCGCCCGCTACGCATTGGAAAGCAATGTCAATGTTTTGGAGGCCCAAATTCAGGCGCTGGATTCCGAAAGAATCCGTTTGGAGGACGAGAAGGAACATCGCCACCAAGAGTCCTCACAACTTAGCAACTTGTTGCAACAGCTTTCGGCGGAGAAAGAAACGCTTCACAGACGTGTTCAGGACTTGGAGGCCTACCAACAGGAGTACCATGGTCAACTAAACCAATGCCGTCAGGACCTTCAGGTTTTGAGACCACAGGTCGCGGAGATTTCCCGCAAGCTCGATCGCAAAACCAATGAGGCTCAATTGCTTGGGGATCTTATTCAAAACATGGAGGGCTATCCCGATTCCCTTAGGTACCTAAGAGATCACCAGGACTGGGCCCAAACTGCACCTTTGTTGGGGGATATTTTCAACGGAGCAGCAGAATACAAGCCCTTGATTGAGAGGGTTCTTGAATCATATCTGAGTTACTACGTTGTCAGTACCTACCAACATGCCCGTTCGGGGATACAATTGTTAGCCGATGCAGGGAAGGGCAAGGCCTCTTTCTTTGTCCTGGAGGCCTATCAAGAGGGTGCCGAATCAATGAGGGGCATGGTTGTAACCCCGGAGGGTACCGTAGCTGCGGTAGACTTGGTGGATTGTGCTCCTGAGCACGAAGTACTCAAGTATGCCCTGCTTGGGAATGTCTTTTTGTTCACGAATCCCGAAAAGGAAGATGAAATTTCGAATTGGCAATCGAAATACCCGGATGCTTTGTTTGTGACGGTAGGAGGTCATTGTTACGGAAATGGTCGTTGGATGAGTGGTGGTTCCATCGGCCTTTTTGAAGGCAAAAAATTAGGGCGTCAACGGAATTTGGAGACCCTGATGGCTCAAATTGAAGAAGAGCAAATCGTCCTTGGTCAATTGCAGGTGCGATTAAAGGAACTTGAATCCCAAGAAGTTGACCTCCAGGGCAAAAACCAAGAAAATGATTTGTCCGGAGCTCGTAACCTTTTGCTGAACAAATCCTCCGAATGGGCCCAGGTGCATGCACGGCATGAGCAGTTAATGGAGGCTACGGCAAGATATGGAAATCGTAACCACGTTATTGCTTCTCAGAAGGCAGGTATTCAAAGTGAATTACAGGAACTAAAGCCTAGACTATTGGATGCAGTAGCTGAGATTGAAAAGGGAAATGCCTTGTTGGTGGTCATGCAGGAGGAACTTTCTGCAAGGAAGGCCAAATACCATAAAACGCGAGAAGAGCATAGCGAATCTACCCGTCAGGAACTTCATTGGGCGAACTTGAAATCAGGAGCTCAAAGCCAGATTGAATTTCGCCGCAACCAAGTAGAATTGTTACACCATCGATTGACCCAATCCGAACAATCCATAATGGCTTTGCAGGTGGAATTGTCTCAGATTCAACATCTCCTGGGTGAAACTGGGCAGAACAGGCCTGCTTTGCTTGAGGAAGAAAGGACGGCGAATTCCGAGATGGTCGAATTAGAGGAGGCCTACTACGGAGTGCGTGGGGAGCAAGATGCCTTGGATGAACATATTCGTCAAATCCACCGTCAACGGGAGATCAATGACCAATTGCTTAACCAAAGGAAGCAAAATGTCCTCATGCTTCAAATGGAAATCAAGGCTTTGAGGGAACGTTGGGCTCTGGAATTTGACAATGATCCGGATTTGTTGGAACAGGCTGAAACTCCACAACGGGGGGAGCAGGAATTGGAAATTTTGGTTCAAGGGATGAAGAAGAAAATTGAAAACTTTGGACCTGTTAATCCCATGGCCTTGGAGGCCTACACCGAGGTAGAACAACGACACATTTTTATCTCCGGCCAGAAAGCGGACTTGGCTCAGGCAAGAGAAGATTTGTTGAGAACCATAGAAGAAATTGATCTGAAGGCCACAGAGCGTTTCATGGAAGGATTCTCGACCATTCGAGAACATTTTGTGGAGGTGTTCCGGTCCTTATTTACTGCGGAGGATGATTGTGATCTCCTCTTGAGCCACCCCGAAATGCCTTTGGATTCTCCTATCCAAATTTTGGCCAAGCCCAAGGGAAAAAAGCCGCAGTCCGTCAATCAATTATCAGGGGGAGAGAAAACCTTGACGGTGACGGCCTTGTTGTTTGCGATTTACCTTTACAAGCCAGCACCGTTTTGTATTTTTGATGAGGTGGATGCGCCTCTTGACGATGCCAATATTGATAAGTTCAACAAGATGATACGCCGATTCTCTAAGGAATCACAGTTCATTATTGTGACCCACAACAAAAGAACTATGGAGACCACTGATATCATGTATGGGGTAACCATGGTGGAGCAAGGGGTGAGCCGTGTTGTTCCAGTAGACTTCTCGAATTTGAATGATTATATTCCTCACCAAGAAGAGCAGATTTCTGCCCTGAACTAATTGATTTTTAGTGGAAACAAAATCTCAGGAAAACTTGAGATTTTGATCTGCATATCGCCTCAAGAGTAGGAGTGCAGATAGGCTTAAGATGAGAAATGCTATACTCACGGCCCCAAGGTTCGTGATAAGGTAGGTTTGCAAATTCATTTTTAAGGGAACATGATCGAGGTAATATGATTCAGGGTCAAGGCGTATTAATTTCCATTGACGTTGAATAAAATATAACGAGGCCATAATTAGATTTCCTAGGAATAAACCCTTTAAAACCAGTCGCATACCTATACTTACCATGGTTTGTGTTAACTCAATGGGACGCAGCCCCATAATTTGTAAGATTCCCAAACTTCGTTGCCTTTCCAAGATCATAATCAGGAGTGCAGAAATAAGATTTACTGCGCCTACGATGATAAGCAGAATCATAAGGACCACCTTGTTGGTATCAAAAAATCGTAACCATTCGAACAAGGAAGGCATTTGTTCTTCGAGGGTGATGCACTCCTCTTGTAAGCTTAAAATTCTATTGATTTGAATACGAATTTCGGACATTTGACGATGATCCGTCAATTCCAGCTCCAGATGTCCACCAGAATTTTCGGGCCAGCCCAACAGTTTTCGTAAAACAGATTGGTGGACTACAGCCACCGGACGACCTAACTCGTTTTGCATGGGCATTTGAAAAACGCCCGAAATAATAAATTTGCGCATCCTCACGGGTTGCTGCATGAAGTAGAAGGACAGGGGATCGCCAGTTTGGACTCGCAAGGCAGAGGCCAGGGATTTGGGGATCAAAATTTCTTGAGTGCTGTAATTTCCACTCCAATTTGGAATTTTTCCTTCGACCAAATGGGATCGAAAAAAAACCAAGGCAGAATCGTTTTGAACACCTTTAAGCAGGACCCCTTCCATGCCTTCCGAGGATCGGCACAATCCTGGCAACAAAATCACGGAATTCGCTCTGCAAACTCCTGGGATTTCCTGTAGGTTTTGAAGACGTTTTTGGCTAATCGAAAGATGAGGTCGCTGTTCGTCCACTTCCGATTTAAGGCTGCGAACCTGCAGATGACCCCAAAACTGTCCCATTCTCTGTGGTATTTCCCATTGAAAACCGTCCACAATTGATGATCCCAACAAAACCAAGGCCAATCCTGCTGCTGTCGCAACGACTGATAGGCGTTGAACAGTTCTAGTCAGCCTAGTGGCTGAGGACGACTTTAAAGCTCTGTAGAGGAGCTTATTTAATTCAGCGTTTTGAGGCATAGATTTGTTTCATCATGCGATGGGATTGCAATTTAAGGATACGATTGGCTTGCCTATGCTTTCTATTTCTCGTTCTTGAGGTGAAAGGTAAACCATATCCTTCTGCTGCTAATACTTGGCCAACTTGGAAAAGAGTCTTAGAGGGAAAGCGTGTCGGCCTGGTTATCCACAGAAGTTCAACTATTGGTGGTCGCCTCATACCCGAAGTCTTGCTTGAAAATGGAGTGGATGTCCGCATGATTTTTGTGCCAGAACATGGATTAAGGGTTGATTATGAGGCCGGTGCCGCTGTAGGCGATCACTTGGATGCTGCCACTGGTTTACCAATTGTTTCTTTGTATGGGAAACGCAAGGGTCCCGAGACCACTCATACCGACAGTCTAGATATAATCGTATTTGACTTACAAGACGTTGGGGTTCGCTTCTACACTTACCTTTCTACCTTACACTATGTTATGGAATCGTGCTCTCGAAGTTCCATTCCCTTGCTTGTCCTGGATAGACCCAATGTCAATGATTATACGGTGGACGGACCTGTTTTGGACACTGCTTATAGGTCCTTCGTAGGAATGCATCCAATACCGGTTATGCATGGGATGACTATGGGTGAATTGGCAAGGATGATCAAGGGAGAGGGTTGGGCTAAAGGCTCCGACCAATTGGACTTGAAAGTTTGGAAAATGGAGAATTATAAACGAGGCTTACGGCTTCAACCTCCGTATCCACCCTCACCCAATTTGAGGGATTCCCTTGCCTTGGAGTGGTATCCAACCCTTTGTTTTTTTGAGGGTTGTCCGGTTTCTGTGGGTCGTGGTACAGGCAAGCCATTCACCATGATTGGTAGTCCTTGGTTTGGAGTTACAGACACTTGCTTTGTTCCAAGGTCAATTCCAGGTAGGGCAGAAAGTCCGCCATTCATGAATCAAAATTGTTGCGGTTTTTCCTTAAGGAATTCCCCAAAGTCTAATGGTCAGGGAATTAGTTACGATATTCTATTGAACGTTTATAATGATTTTCAAAAACAAAGCTCTCATAAAAAAAATAAAACAATACAAAATAGCGTTTTTTTTAATTCATTTTTTGATCAATTAGCAGGTGGCCCCGGTTTACGAATAGCATTAACTAAAATTAAAAGTGCAGATAAAATTCGCGCATCTTTCAAGCCTGCTCTTGATGATTTTAGAGAGTTACGAAAAAAGTATTTGCTCTATGAAGATTTGTAAAAAAAATATCACTTTTTTTTTAATTTAGATTGATTAGTTGCTAATGAATGGCCTTACGATAATGGGTAGACCTAATTTACGTTTCATTTTTTGGGGTACCCCTGAATTCGCTTCGATTTCATTGAAAGCCCTTGTAGATGCTGGTTATACGCCGTATGCGGTGGTGACAGCCATAGATAAAGTTTCTGGAAGAGGCAGGAGGCTAAAGGCCTCTCCCGTTAAGGAATTAGCCTTAACGCAGAATATTCCGGTATGGCAACCAGCCTCGCTCAAAGACCCCTTGTTTGTACAAAAAATTAGGGAGTCTAATCCGGATTTCATGTTGGTCGTTGCCTTTCGAATGTTACCGCAAGAAATTATTGAAATTTCATCTATGGGAACCTGGAACTTGCATGCTTCCTTATTGCCTGATCTTAGGGGTGCGGCTCCAATTCATTGGGCTGTACGTTTAGGTTATAGAGTTACTGGGTTAACTGTTTTCAAAATTCAATATCAAATTGATACAGGGGATATTTTGGATTCAATCAAATTGGATATTCCTATGGATTGGAATGCTGGGAAGCTTCACGATGTGATGGCGCATGAAGGCGCTAAGCTCTTGGTTAATGTAGTTCCTAGAATTTTGGAAGGTAATTATCTATTGAGACCACAGAATGAGTGTACTTCGATCCCAGAAAGTTTATCAAATAAGGCCCCTAAAATTCAACGTTCTGATGCCCTAATTGATTGGGGTAAGGATTCCCTAAACTTAGAGAATTTCATAAGGGCATTTGCACCAGCTCCCGGGGCCGATACGAGTTTGAATGGACCTAGACTTGTTCTTTTGGATGCTATGGCTGAGGAACCATCATGGGGTTCTGGTTTTTCAAGAGAGAATATGGTTGGAATTAGTCTTGGTAGCCCAACTGTTCAAACCTTTGTACAAGGCAGCTGCGTCGTCATTGGCAGCAGTTGGTGGATAAGAACCCAAAACTCATGGTTGAGAATAAAGCAAATCAAGCCCGAAAATTCAAAGGTTATGACTGTTGATGCATTTTTGCGGGGTCACGGCGATATTAATGGCCAAATATGTTCAGGGGAGCTCTGATCCACCTTGTATCCCTGTGTTTGCAGCTGCTGCTAGGTGCCAATGCGGGTCAGGGCCTATTGGATAATTATCCCAAAAATGGACTTGAGAGACGCCACGAATAGAATTGGTAAGCCAAATTCCGGAGGCTTCACGGAGTGAATCGTAAGTTGCGGCAGCGTATTGAACGGTAAAGCCATTCTTTGAAAGAAATTTTATCAAATACTGTGCAGCAATTCCGGGCAAACATCCTTCCATGAACGAGGGGGAATGGCAAATTCCATCCACCCAATAGAACAGATTGGATCGGCTACTTTCGATAAATTGCCCTTTTGAATTAACAACTAAGGCGTCATCCCATCCTTGTTTTTTGGCGAAATTAGCAGCCAGGACGTAGGGCATTGCTGAGAGGCTTTTGAGCCAAGGAATAAAGGGAGGGCATTGGACTATAGGAGATGGTCCTAATCGAAAGGAATTCTCGGCTTTAAGTTCCGTGGGGTGAACAGATAGACGGCATTGGAATTGTTCGCCAAGGGGTGCATAATCGCCGTCTCCTGCTCGCCAAACCAAGGTTCTAACTTTCGCAGTGGATGGCCGATCTGACTTGATCCATTCCACTTGTATCTCTTGAAGCCATGAGTTGAACGCTTCATTCAATTTTGAATCTGGTGATTTGTCAATCTTTGGCCAAGCTATTTCCAAAGATCTCGCGGCGGATACCATTCGGTCCCAATGAGCTCTAGCCCATACCGGATTTCCTTCCAGTAGCAGCATGGTATCGAAGAAACCATCACCGTAGCGCAGCCCTCGGTCAAGCAGGTTCACCCCACAAAGGTATTATCTTAGCTTGAACAATTAATATTGAATAAGTCCATGCATATCCAGCGCATAACCACTTTGGGGCAGTTTATTATCGAGCGTCAATCGGAGTTCCCTTTCTCCAAAGGGCAATTATCCCGATTACTTCGTGATATTGGGATAGCCTCCAAAGTTGTCAATAGGGAGGTTAACAAAGCGGGTTTGGTGAATATTCTAGGGGACACTGGTGAGACCAATATTCAGGGTGAAAAAGTTAAGAAACTTGACATATTTGCCAATGAGCAGTTCAAAGCTGCCTTGACAGCAGGGGGGGAATGTTGCGTATTTGCCTCCGAGGAGGATGATGATATTTTAACCATTGAAGGCTCAGTTTCGGTGGATGCCAAATACGTCGTTTTGATTGATCCCTTGGATGGCTCCTCCAATATTGATGTTAATGTTTCGGTGGGAACAATTTTTTCGATTTACCGCAGGGTTTCTGAAATTGGACCGGGATTACTGTCGGATTGTCTTCAGAAGGGAATGGATCAGGTTGCTGCCGGTTACGTCGTTTACGGGTCCTCTACCATGTTGGTTTATACCACGGGGCACGGTGTGAACGGTTTCACCTTGGACCCATCCATTGGGGAATTTTGCTTGTCGCATCCCAATATGCGGATTCCGGATGATGGAAGAATTTATTCGCTCAATGAAGGAAATTACATTCATTTCCCTCAAGGCATAAAACAATATATCAAGTATTGCCAGGCTTACGATGAGCCCAGTTCTCGACCTTACAATTCAAGGTATATTGGATCCATGGTTGCCGATTTTCATCGAAATCTTCTGAAAGGCGGGATTTTTATCTACCCGGCCACAGGCAATGCGCCCAAAGGCAAATTACGGTTAGGTTATGAATGCAATCCAATGGCCTTTGTGGTGGAGCAGGCTGGCGGAAAAGCGAGTGATGGAAAAATACGAATTATGGAAATTGAACCTACGGATTTGCATCAACGCACCCCCATTGTGTTGGGATCCAAAAGGATGGTCGAAAAGGTGGAATGGTTTCTCAAGGAGTTTCCTGATCCAGGATCTTTTTGAGTTCAAGCAAGCCTTCTTTGATTTGTAATAATCGTTCTTTTAAGCTTATCGAATTTGGAATTTTATTTCCTTTGGAGGAAAGGTGGACTAAGGCGCCTTTTATGGTGAATTTACGTTCTTTGAGCAAATATTTGATTTGGGTCAGAAGATCAATGTCTTTGCGGGTATACATACGGTTTCCCTTTCGGTTCTTCCTTGGTTGAAGCATTGGAAACTCTCCTTCCCAATAGCGCAGGAGCGATGTACTAAGTTCAAGCTGTGCAGACACTTCTTGAATGCTATAGTATTGCTTTAAATTAATTGAATCAATGTATTCAATTTGATCTATTTCACTGTTTTTTTTCATTAGTCAAGTGATTGGTTAGCCTGAGATGCTTTGGTAATTAGTTCTTCATGCTGATCGGGTGAAATATCATTAAATATAAAGTACACGGGGTTCATTTTTCTTCCGCCCTTTATGACTTCATAGTGAAGGTGAGGACCTGTACTCTTGCCCGTGTTACCTACTCTGCCAATTAGCTGCCCACGCTTGACGACTTGGCCGACTTGTACTTCAAATCGCGACAAATGAGCATACTTGGTTTGATAACCAAATCCGTGATCGATCAATATGAAATTTCCATAACCTTTATCTAAAAGCACAAGTTCTTTAATATGGCCGTTTCCAGTGGAGTAAACTGGTGTTGAAATTGGAGCGGCGAAATCTAATCCTTCATGAATTTTGGCTGTCTTATAAATTGGATCGATACGGTATCCAAAACCGGAGACCAATTCACCCCGATTTTTACCACTAATCGCAACAGGTTGAATGGCGGGCATTGCTTCCAACAAAGCATTTTTGTTTCGGATTTGACGCCTTAATTGGTCATAAGACTTGGATTGAGCAACCATTTCTCGGCTAAGGGCGTCAATTTTGATAGAAGTGGTCGCCATCAAAGCACCGTATTCGTAGCGAGCAAGGTATTTGTAGGCATTGATCTGCTCTTTGGATTTGGTAGGCTCGGCTTCTATGGGCTCGGCTTCAAAAATTACCCGATAAATGTTCAGGTCCCTTTGCTCCAGATCGATTAAGGCTTCCCGCATCAAGCGTGTTCGATCATCCAAGGCTTGGTATCGTAGTTCCATTTCGGCCAGTTCTTCTTTGAGTTTTTTTTCTTTGGGGGAATCCAGAAAGGTGTAGGCCAGCGAAATGACCAAAACCGAGGATACTACAGCAACGGAGAAAAAACCCAATAGCGATAGTAATTGGCGGTGCCAGGGCATTTTGACCTGTTCAAAGACTAGTTTGATTGGATTGAATTCGTAACGTGGATGAGCCATTTGCTCAAAATTAACTATTTTCGGGCTTTCATATCCAAGATTGCACCATGATGAAGTCAGCGGACATACGCCAAACTTTTTTGAACTTTTTTGCAAGCAAGGGGCACCACATAGCTACGCCTGCTTCTTTGTTGATTCAAGGTGATCCTAGCCTTCTATTCACTAATGCTGGAATGAATCAGTTCAAGGACCTCTTTTTGGGTAACAGCCCCATTCAACACTCCCGAATTGCCGATAGTCAACCCTGTTTGCGGGTTTCGGGCAAACACAATGACCTGGAAGATGTCGGAAAAGACACTTACCATCACACCCTATTTGAAATGCTGGGGAATTGGTCCTTTGGGGATTATTTCAAAGAGGAGGCCATTGCTTGGGCCTGGGAACTAATGACGGGTCCTTATGGCCTAGACCCGGAGCGTTTGTACGTTACCTATTTTGAAGGGGACAAGGAAGATGGTTTGGGAGCCGATGTGGATGCTCGACGCTTCTGGACTCATTGGATTGCAGAAAGCCGCATCCTACCAGGTTCCAAAAAAGACAATTTTTGGGAAATGGGTGAAACTGGTCCCTGTGGTCCTTGTTCAGAGATGCATATTGATTTGAGAAGTGGGGAGGAACGACGAAAAGTGGATGGTGCGACCTTGGTGAACAAGGACCATCCTCAGGTGATTGAATTATGGAACTTGGTTTTCATGGAGTTCCAACGCATGGCTGATGGCAAACTGCAGGCTTTGCCGGCCAAGCATGTCGATACAGGCATGGGCTTTGAACGTTTATGTAGGGCGGTCGCCATCGCCTCGAGCAATTACGATACGGATGTATTCAGCCCATTGATCAAGGCCATCGAACAAAGTTGCGGCAAATCCTACCAGACAGGGAATGAACAGGTGGATGTGGCCATGCGAGTCATGACAGATCATCTGCGGGCTGTAGCCTTGATTATTGCGGATGGTCAATTGCCCTCCAATGCCAAGGCAGGGTATGTATGTCGACGTATCCTGAGACGTGCAATACGGTACGGATACACGTACCTGGGCCTCGAACAGCCGACGATGTACACCTTGATTTCGGTGCTTGTTGCCCAATTAGGAGAGGTGTTGCCTCAACTCAAACGGGAGCAAACGCTCATTGAGCAGACTTTGTTGGCCGAAGAAACCAATTTCTTACGAACATTGGCGAAGGGCTTGTTACGAATTGATCAATGGGTTTCCGAGAGAGGTTCACATTCCAACAATTTGATGGACGGTGATACCGCTTTTGAATTGCTGGATACTTATGGTTTTCCTGCAGATTTGACTGCTTTGGTGCTGTCCGAAAAAGGTTATCGCATGGACCAGTTGGGCTTCGAGCAAGCCATGGCTGTACAGCGTGAACGTTCCCGAGTGGCGACCAAATCAAGTGTAGGAGATTGGGTATGGGCCGAATGGACCTTTGGGGATCATACCATGAACGGCAAGTTTGTGGGTTACGACCATAGTTCAAGTTCGACACGGGTTCTCCGTTGGCGAAGGGTGCAAAGCTCTGATGGTGAACAATGCCAAATTGTTTTGGAGAACACCCCATTTTATGCTGAATCCGGTGGACAAGTCGGTGATCAAGGGGAATTGGTTGGGGATGAAGGCACCAAGATTCAAGTGTTGGATGTTTTCAAGGAAAATAACTTGTGGATCCATAGGGTGAGCCAATTGCCCCTGGATCCTGAACAGATCTTTGTGGCAACCGTGAATCCGCAATGGAGACAAGGTGTATCATCCCATCATAGTGCAACGCATTTACTGCACAGTGCTCTTCGGATGAGGTTGGGAGATCATGTGCAACAAAAGGGTAGTTTGGTCGGTCATGATCAGTTACGATTCGATTTTGCTCAACCATCCAAAATCGGGCAGGATGATTTAAAGGCTATCGAAAGGGAGGTTAACCTAGCCGTAGCCATGGCATGGCCCTTGGTCGAAGAGCGGGATCTTCCCATGGCCGAAGCGGTGAAGAGGGGAGCAACGGCATTGTTCGGTGAGAAATACGGAGACAAAGTCAGGGTGATCTCTTTCGGGGGCAACTATTCCATGGAATTGTGTGGAGGGACTCATATTCGAAATTCAGCAGAAATTGGCTGGTTCAAGATCATTGCTGAAACGGCCGTGGCTTCAGGGATACGAAGAATCGAAGCGGTTTGTGGTCAGGCAGCGATGCAGTGGGTGTATTCTCAATTGAACACTTTGCATGAAGCTCACGAGATTCTCAAGCATCCGGCTGATCTTCCCGCTCAGCTGCGCAAAACAGTCGCTGAACTTAGTCAGTTGCGCAAGAAATTGGAGCAATGGAATCAACAACAGATCGAACAATGGCTACAACAATGGAGCGAGTCGTGGGAAAATTCCAGTAATGGAATTCATTTATTGGTCCAAACATGTGAACCCTCGCAAGCCGAAGCCCTTAAGGTGATGGCAAATCGTTTAAGGAGCGTATCGTCAATGGCATGCGTGGTATTGGGAGCGGTTGTGGATGATAAAACTTATATGGCATGTGCTTTGGGGGATGAATTAGCGCAATCTTGGAATGCGGGAAAATTAGTGCGTGAACTTATCGAACCTTTTGGAGGCCAAGGTGGTGGACAGGCCCATTTGGCGATGGCTGGAGCCCCGAATTCTAACCTTCAATCCCATCAAGCTACGCAGCGACTACAAGATGCAATGCGCAAAGTGCAACAATACCTTACCCAAGTATCTTTAACATCATGAGCAGCGAAACCTTGGTGGATTATGAATTGGTCGTGGGCCTGGAGGTTCACGTTCAGTTGAATACCCAATCCAAAGCCTTCTGTTCGGATAGCACGGAATTTGGAGCTTTGCCCAATACCTTATTATCACCCATCTCCTTGGGTCATCCGGGTACTTTGCCACGCTTCAACCAGCAGGTTTTGGAGGACGGAATCTTGTTGGGCTTGGCGATGAATTGTCAAATCCGAGAATACAATGAATTTGCTCGTAAAAACTACTTTTACGCGGACCTGCCTAAAGGATATCAAATAACACAACATCTTACTCCACTGGCTTACAATGGATTTATAAATCTCAATTTGGAAGATGGTACAAGGAGGAGGGTAGGCATTACAAGGATTCACATGGAAGAAGATGCAGGTAAGAGCATTCATGATCAAGACCCCTACGATACCTTGATTGATTTAAACCGTTGTGGGGTTCCTCTGTTGGAAGTAGTTACAGAGCCTGACCTTCGGTCAGCAAGAGAGGCATACCAATACCTTTCGGAGATACGTAGATTGGTGCGTTATCTGGAGATTTGTGATGGAAATATGGAGGAAGGCTCATTGCGTTGTGATGCCAATATTTCGATTAGGCCACGCGGAACCGAGGCCTTTGGTCAGAAGGTAGAAGTCAAAAATATGAACTCCATGCGGCATGTTCAACGCGCAATTGAATATGAATTTCAAAGGCAAGTTGAAATGCTCGAAAAGGGAGGCGCCATTGTTTCTGAAACCCGATCCTTTGACGCACAAGCTAACAATACATTTTCTCTTCGTTCCAAGGAAGCCGCCAACGATTATCGGTATTTTCCGGAACCGGATTTGCCGCCTATCCTTGTTGGTTTGGATCAAATCAACAAGGTCAAAACAAACATGCCCCCATTGCCTGAAGTCTTGCTCGAAAGATTTACTTCCGATTACGGGCTTAATGCTTACGATGCTTCGGTGCTGTGTGACCAAAAACATCTGGCCTTGTGGTTTGAGCAATTGGTAAAATTGACCCCGCATTACAAACAGGCTGCCAATTGGACTATGGGCCCGGTCAAAACTTGGTTGAATACACATGCCATGGAAATTCATGAATTTCCCTTAACGGTCACGGCCTTGGCGAGCATGATCGATGCGGTGCAAGATGGCATCTTGACCCACCATCAGGCGGTTCAAAGTTTATGGCCTGTTTGGTTGGAATCCCCAACGAAATCGCTTGACGACCTTGTAACTGAATTGGATTTGGGAAAGAGTTCCGATGGGCCGCCTTTGGAACGCTTGGTGGAAGAAGTCTTGCTGTCTATGCCAGCCAAGGTAGAGGAATACCGTTCAGGTAAAAAGGGCCTTCTTGGATTGTTCATGGGTGAATTAATGAAAAAAACCGGGGGTAAAGTCCAGCCGGCTCAGGCTTCCGAAATGTTGCGGGTCAAGTTAGAGGGTTAACCTTTTCTTAACAACCCGAATGCTCAGGCCTTCTTTACTTCGTAGCACCAAATACACAACGTATGTCCGCCTTGAAGGGAGCATCCAAATTTGCCAAAATCCTGGTTGTTGACGATGAACCGGATATTTTGGAAATAATTTCTTACAATCTTCGCAAAGAGGGCTACGAGGTCAAAACTGCTGAAAACGGTTTGGAAGCGGTTGCCTATGCCAAGGAATTACTACCGGACATGATCCTGCTCGATGTGATGATGCCCAAAATGGATGGCATGGAGGCTTGTAAACAAATCAGGGCCTTACCTGCCTTAAAGAATTGTTTCATCCTTTTTCTGACGGCCCGCGAAGAAGAGTTTGTCGAAGTGCTCAGTTT
>SXGQ01260863.1_pt1 | contig 19793 bp, 19 predicted proteins | sample 3178371 | NCBI WGS metagenome assembly SXGQ01 (sample SAMN11356859, study PRJNA531348) | freshwater metagenome | isolation source: freshwater sample F1-20 | place: China: Fuxian Lake, Yuxi | collected 2017-12-25 | reverse complement strand
CCTCTTAGTAAACCAAGAGTTTCCATTTTCGATAAAACGTCGCCGATTGTTTTTGTGAATCAGTTTTTAACGAGATTAACTCAGTCTCGGCATGCTCCTTCTATCCAATCAACGCCTGTCAAATCCAGGTCGGGCCCATATGTCAAATAACTTGTTATATTATAAATACAAATATAAGTGTAAAACTACAATAATCAAAATTTTTTGATATTTATTTCATATGGAAAAGGGAAAATATAACCCATACGATGAGGATGTTGATATAATACAGGATAATAAAGATATAAAAATTGTTAAGGTATTAACATTAAAAGCAGCTCAATATTTTGGAACTGATTTTTATGGTACTGATAATTGGAATGGTCATTATAGAAATGGTGATCTTTATTTTATCATTAGTAAAAAGGATAAAAATATATATTCTATTTTTAATGATAAGGATGGTAGTGTTATTAGAGATCTTAATAAAAACAATGAAATTGTTACTGTAAACGATCTTAAACGTGCGTTTTTATCTTCATTAAAGATACTATCTCCACTCATTAAAGGTGGTAAAACATATGAATTTTTAAAGGAGGTTTCAAAAGGTTATGATCCACATTGGAGAAGTAATGGGGACGATCCTCTAATTTATGAAGTAAAATTCAATACAAAAAACCCAAGTACTTCTAAGGTTGTTATTACGTTTGAGGATGATGAGGTTTTTTTGGACACCATTAATGTTGAGTCTAGCGATGATGTATATACTTATAGAGCGTTTGTTGGTAATTACTCAGGTCGTGATTATGACACATATGGTGAGGAGGATAGATGGAAAGATGGTGAATTTATTGAATACCATTTTAACACTGAAAACCAACTTAAAGCACTCCAAGTTGCCAAATTTTATGATTTTAGAGTGGTACTTAGTAGTAATATAAATGTTGAGGCTATTTTAAGTGATCACTTTGGAAGAATCGTTGATGATTTAATTTATGAGTACACATCCAAATGGCAAGATTGTATTAAGGATGTGGTTAAAGGTATAATCTTAGATGAGATTACTAAACCATTTGATAAATTCGGAATAAAAGAAATACATAGAGGATATAGATTTGAAACAACTGTTGGAGTATTATTACATTGGTATAGTGATGTTGAAAATAATAAATTTACGTTAAGTGAGTTATTAAATAAATTAATAAAACTTTATGATAAGAAAGACAGGGGTTATTGGCATGAGTTAGAGTATGAGGTAAATTGTGATGATTGGGACGATAATGTTATGCAAGAGTATTACTCAAAAAGTTTAGATTCAATGTTAGAGAAAGTTCAAGAGGATGATCGTTTTATTAATATTGATGATTACAATAAAATGTTAGATCATGTTGAAAAAGAATACGGTTATGGATGGAGACATACAAAAAAGGATCCTGACATACAATTTCTAATCATTAAGATCCAACCCGAAAATAATAAAGTTTTAGTTAGTGTTCACAACGATAAAACTAAAAAACAACATCAAAGACTTCTAGATCTTGATGGTCTATATCAATTAGATAATCAACCCGAATTATTTAATGAAAGAAGAATAGTAAGTAAAAAATTTTTATAATTCAAAATAATTCACTACATTTGTTTTATGGAACGAAATTATGAATTATTGAAGGAGGTATTATCTGTACCTACTAAAACTTATCAGGAAGAAAGAATGGTTCAATTTATCACAAATTGGTTGACCGAAAACAATATTCCCTTTTATGTTGACGAAATGTCAAACATTTATGCAACAAAACAAACCGATGAAAATATATCATATTTTCCATGTGTAATTGCACATACCGATACTGTACATAACATTGACACCATTAACGTTTTTGAGGAAATGTTACCTGACGCTCAGGGTAATGTAAAATTATCATTAAAAGCGTATAACGACAATGATGAACCAACAGGTATTGGTGGTGACGATAAATGTGGTGTGTACGGTTGTTTGGAATTGTTGAATGAACTACCTAATTTAAAAGCTGCGTTTTTTGTATCTGAGGAAACAGGTTGTAAAGGTTCGTCTAAGGCGGATCCTGAGTTTTTCACAAATGTTGGTTATGGGATCCAATTTGACGCTCCTGAGAATAATATGATTTCTGAGTTCTTGATGGGAAGAAGTATGTTTGATCGTGATAGTAAATTCTTTGAAGTTGGTGGACGATTGATTACGGAACACTTTCCGTCTGATACAAAATATCACAAACATCCTTATACAGACATTTATCCTATTAGAACTATGTTTAACATCCCGTGTTTCAATATATCTATCGGATACTATAAATACCATACAAGAAACGAATACGTGGTCGTAGAAGACACTTATAATGGAATTAAAGTTGGTAAGATGATGATTGAGGAATTAGGATACGAAAAACACTAAATAAAAAAAAGGAGACTATTCTCCTTTTTTCTTTCTAACTTTTTTCTTAGGATCTATTAATACCCCCTCTTCAATATCAATTATTTGTTCATCATTTTCTGTTTTAACAAATAACATATAATCTTTGTTTTCTGTAACTTCACCTGTTAATATTTTTTCAGATATTAAATCTTCTATTTTATTTTGAATTGCTCTTTTAACTGGTCTCGCCCCAAATACCTCATCAAACCCAACTTTTGAGATTAAATCAATTATTGAATTTTTATATGTGAAATTATACTTCATAGATTTTAGTCTTTTAACCAAAATATCAATTTCTAATTTTACAATTTTATCAATATTATCTTTATTTAAAGAGTTAAAGATTACCACATCATCAATTCTATTTAAGAATTCAGGTGCGAAAAATTTACTAAGTTCTTTTTTAAGAATATCTCTTTTTTGTTCTTCTTGTACAACTTCACTTGAATTACTTGATTTGAAACCAACACCTGTACCAAAGTCTTGTAATTTTCTAACACCAATATTAGATGTCATGATAATCAAACAATTCTTGAAATTAATTTTTCTACCTAATCCATCAGTTAAATGTCCATCATCTAACATCTGTAATAATGTTGAAAATATATCTTTATTTGCCTTCTCAATCTCATCAAATAAAATAACACAATAAGGTTTGTTCTTAACTTGTTCTGTAAGTTGTCCACCTTCTTCGTGACCTACATATCCTGGAGGAGATCCGATTAATCTTGATATTGTGTGTTTTTCTTGATACTCGGACATATCCACACGGATAAGATTATCCTCACTACCAAATATTTCTTTAGCCAATTGTTTTGCTAAGAATGTTTTACCAACACCTGTGGACCCTAAAAATATAAATGAACCTATAGGCCTATTTGGGTCTTTAATACCAACACGATTTCTTCTAATTGATTTAGATATTTTACCAACGGCTTCTTCTTGACCAATAACGTTAGTGTTTAATGTTGATTCTAAATTAACTAAAGAATTTTTTTCATCAATATTTATCTTACTTACGGGTATTTTAGTCATATTTGAAACTACCTCATAAATTATTTCTTCTGGAATACCACGTTTACTTGTTTTAAGTTCATTATCAAATTTTTTCTTTTCGTTTTCCAAATCAGTTAAAATTTTACGTTCTTTATCACGTAATTCTGCCGCTTGTTCGTAGTTTTGTTTTTTAATAACATCTACCTTTTCTTTTTTGATGTTTTGAGCGTCCTGTTTTAATTTTTCAATAATTTCAGGAAGTTTAATGTCAATTTGCATTCTTGATCCAACCTCATCTAAAATATCAAACGCTTTATCAGGAAATTCACGATCTGTTATATAACGATCCGCTAATTCCACACATAATAATAATGATTCATCAGTATAGTTAACTTTGTGATGTTCTTCATATTTACCCTTACTTTGTTTAAGGATTTCAAACGTTTCTTTTTTGGTAGATGGGTCAACAACAATTTTTTGGAACCTTCTTTCTAATGCGCCATCCTTTTCAAAATTTTTACGATACTCATCTAAAGTTGTTGCTCCAATACATTGAATTTCACCACGAGATAACGCAGGTTTGAATATGTTAGACGCATCTAAAGAACCTGAACTATTACCTGCACCAACCATTGTGTGGATCTCATCAATGAAGATGATGATATTTGGGGTCATTTGAAGTTCTTCAATGATAATCTTCATTCTTTCTTCAAATTGACCTCTATATTTTGTGCCTGCAACAATAGAGTTAATATCTAAAGATACAATTCTTTTATCTGATAAATTTTTTGGACACTCACCATTATGTATCATCATTGCAAGTCCCTCAACAATTGCAGTTTTACCCGCGCCTGGCTCACCAATAATTATAGGGTTATTTTTCTTTCTACGAGATAATACTTGGGCAATTCTAAAAATTTCCTTTTCACGACCAATTACAGGATCTAATTTTCCTTCACTTGCCAATTTATTTAAATCCTTACTAAAGTTATCTAAAACCGGTGTTCCCCCTTCGGTCTTTTTTTTATCTTTATCGTTTTCATCTATAAATTCAATCATATATTTTTGTTTTATTAAAAAATAATAAATCAAGGTTAAAAAGTATACCTTTTGATAAATTGTCATGGTAAAAAAATAATAACTGACATTTTGTAATATTTTATGGTTTGGCACATGTTTAGTAAAAAAAAGTATAAAGAAAAAATATTTGAACTACAATCCAAATTAGACGAATCAATAAAGAATCAAGAATTTGAAAAGTCCATTGAATATCGTGATCAGATAAACAAGTTAAAATAATTAAGATCCACCCAAAAGGGTGGATTTTTTAATTTATGTAAATATATTTAAAATAAAAATATTATGGCAATCTTAAAAGAAGAATATGTTGGGACAAAAATATTAAATGAGGTTCAATCATCTAATGTTGTAAGAACTGAATATGATACCGCAACAAAAAAATTAATTGTGGAATTTAAAAATGGTATTAAGTATGAATATGATAATGTACCACATCAATCATATACAGAATTTAGATCCGCACCATCTCAGGGTAATTACTTTAATTTACAAATCGCAAAAAAATACAAGTACAATAAGCTACGTTAATTTATAATAACGTTGTATTTATATATAATGGACGCAGAATTAATTAAAAGTTTTAAAATACAAGATAACCTAAACCCAAAAGTTTGGGAAAAAGATGGTAATGAGTTTAAAATTAAATCTCAGGTAAGAGAAAGATTACTTGAGATTGCTTACCAGTTTATAGATTTTTTAGGGGTTAATATTGTTGTAACTGATATCATTCTTACAGGATCATTATCTAATTACAATTGGTCAAAATATTCTGATTTTGATTTACACATAGTCGCAGATTTTAATCAGTATCCTAAAAATCAAATAGAACTTTACGAAAAACTTTTTAATTTAAAGAAAATGATATTCAATCAACAACATGATATTACAATTTTTAATTATGAAGTTGAGTTATATGTTCAGAATGAATCCGAAACTCATTTTAGTAGTGGAGTTTATTCTGTGTTATTTAACGAGTGGTCAAATGAACCTAAAAAAGAAGATGTTTCAATAGATAAAGAATTATTACAACAAAAATCAAAACAATGGATGAATATTATTGATGATTTAATTGATTCTATTCAAGATGATGATGTTGAAACCGCAAAAGAATTAATACAAAAATACAAAGACAAGTTAAAGAAATTTAGAACTTGTGGTTTAGAAAAAGGGGGAGAATTCTCAAATGAGAATTTGGTTTTTAAAATTCTAAGAAGAAATGGTTATATTGAAAAACTTTATAATTTATCATCTAAAATAATTGATGACAAATTATCAATGAAACAATAATTTAAGAAATCAACAAATAAACATATTTATTGATATATTTATATAGAAAAATAATATTTTAAAAACAAATATACTATGGGAGGATTAAAACCTATTGGCAGTGAAAAATTAGACGGTATGGATAAGATCCGTAGAATTATGGAGATTGCCAGATACAACGAAAATATACCAACACCAGTAAGTGAATACAAATCATCTGAATATAAATTGTCTTTGGCTGACGGTAATACATATGAAATAATTAAAGAAAGACAAGGGTATATTATTAAACAAACAATATCTGAATCAGTTTCTGATTATATTGCGCCTATGAAAAATAGAAGGTATTATTCTTCTTATTCTCAAGCGTTGAAGAAAATGAACTTGATGGCGAGGGAGTTTAATCAACTACACGGTAACAAAAGTGGTACTTCTCTCTTCGAACAAGAGGGCGAAAAAAAAAAAGACACTAAATACGTAATTTCCGTAAACTCGTCAACTAATGTAACAACTACCACAACAACAATTGCAGTACCACCTGTTGCGGCACCACCTGTTGCGGCACCACCTGTTGCGGCACCACCTGTTGCGGCACCGACAACTCCACAACCAATGGAAGAACAAGGTGATCCAGCATTAGATCCTTTATTGGCTCCACAACCCGTTCCAGCACCCGTTCCTGATCCTGTTGCAGCACCCGCACCCGCACCTGATCCTGCTGCGGCACCTGCACCTGAAGAAGTTCCTGTACCTGAAGAAGGTATGGAACCTGAAGAATCACCGGCAACTGAAGAGAAAGTTACATTTAAAATAATTCAAAAACTTACAGGTAAATTAGCTCAAAAAATTAGAACTTATACTGGTCAAGAAGAAATGAGTTCAAATGATACAAAATACGTAATCAATTCAATTTTATCGGCACTTGATTTAACAACATTGGAAGAAGAAGATGTTGAAGATATAATCTCAAGATTGGAAGGTGAAGAAGAAGAAATAGATGGTGAGGAAGAAGGGTTAGAAGGTGAAGAAATGGACACCGAAGGAGAAGGAATGGAAGATGAAGTAACTGAACCACAACCTGAATCTGAGATGGGAGAAGGATACGATAACTTTGGAGAAGCGTTTAACGATTATCTTGGAGCCGCATACACATCAAAAATGTCAGATAATTTAATGAATGAATTTGACGATCAAGAATATAATGAGTATGAAAATGAATACCCAAAACACGGATCAAGAGAAAAAATTAGAAAATATAAAGATGAAGAAACTTTTGAGGACCTTTTTACCGAGTCTAGAGTAGATAAAATTATTTCAAACTATTTTTCGGTTGACAAAAATGAAAAATTAATAAAAGAAAAAAAACAAAAACAAACTTTAAAAAAATTAAATGAAAAAGAAGTTTATAGATTATCAGAATCTATAAAACAAGAAAGATCTTCTTTGAAATTTATGGAAGAGAACCCAAAAGCAATTTTAGTTGGATCTACCGTTAAGAAAAATTTGGTGTTTAAAGAAGGTATTAAAGAATTTAGAGTAACGCCAAACGGACAAATTATATGAATAAATTAATTTATATAAATGGTATGGGACCTAATTATAAGGGTGACAACCTTTATGAATTTATATTCTCAGACACGTTAGAAGTTTGGGGAGAAAATTGGGAATCAAAACCTGCAAATGGTTACCCACTTCCTCCTGATGTTGAATATATTAAACGAGTTGGGATTTTGACTAACGGAGAGATAACATTGGAGTTGGTACAAAACTCTGATGTTTTTTCAGTTATAGACTCAATGGATGGTGTGTTATCGTTAGGGTGGGAAAAAGAGAATAACAATGTTGATTTCTCAATCGTCAAAAGATTAGTATTTAAATTTGGTGATTCAGAACAAGACGTAAAAGATAAACTATATGAACGGGATATCGTTCTTGAATTTGAAAAAAAAATAGTATATGAAATCTAAACATCACGTTTTAAATCTATTGTCTCACGGATTTAAGTTTGATACTGTTGCAAGATTAAATGAATCTCAAGTAAGAGTATTATCCGAAAAAATATCTAAAGAGGAAAATAAAGAACAAGTTACTGAAGTCCCAAATAGTAAAACTTATAAAATTGGACCTAAGGGTGGTCAAATTGGTGGACTAAGTATTACTCAAGACCCATCAACTAAAGAAGTTATGGTTCAAACAAAAAATCAAACGGTTCAAACAAAAAGTCAAATGGAAGAAGACGCAACATTAGATGTTGTTAATGATCCAGATGCCACCGAAGATGGTATGGGTATTTTTGAAAAATTTGAATCAAAATCGCAACAAAAATTGTTCTACGCAAGATGTGGTAACAATAAAACAAAAACAGAAAAAAAATGGTGTAAATGGGCAAAAGAATCTTCCAAAAAAACTAACTATGAAACAACACCTGAAAAAAAAGAAAAAAATAAATCTGATAAAAAATTTGTAGAAGAAAGTATTGTTAGATTGATTGAAAAAAATATTAGTCCTAAAATGAGTAAAGGTAATTTAATTCGTATTATTAACGAAAAATCACAAGAGTCATCTATGATATTGAGAAAACCATTAAAAAATACTATGTTTTCAAAAGAATCGGGAATTGAAATGAAACGTATGAAAAGACCAACAATGGGAATGCCAATTATGGGAACAATGGAGGAGAATACTAAAGAAAAAGAGTCTCCCGTAAAAGATCCTGGAATTAAAACCCCACCAAAAAGAAGAGACAATCCATTTAAGAATCCAAACCCTGGTACAAAAGAAAAACCAAGAGGACAAATAAAAACTAAGGACGAAATGAAAAAAGATTTTATTGGATTAATTAAACAGGCTTTAAATAAATAAAAATGAAAGAAAAATACCTACAACATTTAATTAATAAAGTTATTAAAGAAGCACCTGTTGATTATGGAGATTATCCTGAAAGAATGGATCCAAAAACTCAAAGTAATATTGAGAATCCTGAAAAAAACTTATATGGTAAAAATAAAGCTTTTAGAGGTGGTACGTCTGATGTTGAAAAAATAACATCAAAACGATTTAAAGATATTGTAGATTACGTTAAACGTTATTATGGTATGGTTGACGATCAAGGTAGACCAAACAAGGGTATCAATATTACTGACCCAAGAGTTAAACACGGTATTCAAGTAGAGCAAATGAATGCGGTAAGAGAAGTTATGAGAATTGAATCACCTAAAAAAGACGAATTAAAAGATTTGGCCTTAGAAATTTCGGCTAAAGAAGAAGGTTGGTTACCATATAGTAAAACTTTGGAAGATGCAATGGATGAGGGATTGATTGAAAAAGAACCATCAAACGGAGCTGGAACAAAGTACAAATTTGAATTTATTAACGTTGAGGTATTTTTAAACGAAAAAAAAATTAACCCGAACGAATTCCAAATGGAAAAGGAAGAGGAACCTGAATTTGAAATCCCTTCAAATTTTTCGTTTGATATTGATGAGTTAACCCCACAAGAAGAATTCCAACTTGAGGTTGAAAAAAGAAATGTTATTAACGCAATCATTCAAGGTAAAGGTAAAAAAGGTCAATTTGCTTTCCAAGCATTTAAAGATAGGTTAGATGAAATTGATCCTCGTTTATATCCACTTTATAATAAAATTATGTCGGCAAATGACTTAATGTATTTTACCGATGAAGATTTAATTGAATCTATGGGTGGTAGTGCTGCTGGATCATCAGGTGTTGAGGAAGATGGTGAAGATGAGGACAAAGACTTAGTTATTGCAAATGGACTTATATTTCCTATTTTATTACATGAGTTAGTTAAAGGTTTTGCCTCTATTCCAACAAGAGAACAATGGAGAGGTATGGAACCAGGAAAAGCTCAAGACGTAATGGGACAAACAGATTTATTTTCAAATGAACCAATGCAATTTAGAGTAGGTGGAGAATTAATTACAAAATTAAGATTCCTTTTACCTGATGATTTAACGGTAAACTTTGAAAATAGAGATTTATTACCTTTCTTTGAACGATTACTTTACGCAGTTCCCGCTGAAGAGTTTTTAAAAGAAATTATGGCTAATGTTGTTTCTGAAGACCCAAGAGATAACGATAAAGTAAAACGAAAATTCAACGAATTATTAGTTAAGGCAAAAGAAGATTACAAAAAATATAAAGGTGATGGGGACGATGAAGACTATGAAGATGATGATATCTTATCTAAATTAGGTTTCTAATTTAAACTACAAATACTTAAAACCCCCTTTTATTAAAATAACTGGGGGTTTTTGATATTTATATAGAAATGTCTTATGGGTTTAACTAAAGAACAGGTAATGTTGGAATATGTAAAGTGTATGAAAGATACTCCATATGCATTAAAAACATATCTACAAACATACGATAACACTGTTTCAAAATACGTACCATTAGAGTTATTCCCCGATCAGATATTGTTATTAAATGACTATGAAAATTATGAGGAAAATATTGCCTTAAAATATCGACAGGCCGGAGTGTCAACTGTAACTGCCGCTTGGGTGTCAAAAAAATTAGTATTTGCAAAAAAAACACAACCTGAAAAAATATTAATAATTGCAAACAAACTTGATACATCTCAAGAAATGGCAAATAAAATTAGAGATTTTATTACCCAATGGCCTAGTTGGGTTGGATCTGGATTTGCGGTAGAAAAAAACTCGCAAAGACATTATAAATTAACAAATGGATCTGAAGTTAAGGCGGTAGCGACATCAAAAGATGCTCTTCGTGGATTTACACCAACAATACTTATTTTTGATGAGGCCGCGTTTATTGAAGCGGATAATGATTTTTGGGCGGCTTGTATGGCGTCCCTTTCAACAGGAGGTAAAGTAATTGTAATTTCAACCCCAAATGGTTATGACCCAATTTATTATGAAATATATGATCAGGCATTAAAAGGAATGAATCAATTTAAAATTTCTGAGATGTTTTGGTATAGAGATCCAAGGTATTCAAAAGATTTATTTTTAGTTCCTACTGAAGATTTAGTTAAATATCTTCTTAATAAAGAAGAACATGATGAGAGTAAACACATATCCTTTGCCCACATTGATCCATTTAACAGGGATTATAATGAATTAGATTCATATTTCAAGAAAGGATATAAACCATGTTCTACTTGGTATGAGAAAATGGTTAAAAAACTTAAATACGATAAAAGAAAGATTAACCAAGAGTTAAATTGTGAATTTTTAGGTTCAGGAGATAACGTATTTGAAAATACTCAATTAGAATATATTAAAAATAATACCCTTATGGATCCAACAGGTAAATTGATGGGTAATTCATTATGGATGTGGAAAGAACCAATACCTGAACATAAATACATTATGGGTGTTGACGTTTCTCGTGGGGATAGTGAAGACTTTTCTTCCATACAAATTATTGATTTTGACGATAGAGAACAAGTATTTGAATATGTTGGAAAAATTCCACCTGACGCTCTTGCTGAAATTGCATATAAATGGGGGATGATGTATAACGCATTCATTGTTGTGGATATAACTGGTGGTATGGGAATTACCACCGTAAGAAAACTACAAGAACTTGGATATAAAAATTTATACATTGAGGGAATTGATTCTACAAGTATATGGTCATACAATGCAAAATTGGCGGATAAAATACCGGGATTAAACTTTAACAATAAACGTGTGCAGATTATTGCGGCATTTGAGGAATATGTAAGACATAAGTTTAAGATACGTAGTATGAGGTTATATAACGAAATGAACACCTTTATTTACATTAATGGTAGACCTGACCACCAAAGAGGTCAACATGATGACCTTATTATGGGAATTTCTATGGCAATATATGTTGGAGAGTCATCTTTTAATAAATTAGAAAAGGTGGTTGAAAGAACAAAAATAATGTTAGAATCTTGGACGGTAGTTAATGATAACACGGCAAGACAACAAACACATTTTGATCCAGTTATTCCAAATAATAATGTAAGAAATGACAGATGGTTAAGAGATGTAGGCCCATCTAAAGATGATTATATTAAATATAATTGGTTATTTGGTAATAGATAATATTTATAGATATGGGACTTACTACAAGAAAAAAATCGGGGAATATAATTGGAGGATCACGACTTGTGGTTCCCGGCCAACCTATTTTTAATGTAAAAGTAAATGATCCGTCATTTAACAGTAAGGGGGATAAAAGTAATGGTAAACAACCTAATAATACTGATAAAAAGTAAAATGAGTGAAATGTTTAGTATTTACAAAAAATTATTAAATTTTTAATATGGAGCAAAATAATAATAATAATAACGTAAATAATTTAACGATATGGCAGAGGTTATCAAAAACTTTTGGACCTAACTCGTTATTAGGAATGGATTATCCAACATATAAGTTGGACAAAAAAGTTCTTCTTAAAACTACCGATAAGAAAGAGTACGAAAAAGAAAAACTACAATATCAACAATCAGTATTTTTAAATAATCAATGGGCAAAAATTGAAAACAATTTATATACTCAAGCAATTTATTATGAACCAAATAGAATTGCGTCATTCTATGATTATGAATCAATGGAATTTACACCTGAGATTTCTACGGCATTAGACATTTACTCTGAAGAATCTACCACACCTAATCAGGATGGTTATTTATTACAAATTTACTCCGAATCAAAAAGAATTAAAAGTATCTTGGTTGATTTATTTGTTAACAACTTAGATATCAATACTAACTTACCTATGTGGGTTAGAAATACTTGTAAATATGGCGACAACTTTGTTTACCTTAAATTAGACACCGAAAAAGGTGTTACGGGATGTATCCAATTACCTAATATTGAAATTGAAAGATTAGAAAGGGGTATGGAATCAAGAACCGTAAATGCAACTCCAAATCCAAACGATAAAGGTCTAAGATTCAATTGGAAAGTAAAAGACATGGAATTTAATACTTGGGAGATTGCTCACTTTAGATTACTTGGTGATGATAGAAAATTACCTTATGGTACATCAATGTTAGAAAAGGCTCGTCGTATTTGGAAACAATTAGTTTTAGCGGAAGATGCGATGTTAATTTATAGAACATCAAGAGCACCTGAAAGACGTGTATTTAAAGTATTCGTTGGAAACATGGATGATAAAGATGTTGAGGCATATGTACAACGTGTTGCAAACAAGTTCAAAAGAGAACAAGTTGTAGATAGTAAAACAGGTAATGTTGACCTACGTTTCAATCAGATGGCAGTAGATCAGGATTACTTCGTTCCTGTTCGTGATGTTGCTCAAACAATGCCAATAGAAACATTAGCTGGAGCGACAAACTTATCTGAAATTGCAGATATTGAATATATCCAAAAGAAATTATTAACCGCACTTAGAATTCCAAAAGCGTATTTAGGTTTTGAGGAAGTTCTTGGAGATGGTAAAAATTTATCTTTATTAGACATTAGATTTGCAAGAACAATCAATAAAATACAAAAGGCAATTATTGCTGAATTAAATAAAATTGCAATCATTCACCTATTCTTATTAGGGTTTGAGGATGAATTACACAACTTTACATTAGGTTTAACAAATCCATCTAAACAGGCCGATCTATTAATGATTGACGTATGGAAAGAAAAAGTAACATTGTATAAAGATATGGTTACTGAGATTGCTAAGTCAATTCAACCAACATCTGCTACTTGGGCTAAGAAACATATCTTTGGTTTCTCTGATGAAGAGATTAAACTTGAAGTACAACAAATAAGATTAGAAAGAGCGGTATCCGCTGAGTTAGATAATACCGCAACAATAATTACTCATACAGGGTTATTTGATAATGTGGATAAACTTTATCATACCTCAACAGGAACAACAGAAAATGTGGGAGAGGCTCCACCACCTGCACCTGATGCGGGAGGAGTAGAAATGCCTCCACCGCCTGATATGGGAGGTGAAATGACTGTTGGAGAATCAAAAAAAGATAATCTAAATATACTATTGGAGAATGATAATATATTAGGTGATACGTATATTGATTTATCAAAAGGTAGAAATTCTTTGGGATCTATGGAAGATCAATTAAACAAATTACTAAATGATTGATATTTATAATAAAAAAAAATTATGAAATTTGGAATATTAAAATCAAGGATTGAAGATTGTTTAGTTGAATCTTATAAAAAAAATTCTCTAAAAAAAAATATGTTTGTTTTTGAAGAACTTATATTAAAAAACAAATCTCTAAGCACACTTTATTTTTTATATGATGAACTTAGTAAAAACAAAGGTTTAAATGAATCTTTTATAAATGAATATATTAACGAAAGTATTATATTATTTGAGAATACAATATCTAAGGTAGAAAAAAACGACCTTAAAGATCTGAATATGTGGGTAGATCATATTGTTTCAGAAAATAGGTATCAAGATATTGATAATTTATTTTCATCTAACGCGTCCACAATAGAAGAAAAATTAAGAAGTAAAAAAAATATTTCTGAAAATCTTAAGAAAGATCCATCAAAAGAAAAAAAAGTGATTGAGGTTCCATTAAAATCTATGGTTGAGGTGGCTAACAATACAATTAAATCACATATTGATAGTTTAACCGAAGGTGAGAAAAAACAACTTAATGTTATATTAAAAACTTCCGATCAAAAACTTAATCAAAAATATGAATTTCTTAAAGAAGATGTGATTGAAAAATTAGAAACTTTATTATCTAAAAATGAAGATTCAGAAACCAATCAAAAAATTAAAGAAACAATAGAAAAATTACAAATAGAAAATTACGACAAATTAAATTATTTTAAATTAAAACAATTAAATGAAAACATTTAATTGTTAAGTATTTGTTTTTGTCTGTAAATGGCTTTATTTAAAATCTGTCTCTTAAGAACAGATTTTTTTGTATGTTCTTTTCTGTTATTAAGATGGGTGTTTTGTCTTGTTTTAATAATCTTACTCTTTAATTTTTTTAGAGCTTTTTCAATCCCCCCATTTTTATTAACTTTTACAATCAGCATATTTTTTTGTTAGTAGTTTATGTATTTGATATATACTACAAAATTAGTTATTATTATCTAAAATAAACAATATCAGTATGAAAAAATTTTATGAAAAAAGGCAAAACCCAAAAAATCAATGGATTTAGAACATCTAAAATAGTATATGGGACGGTAGATTCAAAAGAGTTTAAATCTATTTACTTAAACATCCAAACTTGGGTCGAACCAAAAAAAGACTCCGAAAATTGGACAAGAGTTGTCCTTAATATGAGCAGATCAATTAAACATACTGTCTATCACAAATTAGATAAGACAATGTTTGACGATAAATTTATAGTAGACTTAGATCTTAGAACAAGCGGCCTACACATTAAAAAGAAATCATTTATGAATTTAGAGATTAATCTATTTTTAAATGAACCAATAGATTTCAAATCCTTAAAATTAAAGAAAACACTTAAATTATTAGTAAAACAAATTTATTCAGATGTTTTGATAAACAACCCTAATTTCAAATTTTATTTAACAAAAACAGGTAATGTTAAACCAATTAAAGTAAAAACGGAAACAACCTAATATTTATAACTAAAACTTATTATGAGTGAATATAAAATTTTAGGACCTAGAGATACAGGAAAAGGAATTCTTATTGAGTACGATGCGGGATATATTAACCCAAAAGAAGGTCGTAATTACAAGATATTAAAAGAATCATCAAATCATTTAGACCATTCAAAACCATTTGAATTTTATGCAGTTCTACAAAAATATAACACACCTAACAGAAATGGTAGAGTATACCCTGAAAAGATATTAAAGAGAGAATCTGAAAATTATAAAAAAATGATTGAGAAAGGAACATCATTATCTGAATTAAATCACCCTGAGTCTTCTTTAATTGATTTAGATCGTGCATCACACCTAATAACAGATATATGGTGGGAGGGACCGGTATTGTTAGGTAAACTTAAATTGTTAACAAGTCCTGGTTTCCACGAAAGAGGTATTGTTTCTACTAAGGGAGATTTGGCAGCAAACTACTTACGACAAGGAGTTACTTTAGGTATATCTTCTCGTGGTGTAGGGTCCCTTAAAAAAGTTGGAGAACAAAATGAAGTACAAGATGACTTTGAACTTATTTGTTTTGATTTAGTGTCTTCACCATCAACACCTGGAGCTTATCTTTTCCAAGATAAGAACGATAGAATAAAATATGAGGAGAGTTTAGAAGAAGACAAAAAAATAGCGGTAGAAAGAAATGTTGGTGAAAGTGGCAACAAATCGCTTGACTTAATGAAAAGATTAACCGATTATTTGGATAAATAAAAAAAAAGATGGAACAAGGAGAAAAGTATTTTGTAGCTAAAATTACATCTGATTTATTAGATACTGAATCAGGCAAAGTAAAAAAAACAAGAGAAGAAAAATTAGTATTGGGTTATTCACCAACTGATGTTGAGGCAAAAGTAACTAAAGTGTATGAACACTATACTATGGATTGGAGAATTACGTCAATCACTGAAAGTAAAATTGATGAGGTAATTAGTTAATTTTTAATTAATTTTTGAAATGGGTATAACATTAGTTGTGCCCATTTTTTTTGCCTAATAATTAGAAAAAATGAATTTTTTTACTTTACGTAATATTTATATTGTAAAACAAACTATAGATGAACAAAAAATCAGTTGTTGAAGACGCATTATTCCAAATTCAAAGTTTAGAAGAAGCTCTTAAAGAAAATGCAAAAGGAATACTTTCTTCTACAATGAAGAATGAAATCAGCTCATTAGTAAAAGAATCTCTTAGAGAACAAGAAGAGATTGACGTTGAAGACGAAGAAGAGGTTGTTGAACCTGAAGGTCAAGTAGATGATGTCGAGGATGTGGAGTTAGGTGATGAACCTATGGATACTGATGATGACATGGAAGACATGGATATGGAAGACGAAGATGCAATTGACATGACTGGAGCAGATATGTCAGATGTAATTAAAGTTTTCAAATCTATGGATGACGAAGATGGAGTTATCGTAAAGAAAGATGCGAATAATAACATTACATTATCGGATAGTGAAACAGGAGCCGATTATTATATCCAACTTTCTGAACAATATCAAGATGAAGATCTTACATTAGATGAAACTTTGTACGAAATTGAAATGGATGACATGGAAGATTATGACATGGAAGATGATGACATGGAAGATGATGACATGGAAGATTATGACATGGAAGATTATGACATGGAAGATGATGACATGGAAGATGATGACTTTAGATTCAATCAAATGGTACATGATATGGAAGATGACGATATTCCTAAAACTAAATGGAGATATTCTGACGACGAAGACGAAGAAGTGGATTTTAAAGAAAGACCAAGACGCATGAGTCGTAGACATAATGAAGAAATGTATGAAACTCCAATGTACGAAACTAATGTTGATGAAACTTTGTACGAAATTGAAATGGATGACTACGGTATGTCTGATAAAAATAAAGAATATTCGGATAATGTAATGGAATCAAAATTTAAAGCTAAAGGAATTGGAATGGGATCCCCTAAATTCAAGTACGGACAAGTTATGGATTATAAAACTACCAAACAAAAAGAAGGTAAAAAAATGATCAATACAGGAAGTGCTAAAAAATTCTCTTATAAAGATGGAGAAAATTTAGATGGTGAATACAGACCAATTAAAAAGAGAAGAGAAACTACAGAAGCTTCACGTACATTAGGTGCTGGAAGAAAATTCGGAAGAAAAGGTTTACCAAAACCAAAAGCAGCTCCTCAACACATTAGTGAAAATGACGTAGAATTACTAAAGTCTAAAAATGAAGAGTACAGAAAGGCTTTAAATCTTTTCAGAACTAAATTAAATGAAGTGGCAATCTTTAACTCTAATTTGGCTTACGCAACTAGACTGTTTACAGAACATTCAACAACAAAACAAGAAAAAATAAATATACTTAGACGATTCGACAATGTTGAAACACTTAAAGAATCTAAGAGTCTTTATAAATCATTAAAAAATGAATTCTCATCTGAAAAAACTAAGGAAAACTCTATTAATGAGTCATTCGAAAAATCGGTTACTAAAACTCCTGCATCAGGATCGGCCGTTAATTTGATTGAATCTAAAACTTATGAGAATCCTCAGTTCTTGAGAATGAAAGATTTAATGGGAAAAATAAAATAAAAATAAAAATAAACTAAAAAAAATAAAAAACCAAAAAAATGGGAGCATTATTAGAATCAGGTCTTGTTGGTAACATCGGGTTAAAACACCTTAAAGTTATCAAAGAGGATACAATTAACAAATGGGATAGATTAGGATTCCTTGAAGGCCTTAGAGGTCACCTAAAAGAAAACGTAGCACAGTTATATGAAAACCAAGCTTCTTTCTTGATTAACGAAGCAACTTCTGAAGGTTCCAACGGAGCGTTTGAAACAGTTGTTTTCCCTATCGTAAGAAGAGTTTTCTCTAAATTGTTGGCTAACGACATCGTTTCTGTACAAGCAATGAACTTACCAATTGGTAAATTGTTCTTCTTTGTACCTCGTATCCAAGGATATGAGAATTCAACAGCTAACGGTGGAGAACATTATTCACCAATCGGATCACCAAATGGCCCTGCACCGGCAGACAACGCAGGATACCCAGGTGGAACAGGTACATCTTACGATAAAAATCTTTACGATTTATTCTACGAAGGTGGTGAAGCAGGTTTAGATCCTCCAGGATTGTTTGATTACTCTAAAGGTCAATGGACTGCAGTTACTGCGGATACAACCGTACAAGTTTGGAACGGTAGTACTTTAACTAACGCAGGAAATAATAACCCATTGTACACTGCAACTACAGGTACAAGAAAAGTTATTATCAAAATGTGTGACTTTAATCAAAGTGGTCAAGGTAAATTAATCGGACCTGATGGTAACGAGATGGATACTGAAACTTTCTTGTCTGACCTTAAAATCATTGCTAATACAGGTTTAGAGGTTGCGGAAGGTTCACCTTGTGAATTAGGAACTGGTTCATTATTGTTTAGAGTTGTTACTCAAATCTACGGTAAAGGAATCGTTAAATACGGTAATCAAACTCAAACTTCTTACCCTTCAACAGGTAATGGTGGTTCTTACTACGATATCTGTGACGAAGAAGGTTGTATCTATTTAGAAGTTGACTTATCTTGTCCTGTATGTGCTACTTGTGGTACTACATTAGACGGATACACAGGAACTACTTTAAGTGAAATCGCTTCAGGTAGTTCATTTACCGCGGTTTACAGAAGATACAAAAACTTAGAGTTTGAAGATAAAATTGGTGAGGTTTCTTTCGATTTAGAATCAGTAACTGTTTCTGTAACTGAAAGAAAATTAAGAGCACAATGGTCTCCTGAGTTAGCTCAAGACGTTGCAGCATTCCATAACATCGACGCTGAAGCTGAGTTAACTGCATTGTTATCTGAGCAAGTTGCAGCTGAGATTGACCGTGAGATCTTACGTGACTTGAGAAAAGGAGCGGCTTGGAACTTACGTTGGGATTACAACGGATGGAGAAGATTGTCTTTAACTACATCTTACACTCAAAAAGATTGGAATCAAACTTTGATTACTGCGATTAACCAATTGTCAGCACAAATCCACAAATCAACTTTGAGAGGTGGAGCTAACTGGATCGTAGTTTCTTCTGAGATTTCAGCTATCTTTGATGACTTAGAATACTTCCACGTATCTAACGCATCTCCTGAACAAGATCAGTATAACATGGGTATTGAAAGAGTAGGTACTCTTGCAGGACGTTACCAAGTTTACCGTGACCCTTACTTCCCATCTAACACAGTGTTAGTAGGACACAAAGGAACATCATTGTTAGACACAGGTTACATCTACGCACCGTACGTACCTCTACAATTAACACCTACAATGTACAATCCGTTCAACTTTACTCCGATCAAAGGAATAATGACGAGATACGCGAAAAAAATGGTAAATAACCGGTTTTACGGAAGAATTACTGT
>SXGQ01470716.1_pt1 | contig 19794 bp, 17 predicted proteins | sample 3178371 | NCBI WGS metagenome assembly SXGQ01 (sample SAMN11356859, study PRJNA531348) | freshwater metagenome | isolation source: freshwater sample F1-20 | place: China: Fuxian Lake, Yuxi | collected 2017-12-25 | reverse complement strand
TCATCTTCCCATTGGCGTTTCATTTATATAATACAGAGAGAAAATCTCCATTGTTGAAGAGATATTTTGCTTTATATTAATTGAAATGAAACGCCTACCTGCATTTTATCGTCTTTGTCGTCTTGTGCTTCGTCGTCTTGAGCTTCGTCGTATCCGTGCCGGTGGTCGGCTCAGTGACCGCCATCGCCTGCATGCGCAGCTCCCCCGAGGCGATCTTGGGCAGAAAGGTCCGTCGCTGCGCTTCGCTGCCGTGCCGTACGAGCACGTTCATCACATACATCTGCCCGTGGCAGGCGCCGGAGTTGCCGCCCGAGTGGTTGATCTCTTCCATGATCACCGAGGCTTCGGCAAGCGAGAGACCCGAGCCGCCGTACTCCTGCGGAATGAGCGCTGCGAGCCAGCCTGCAGAGGTCAGCGCGTCGACGAACTCCTCCGGATAGCCGCGCGCGGCATCGATCTTGCGAAAGTACTCGTCCGGAAATTGCGCGCAGAGCGCGCGCACGGCAGAGCGGATTTCTTCATACGATTGATCTTTCAAATTGGGGCTCCGGAATCGCCACAGTGTTTGGGCAGTGATTCAACAAAATCGAGTATCGAGGCAGAGAAGGGTGTGTTGGCGTCACCCGCTACCATGTGTGCAGCGTCTGCGACGGAAACCCACCGTCCGTTATGCAGCGAGGCGAGGAAAGACTTGGCGGTACTTTCATCCACGACTTCACTGCGCTGACCTGTCACCAAAAGGATCGGGATCTCGATGGCGCTCGCAGCGCTTTGCATGCGCGTGAACATGTCTTCGTCACGTCGCGTCTTGGAGTTTTGCTGAAATGCGGGGTCCCAGTGCCAGTACCAGCGTCCATTGGTTCCCTGGCGCAAGTTAGCGGCCAAAGATTCGACTGTACGGGGTGGGCGGTGCGGCAAATACGCCGTCACTTGCTTGGCCGCTTCCTCGGGAGATTCGAAGCCGTCGAGCCCCGTGCGCATGAAGCTGCGAATCTTCTCCACACCGTCAGTTCGCGCACGCGGCACGATATCGACCAGCACGAGTGCGCGGGCGGGCAGCGGTGTGTGTTCACCAAGAGCGATGGTTGCTGCGACGCCACCGATGGAGGCGCCAATGACGACTGGCGGTTTATCCAGTGCGCGCACCACGCTGGCGATGTCCTCAGTGAAGGCGGCGATCGAGTAGTCACCGTCTGTGGCCCAGGCACTCTCGCCGTGCCCGCGCAAATCGACCGCGATGGCGCGGTAACCCCGGTCGGCCAGAGCTTCTGCGGTGCGCTGCCAAGAGCGTCGAGTCTGCCCGCCACCAGGGAACATGAGAATCGGCAAGGCGCGCTCGTCCCCGAGCGCATCTGCAACGAGGGCGAGGTCGTTCCTGCCCTTGAATTCGAGCCTTTGCATACCTAGATCCTGCGGGCCAATTCGAAGAATAACTGATGAGACGTCATTTTTCGACGAGCCCCTGAGTGGGCACCTTGATTTATAACTGATGACCCGTTAGTTTTGAAAAAGAATGTCATTTTGCGAGGGGGTCGCAATGCGAGTCGGGTTCATCGGTCTCGGCAACATGGGCGAGGGGATGGCTTGGAATCTCGCCAAGAAGGGGTTCCCGCCGATTGTTCGGGACGTGCGTCCCGAACCAGTAATGCGTCTTGTCGCCGAAGGTGCTCGCAAGGGCGATAGTAATTTCGACGTCGGTTCGCAAAGTGATCTCGTCTGTCTTGCCGTGTTTGACGAGCAGCAGATCATCGATACCGTGTTTCCGAAGGGCGATGATCGGGGTGTACTGGCTGGCATGAAGTCCGGCGGCGTAATTGCCATTCACTCGACGGTTGCGCCGTCGGTGATTCAGCGAATTGCTGCAGAGGCGGCGAAGAGTGGCGTACGAGTCATCGATGCGCCTATGACGGGCGGTGCCAACGTTGCAGCGAAGGCTGGCACGCTGACTTTTATGGTCGGTGGTGATCCGGCGGTGCTCGAGGGGGTCCGCCATGTATTTGCCACCATGGCAACCTCCGTGTTTCACGTCGGGCCGCTCGGGGCGGGCTGCGCCGTGAAAATCATCAATAATTTCCTCGCCGTCTCGCACACGCTCATCGTGCGCGAGGCGATCCGTCTCGGTCGTGCCACGGGTATTGGGGAGAGCGAGCTACTCGGAATCCTCAATACGGGTGGCGTGGGTTCGAACTGGGCATCCATTAACTGGGAGCGCATCAAGACCCAAGAAGCCAACTACACGACCGGTCGTGCGGGGATGGTCGCCATGGCGGCCAAGGATATCGGGCTCGCATCGAGATTGGCGCAGGAAAGTGGCGTCAATGCTCCTTCGCTTGCAGCCCTAATCAAGTACGGCATGCCCGATATGGAACTTTCGGGGATGACCGATAATGGGCTCTAGCAGTCAAGGCCAGTCGTTCAGCATCGGTGTGGACGTGGGAGGCACGTTCACCGATGCGGTGTTATCCGATGGAAAAACCACTTGGCGAGCCAAAGCGCCCTCGACACATGGCGCGATCGGCGATGGTGTTCTGGCGGCCTGTCGATTAGTCGCCGAGAGTGCAGGCAGCGCCCTCGCTGATCTGCTGCCGAAGGTGGAGCGTTTCGGGTTCGGCACCACGGCAGTGACCAACGTTATTGCAACGCGTGCTGGCCTGAAGGTCGGTTTGATCACGACCGCCGGTTTCGAAGATTTGGTCCCCATTGCGCGGGTGCGCCGTGTATCTCGTGACGGTTGGTTGGTGCCCCCTGACTCGCTGGTTGATCGCGAATGCATTCACGGGGTTGCCGAGAGGATCGACAAGGACGGCAAGGTACTCAAAGCGCTCGATCCCGCAGAAGTGGCGACTGCAGCTCAGCAGCTCGTTGAGCGTGGCGTCGAGGCGATCGTTGTTTCACTTCTTTGGTCCTGTAGTAACCCCGGGCATGAAACTGCCGCAGTAGCCGTCATAGCTGCGCGGTTTCCGCAAACCGTTGTGGTCTCAGCAGCCGAATTGCTGCCAGTCATCCGTGAGTACGAGCGCACGACGTTCGCAGTTCTCAACGCTTATACGGCCCGCGCGCTTGATGGCGTCGACGCGCTGATCGAGGCCTTGCGCTCAATGGGTCTGCGTAATCCGCCCTTGCTGGTACACTCGGGAGGTGGGTCGGTATCCGTGGGGCAGGGTCGTCGCACACCTGCCATCCTTGCGGAGTCTGGTCCCGCCGCTGGGGTGATTGGCGCGCTTGCGGTTTGTACGGCTGCCGGCATCGATCACGCCGTGACTTGCGACATGGGCGGGACATCGTTCGACATGTCCATCATGCGCAATCGTGCGCCGACGCGACGCAATCGCGGCGACTTGATGGGTATCTGGACTGCGCTGCCGCGCGTGGATATCGAGTCGGCGAGTGCGGGCGGTGGCTCGCTCGGCTGGCGGGATTCACTCGGATTGCTCCGCGTTGGCCCGCGCTCGGCAGGGGCCTACCCGGGCCCTGCTTGCTATGGCCGGGGTGGTAATCAGCCTACGGTGACCGACGCCATGCTAGTGCTCGGCTATCTTGATCCACAAAGATTTCTCGGCGGCAAGATGCAACTCGATGTCGACGCCGCATATCAAGCCTGCGCCAGGCTAGGGGCCGAGCTCGGAACCGACACGCTGCGTGTCGCCTGGGGAATGCGCGAAATCGCGCTGACGGAAATGTCTCGTGCTCTGCGCGCCGAGTTCAGTCGTTTCGGATTTGACGCACGCGAGTTCACGCTCGTCAGTCTCGGCGGCTGCGGCGGACTCTTCAATATTGAAACGGCGAGCGCACTTGATTTGCGCGGTGTCTTGATCCCTGAACTCACCTCCGTACTGTCGGCGTTTGGTGCGGCGACGGCGGACGTCAGGCGCGAGCGGTCCATATCAGTCGGACGTCTGCTCCCCATCGAAGAAAAAGACTTGGCAGGCCTCGTCAGCGGTCTGCGCAAGGAGGTTTGGGCCGATCTCGAGGCAGACGGGATTCCCACCACAGATCGGGAAATACAAATTGAGCTCGATCTACGCTTCGCGAGACAGCAGTGGGAGCTTGCCGTAACGGTGGACGATGACTTCGACGCTGCCGCCCAGCGCCGGATCGGCGAGGAGTTCAAGAGCGAATACGCGCGGCGTTATGGCCAGGGCGCTATCGTCTCTGGTGCGCCGATCGAGGTTGCCACGCTGCGCATCATCGGGGTGGGCCGTACTGTTCGGGCAGAGCTTAGGGCTGTTGCCAAAGCATCACGATCTGCGGTCACTGCGCGAGGTTCACGCGCGGTCGTCGTCAGCCGTGACGGGGCGATGACGCGCGTCGAGATCCCGGTGTTCGACATGGAAACTCTAGTGCCGGGAGCGATTTTCACCGGGCCCGCACTCATCGATGCCGTGGATACCACAGTGTGGGTGCCGGCGCAGCATGAGGTTGAAGTCGATGAGTTCAAGACGCTGATCGTCAGGAAGTGTCATGTCCAATAAAAAATCGATCGATCCCATTACCGCAGAGGTACTGCGATCGCGACTCGCGGCAATCGCCGAGGAAGGTGCGGTCACCGTCGAGCGTACGGCCTGCAGTCCCGTCATCGCCGAGTCGCGTGATAACGCCTGTGCAATAGTCGATGCGCAGGGCAATCTTGTCGCTGGTGGAGGTGGCGTTGCTTACAATTTCGGCGTGTGTGCGCATGCCGTGCGCAATGTCGTGGCGAGGCACGGTGATACGCTTGCGCCGGGGGATGTGTTCCTTGCAAACGATCCGCATGACGGCGGCGGTTTACACCCCCAAGACGTGATCGTTCAGCAGCCTGTCTTCGTCGACGGCAGATTGATCGCATGGGTCACGAACGCGGGACACATGATGGACATGGGTGGCATGTCGTTTGGCTCGTGGTCGCCCTCTGCCACGGAATGTTTTCAGGAGGCGCTGCGTATGCCGCCGGTGCGGATCTTTCGCGCTGGCGTAGAGCAAACGGACGTCTGGGCGATCATTCGCAACAACATTCGCGTATCCACCATGGTTGAGATGGATCTGCGCAGTCTGGTGGCAGGCTGTCAGGCGGCGCATGACAAGCTTGTGGCGATCGCAAGACAGATGGGGGTCGATGAATTCATTGATCTCGTCGATTCGCTGCGCGAGGCTACTGAGGCCGAGATGCGACGGCGAATCAGCAGGCTCGAAGACGGCGTGTATTCAGTCACCACATGGACTGAATGGGAGAACGCGTATTTCGTTGTGCCGTGCGCGCTGACCGTCGCAGGCGATACCCTGACCTTCGACTTCACGGGTGCGGCACCGCAGTCGCCGCATTTTTTCAATTCCAAGCCGCAGATCATCACGTCGATTCTCGTCAGCGACGTCACCGATGTGATCGCACATGATCTGCCGCTCTCGGCTGGGCTGTTCGCACCCATCACCGTCATTTGCCCCGAAGGGACGGTCGTCAATTCTTCGCCGCCTGCACCGATCGCCTCTGCACATTTCGATGTCGCCATGAATGCGAGCATGGCCGCGCAGCAGTGCATCATGATGGCGATCGCTGCATCTGGCAGCGATGCTCCGGGACGGCATCTGTTATCCGGCCCCGTTGCACCGTCTAGCATGGGACTCCATACCTGGGGCTACCTGACAGAGGGCGGCATGCCGGACGGGTGGTTGATGCTCGACGGTGCGCTCGTCGGTTGCTCAGCGGGCAACGATCGTGACGGCTATGACTTGTTCAGTTTTATCGTCGCCAAGCAATCAATCATTGAATCGCTCGACGTCGAAGTGTTTGAGCAGCGCTATCCGGTGCTTGTCAGTCGCAAGCGACCGCGCGTCAATGCGCAAGGCGCCGGACGTTACCGCGCAGGAGCAGGCTGTGAGATGGGCTACAAGCCATATGGCGTTCCCAATTGGACCGGGGTGATGCTCGGCATGCGCTGCCGTGTGCCCCTAGCCGGATTTGCGGGCGGCTTTCCTGGCGACACCACCAAATTCTGGGTGCGGCGGGACGGTCAGGAGCTGCAGCCCGTATCCGGCCATGATCCCGGTCTCAACCTCGGAGCGAACGACGAGTTTTCCTTTACCTTGGGCAATGGCGGCGGCTTCGGTGATCCCGTTGAGCGCGATGCTGAGCTCGTGGCTCGGGACATTCGTCTTGGTCGAATCGCAGCGCAATCGGCGCAAAAAATCTTTGGGGTCGTCGTCGACTCGAATGGCAAGGTCGACGAGCAGGCGACAACCGCATGCCGAAGTAAGCTGCTGCAATCTCGACTGCTCGCTGCGCAGCCCGCGCGGCGCGCCTTGCCGGCAGCGCGGCGGCCGGAGGGTGAAGCGCGACCCTTGTACGTCGGTGTGGTACAGATCGGAAATCATGCTGTGACGATCGACAGTGGTGCAGTCCTCGCGATTGCGCCAGATCATTGGACCGAGGGATGCCCGGTACTGTGTGAGCGCATCAGTGACGACGCGGAGTCGCGAGCGTATTTGGATCCAGTCACCGGCAAGACACTGCTGGTCGATGTCGTACCGATCGGGATGGAGCGTTCGATCTCCACGATGCCACAGCGCTGGTCGCAGGCGCGTGCCACCGCTCAGTAGCTACTGATGTCCGAGTGCGATCTCGAGAATTTTTTCGAATCGGCGGTGACGGATCGCCCAGCGTCCGCGCTCGTAGACCCAGTGGTCATGATAGGTGCCACGAATGACGCGCGGCTGACGTCCCGTTGCTGGCTTGGGTACGACAATCGCAGACACTCCGCAGGTACTTGTGGCGCTGGTCTTGTCGTCGGCGACTTGAATGCGGATGTTGGCAACGTAGTGACTCATCGCCTCGATGAACATCCGATTTGTTCGAACCGATGCAAAAAAACCGATAGGCGCGCCGGTATAGCGATCGCCGAAGTCCAGCGTCGCGCCGTCTGCCCACAGCGCGAGGAACCCGCCTTCGTCGCAGGAGTCCACGGCAAGGCAGTACGTGTGCAGTGCGTCAATGATTTCTCTTTCGATAAGCACCGCCTCACAGGCGGAGCAGTTACTTTCGTTTCTGGTCATCTGTAAATCCAATCTAGGGGATGTATATGAGCAAGCGTTTTGAAAATCGTGTGGCGCTCGTGACGGGCGCGGCACGCGGCATGGGTGAAGCTACCGCACGACGACTCGCAGCGGAAGGTGCCGCTGTTGCGGTCGTCGACCGTGACGGTGCCGCCGCCGAGGCGGTCGCAAAATCGATCCGTGACGCTGGTGGACGAGCGATCGCCATCGCCGCCGATGTCAGCAAGCCAGAGCAATGTGAAATGATGGTCAACCGAACGGTCGCCGAATTCGGCGCCTTGCATCACGCCGTCAACAACGCGGGAATCGCTGGCCCGCCGGGAATGACTGCCGACATCTCGGTCGAAGGCTGGAACGAAGTCATCGCCGTCAATCTGAGCGGTGTTTTCTACGGCATGAAGTACCAGATTCCCGCGATGATCAAGGCGGGCGGTGGTTCGATCGTCAATATTTCTTCGATTTATGGAAATCGTGGTTTGCCGACGTATGGGCCGTATACCGCTGCGAAGCACGGCGTGATCGGCATTACGCGTGCTGCCGGCCTTGAATACGTCAAGCAGGGCGTACGCGTGAACGCATTCTGTCCAGGCATGTACGACACCAGCATGGGCAATAGCGGTGGCGCCGTCTCCGAAGCGATCGCGAAAATGATTCCGCTCGGTCGCCTCGGCAAGCCGAGCGAAGCGGCAGCAGTCAATTGCTTCCTGCTGTCCGATGACGCGTCGTTCGTCAACGCGGCGGATTACGCCGGCGACGCCGGCATGCTGCACTAAGAACGTAATCTAACCGGCGGCGCTGCCGGGCTTATTCCCGCACTAGCAGGAAGCAGCCCGCCAGCGGCTCGCCGGTAGTTGAGCGCGCGCTAAAGTTTTCAGTGATTCCTCTGCTGTCGCCGCAAATGCATACTTTCTTTGGAGGCTGATATGAGCAAGCGTTTTGAAAATCGTGTGGCGCTCGTGACGGGCGCGGCACGCGGCATGGGAGAGGCTACCGTACGACGACTCGCCGAGGAAGGCGCAGCGGTCGCGGTCGTCGACCGAGACGCTCCCATTGCCGAAGCCGTTGCTCAGTCAATCCGCGATTTAGGCGGTCGAGCGATCGCCATCGCAGCGGATGTCGGTAAGCCAGAACAATGCGAAATGATGGTCAATCGAACGGTCGCCGAGTTCGGTGCCCTTCATCACGCCGTCAATAATGCTGCGATCTCTGGCCGGCCGGGAATGATGGCGGATATTTCGGTGGAAGGCTGGAATGAAGTCATTGTCATCAACTTGGGCGGAGTTTTCTACGGACTGAAATACCAGATCCCCGCCATCATCAAATCTGGAGGCGGGTCGATCGTCAACGTCTCGTCCATTCAGGGCAGTCGTGGTCTACCGACGTATGGACCGTACACCGCTGCGAAGCACGCCGTGATCGGTCTTACCCGCGCGGCGGGGCTCGAGTACATCAAGCAGGGTGTACGCGTGAATGCGTTCTGTCCCGGCATGTTCGACACGGTCATGGGCAACAGTGGTGGCGCCGTTTCCGACACGATTGCAGCGATGATTCCGCTCGGTCGCATGGGTAAGCCCAGCGAAGCGGCGGCAGTTAATTGTTTCCTGCTGTCGGATGAAGCCGCGTTTGTGAACGCAGCGGATTATGCGTGTGACGCAGGCATGTGGCACTGATTTCGCTTGCGGATCCCGCGGCGCCGTCGGGCTTATTCCCGCACCAGCAGGAAGCAGCCCGCCAGCGGCCCGCCGGCCGTTGAGAGAGCCGCGACTCTCGGCGAGCCGGCGACCTGTCGCGCTTCGCCGCGACCCCACAGCTGTACGCAGGCCTCGTGCACTTGCCCGTACGCATGCATGCGGCCCGCCGATAATGCTCCACCGTTCGTGTTGATCGGCAGCTCACCTTCCAAAGAAATTCGCTGGCCGCCTTCGATGAAGTCGCCGGCTTCGAAGCGCTTGCAGAATCCGAAATTCTCGAGCCAATTGATCGAGTGGAAGCTGAAACCGTCGTAGAGCTCTGCGACGTCAACGTCGGCAGGGCGAAGATCCGTTCGGTTCCACATCATCTCGGCAACTTTAGGTTGTGCCTGAGTCGCCAATTCCTGTAGCTGTGACCAGCTGTTGCGGTATTCCATGGACGTTCCGACAGCATCGATACGCAGCATCGGATTTGGCAGATCTTTCGCTGCATCACGATGCGACAGGATGATCGCCGTCGAACCGTCGATGGGAACGTCGCAGTCGAAAATTCGCAGCGGTGACGTGATGACGAGTGAGGCCATGTATTCATCGAGCGTCAGTGGTTTACGGTACACCGCAGCCGGGTTCAACGTGGCGTTACGACGTCCGTTGATGGCGATCTGCGCTACCTGTTCCGGTTTGATCCCGGATTCGTGAACGTAACGCGCGAAGTAGAGCGCCTGCTGAGTCGCTGCAACGTATGCGTGATAAGGCGCATGCCAGACCATCTTGTCGTGAACGCGCGATCCGGGCTGGAAGCTTGCGTTGACGAGCCCAGCTTTGCGCGCCGTCGCCTGGTACATCGTGCGAAAAACGAGCACGTGTCGGCAGAGACCGGCGTTGATAGCCGCGATTGCATTGAAGATTGCACCGAACTGTCCTGCAGTTTCGCGGGTGTTCGAATACCAGCCTACCTTGAGTCGCAGTGCATCCTGTAATGCCGGAATGCCGATCGGTGAGAAACCCGTGCCGTCGCCGAGTCCGCCCGGCCAAGTCGACATGCCGTCGATGTCTTCGCGACGCAGTCCTGCGTCGCCAATCGCCTGCATCGCAGCATCAATGGTCAGGCTGAGCGCAGACTTGTCTGCGCCACGGCTGATCTTTGATTGACCGATACCGGTGATGCAGATGTTTTTTTCCGGGAACTGACTCATGGTGACTCCGTGAGCCGAAACAGCGGGACCCAAATGTCCTCGCATTGCTCGAAAGTAACTTCGACTCGATCGCCGATCTGCGGCTTGAGCGGATCGCAGTCGACGATGTTGGAGACGAGCTGTACGTCCGGCTGCTCCTCGAGTGCGACGATGGCTACGATGTACGGAACCTTGAGTGCTGGATACCAGGCCCGATGGTTCACCGTCATGCTGATGATGGTGCCGCGACCGGAGACCGCCTTGGGTGCGATTTCACGGCTTTCGCAAACGGGACAAAAAGTCGTCGGTGGATGAATGAGGTAATTGCAGCGCGTGCAGCCGGCGATTAGTAGTTCGCCTTGGGCGCCGCCCGTCCAGTAGGCGCGGTTGTCCATGTCGAGGACGGGGAGTGGCCGCGGAAACGGCCGGCTGGATTCAGTCATGTGGTTTGATCCCAAACGAGAGGCAGGCTATGCAGCGCGACGACGCCCGCGCCTGATGCCGCGAGCGTCGCGCCTGGGGCGATCCGGAAAAGTGGCACCCGCTTTAGCCACTGCTCGATCGCCACGACGAGCTCGCGACGCGCAAGGTGCGAGCCGATGCAGCGATGCGGTCCAAAACCAAAAGCACTGTGACGATTCGGGTTACGCTCGAGGTCGATTTGATCGGCATTCTCGATTTCCGCCGGATCACGCGAAGCGCAAGCGAGCGGGCAGGCGACATTTTCGCCGGCGCTGATCTTCACATCACCGATCTCTACATCACGCGTTGCGATACGACCGGTGGTGATGATCGGGTAGATGCGCAGGATTTCTTCGAGCGCCGTCGAGATCAGCGAAGGGTTTTCGCGTAGCCACTGCTGCTTGTCGGGATTTTCGGCAAGGTACCTGAAAATGAAACCGAGCTCGCTGGTGACAGTGTCTAGTCCACCCATGAAGAGCATGATGCACATGCCCATAATTTCATCGTAGGTGAGCTTTTTGCCTTCGACCTCGGTCGTCACTGCAAGACTGATCAAATCGTCTTTTGGGTTCAGCCGTCGATCGGCAATGACTTCCGCCATGTAGTCGCGCAGCTCGCGCATTGCGGCGAGCTGTCCCGGTCCTTGCGAATGGATGATGGCTTCTTCCCAGACGACGAAGCGTTCCATCTCGGATACGGGTAAGCCAAACATCTCAAGGAAGATAGTGACGGGAAACGGGCGGGCGAACTCTTCGACGAAAGCACAGCCTGTGTTGTGGCGAAATTTTTCGATGAGTTCGATGGCGCGCTGTTCGATTTTCGTCGAAAGCTGTGCCACTTTTTTCGGCGAGAACAGCGGGTTCATGAAGCCGCGCATCCGATCATGCTCGGGTGGATCCAAATCGATCGGAATGAGCACCCAGTTCTCGCCGAGTGCTTTGCCGAAGGGTCTGTTGCCCGAGCTTTTGAAGGTTGCAGGATCCTGCAGCACCGCGCGGATATCGGCTGCATGCGTGAAGATCCAGGTGCCGCCACCGAGCAGCGCTTTGCGCCCCTTCGGTGAGTAGAACACCCGATGACTGTTTCTCAGTTCGTTGAGACGTCCTTGCGGATCGCGGTGGTAGCCCTCGTCGTTCTCGAAGTCGAACAACTCGACGTTAGCAGGATCGATGTGCGCGGGAGCCGTGTGGGCTACAGGGCAGCCTTGCTGTTTAGGTTCACTCATACGACTCCTCCGTGCCGTGCTGGCTCTCAATAAACTGACTAATCGTCAGTTATTAATGTAGCAGACGACGACCTTCAGGGGGAGTGGGACCTCAATCTTCTGCGAGGGCCCCGGCAACGAGAAACGCAGCGGCGTTGATCAGGCTCTTGCGCGAATGGCTACGACGCAGCGGTAGACGTGCGATGGCTGCAATGCGCTCCATCAGCGAAAGAATCGCCGAGGCGCCGGAAGATGGATCGAGTCCGTTGTTCGCCACGGCGATGCGGGTCTCGAGGAGTTTATGCATTTTGGATACTGCGGCATGGCGCACTTCGTGGAACTGGCGATTGCCTTCGTCCGCTGCCAAGTTGCGGACGCGCAAGATGGCATGGTGGCGCGCCGCGAAGTAGACGTACGCTTCCATGAGTGCAATGGCCTTCTCTTGAGCATCGCCCTTGTGCCATGGCTCCTCGAGCAGCGCTCCCATCTCTGGGGTGTATTGCTCGATTTCGGCCGCTGCGGCGAGTGCTGCTGCGGTCACGTCTTCGAAGTAGATGTAAAAGCTTGAAGACGAGGTTCCGGCCAAGGTCGCGATTTCGGAGACGCTGACGTCGCGCAGCGGACGTCGCTCGAGAAGTTCTATGGTGGCCTTCAACAGGCGCTGGCGCGTTTCCGCACCCTTGCGACCCATGGCCTGCCCGTTGAGATTTTTCTGGCCCTTCCGGCCCGCCGATTTGCCAGCAGCAGCGATCATGATCCGATCCTCGACCCCCGAGGATCATCTTACACGACGCGGACCTTGGCGTTCATCGACAGGTCGGGGGTGCCGGCCGCCGTGCGGGGGAAACAACCCGCTATAGATCCGTCGTGGTGCTCGCGGCGGGCTCATCCCGGACAATTTTGAGCGCTCTTTCGGGACAGGACCTGACGCCGCGCCTCGCGAGATCCTCTTTGCCGGGCGGGACCAGCATCTCGTCGAACCCAATGTACCCGTTGTCATCGAGAGCGATCAGCTGCTCAGACACGGTTGCGCATCGTGCATGCCCCACGCATCGACTTCTGTTGGCAACGATTTTCATTTGACCCCGCGCGCTGGCGACTTTTCAGATCTGGGAGCTCGGCAGTCGAACGATCATGCCGTCGAGATCATCGGTGATCTCGACCTGACACGTGAGTCGACTGTTGGGCTGAACTTCGAGCAGGCCTTCGAGCATGGAATTTTCGGTGACGTTCGCCCGCGGAATCCGTTCGAACCAGGGCGAATCGATGAAACCGTGGCAGGTTGCGCAGCTGCAGCATCCGCCGCACTCGGCGATGATCCCCGGCACGGAGGCGTCCATGGCGACCTGCATGAGGGTCCGACCTTTCGGTGCATCGATATCGTGTCGACGGCCCGTGGCCTCGATAATGGCGATTCGTGGCATTTGCTTCAGCGCCTCGGTACGTTCACACCCGCTTTTTCCCGATCCCATGTTCTGGGGGTACAACCCTCGCCGCGCAGCGTGTATTTGAGGACTCGCCCAACGGGGTTGCGCGGTAGATCTTCGCGGAATTCGAAGTATCGGGGAATGGCAAAGTACGGCAAGCGGTCGATGGCCCAGCGACAAAGTTGCTCCTCGGTCAGCTGCGCCCCATGTTTGAGAACAACCGTCGCCTTGACGTCGTCTTCGCCCGATTCCGCCGGCACGGCATGCACGGCTACGTCGTCGATTGCTGGGTGGGCGCGGAAGCCAGTTTCCACCTCGAAGGAGGAAATGTTTTCACCTCGACGCCGTAGATAGTCTTTCTTGCGATCGACGAAGTAAAAGAATCCGTTTTCGTCGAATCGCCCGATGTCGCCGCTGTGGAACCAAAGATTTCGCATCACTGCGAGGGTGTCTTGCGGGCGGTTCCAGTAGCCCTCGAACATGACATTCGGTCGTCGCGGACGAATGATGATTTCACCGGGCGTGCCGGCAGGCATTTCGTTGTCATCGCCGTCGACAATGCGAACGTCGAAATCCTCGTTGATACGACCGGAAGATCCGGGTGGTGCCGTTTCTTCGTAACGCAAAGAGGTCACGCGCGCCGCCTCGGTGAGCCCGTATGCGTTCGAACCCGCTCGTTCAACGCCGAATCTTTGACGCCATTTTTCTTGGAGTGCTGCCGGGAAAGGTGAGCCGCGAACGATGCGTAGTTGTCCGAAGCAGGCTTTGGATGCTGGCGTGTCCTCTGCTTCGGCTAAAAACGTAATCATCGAGCCGAGCAGGCTCGCGATGGTTGCGCCGCTGCGTTCAATTTCCGGCCAGAACTTGGAGACCGAGAAACGCGGAAAAATCGCGACGCGCGCACCCACCAGCATGCTCGAAAGTATGGAGCCGCCGGTAGCATTCATATGAAAAAGAGGCAGTGCGGTCCAGTTGATATCTGCGGAGGTACGCTTGTCGTTGACCAGGACTTGCCTGGCGAGATTGCAAACGTAGTTGTGGCTGACCATGCAGCCCTTGGAGGGTCCCGTAGTCCCTGCCGTGTAGATCAGCATTGCAAGATCGGCGGCGGTGTTGGGGTCCGGGATGGATGCGTCGGAGGCCGAGAAGACCTCTTCGATAGCCAGCATGCGCAACAGGCGTGCTTTGGGCGGAGCGCCGTTCTGGACAATCAGCGTGGCAGCACTGGTCAGAGTTTCTTCGATGTCGACCAGCCGCTTTGCGTAATCTGCCTCTGCCAAAACCACTTTGGCGCCGCAGTCGTTGACTTGGTGGCGGAGGAACTCGCCCTTCAGGGCGGTGTTGATCGGCACACTGACGGCGCCGATTTTGTTGATGGCGAACCAGGTCAGTACGGCGTTCAGGTTGTTGTCCAATATGCTGACAACGCGATCGCCCTTGGTAACGCTGAGGGCCATCAGGCCGCGAGCGAGACGGTTTGCGGCGGCATCAACCTCGGCGTATGTGTGTTTTGACCCGGAGAAGTCGAGGAAAATGCGGTCGGCATACTGGGCGGCCGCGCGTGTGAGTGCTGCGGTAACGGTGTCCCGCTCGCCCCGTGACCAAGCTGGAAATGTCGTCATGTCTCGAACTGTCAACCCCGTTTTAGTCGCGGCCTAAACCAGCAGCGCGACGCTCCTCGGACAATAGATGAACCGTCAGCTTTTGTCCACCGTCCAAAAACAAATAAGGCTATTTTTCATAGTAAAAACCATCTATTCCCTGCAAAAATGACATTTCGTCAGTTACTTGCTAGTATCGTTTTCGCTGCTGTTGAGTACGAATTGTGGAGCAAGCCATGCAGAAGAACGACATGATCCTAGTAAGCGTCGATGACCACCTGATCGAGCCGGAAGACATGTTCCTGAAACACATGCCGGAGCGGTTCAAGGACCGTGCGCCAAGCGTCCAGAAGGGTGCCAAGGGGGCACACAATTGGCAGATCGAGGGACAGCGGGCCCCGGGTCTTGGTCTGAATGCCGTCGTGGGTCGTCCGCGCAGCGAATACGGCTTCGAGCCGGTGGCTTACGAGCATGTTCGCAGCGGTTGCTACAACGTAGACGCTCGCATCGAGGACATGAACGCCAATGGCGTGCTCGGCTCCATCTGTTTTGGTTCGTTCCCAGGTTTCGCCGGCGCACGCTTTCAGAAAATGAAAGACAAGGAGCTCGCGCTCGCCACCGTTCGGGCCTACAACGACTGGCACATGCACGATTGGTGTGGTCGTCATCCCGGTCGATTCATTCCCCTCGCGATCCTGCCGCTCTGGGATCCCAAGCTGGCGGTCGCCGAGGTGGAGCGCATGTCGCGCCTTGGCTGTCACGCCATCACTTTTCCGGAAAACCCTGCAGCCATTGGCTTGCCCAGCCTGCACGATGAGTGTTGGGAGCCGCTGTGGGGTATCTGCGAGCAGAACAAGGTTGTGGTGTGCTGTCACATCGGCTCTTCCGGCAACGCACCTTATTGCTCGGACGACTCACCGATCAGTGCGTGGATCACCTCAATGCCTATTTCGATCGCGGCCGCGGCGTCCGACTGGTTGTTCGCCCGTTTCTGGAGGCGTTACCCCGGGCTGCGCATGGCGTTGTCCGAGGGCGGGATCGGCTGGGTGCCATACTTCCTCGAGCGCGCAGACTTTACCTACAGCCACCACGGTGCTTGGACCGGTGCCGATTTCGGCGGTGAGCGGCCGAGCGACGTTTTCCGCAAGCACATCATCACGTGCTTCATCGACGATGAATTCGGGCTGCGCAACCGTCAGGACGTGGGCGTCGATATGATGTGCTGGGAGGCGGATTATCCGCACTCCGATGCGACGTGGCCCGAATCGCCGGACTTGCTCTGGAACGGCATGCGTACGCTGCCGAAGGCAGACATCGATAAAATCACACACCTCAATGCCATGCGTGAGTTCAGCTTCGATCCGTTCTCGATTCTCGGTCGCGAGAACTGCACGGTGGGTGCCTTGCGCGCCAAGGCGAAGCACGTGGACACCTCGCCAAAATCGCTCGGCGGTCTGAAGCCTGATTCCCGTGGCAGCGGGCAGGTGACGGCGGCGGACATAAAAAAGATACTCTCGCACGCCTGAGTGTCGGGCCCATCGCAGGAGGGTGCGATGACGAAGAGTTTGGTCAAGAGTCTCGAAGAAGTCCTCTATATCGACGGCAAGTTTCTCGCCGCCGAGACAGGGCACAGTGCAGCGGTCATCAATCCGTCGACCGAGGAGCCGATTGGGCGCGCGGCTGCCGGTGGCGTGAGCGATGCACTGCTCGCAATCGGTGCAGCGCGGCGGGCGTTCGATGTGGGTCCGTGGCCGCGGATGTCAGTCAAAGAGCGTGTCGCCATCCTCGAGCGCATGCATCTCGCATTGCAGAGCCGAGCCGCGCAGATCAGTGCGCTGATCGTGGCGGAGGCGGGGGCCGTCGTTGCCAACGTGCAGGCTCGGCAATTTGACACGCCGATGAAGCATTTCAAGCGGTATCTCGAGCTCGCGCTGCGTCCCGATGTGAAGGCCCTGGCGCCTGAACTCACGCCCGCAGCGAACGGCAACACCACATTAGGAACGGCCTTCGTCGTGCGCCAGCCAGTCGGTGTCGTAGCGGCGATCACGCCGTACAACTACCCGTATTTCCTCAATTTGGTGAAGATCGTTCCGGCGCTCGTCACTGGCAATTCGGTGGTTTTGAAACCCGCGCCGCAAACCCCCTTCGAGGCGCTGATCATCGCTGCTGCCGCCCATGATGTGGGTGTCCCGCCCGGCGTTTTCAATGTCATCACGGGCGATATCGATGTCGGCGAGGTGATGACTCAGGATCCTCGCGTCGATCTGGTGTCGTTCACCGGCTCGGATGCCGTGGGTGCAAAGATTGCCGCGCAGTGCGCCCCAACGCTCAAGCGCGTGTTGCTCGAACTCGGCGGCAAATCAGCGCTCATCGTTCGTGCCGATGGCAATGTCAAGATGGCCTTGATGCAGGCGCTGCGCGGTTTCACGAGTCACGCCGGTCAGGGCTGTGCCATGAACACCCGAGTGCTCGTGCATGAATCGCTGCACCGCGACTTCGTGGCTCAGCTCGGCGAACTCGCGAGGAAAGTTTGCGTCGGGGACACCGCAGACCCTGCCACTGAAATGGGGCCGCTCATCAATGCTGCCGCACGCCATCGAGTGGAGCGCTACGTCGCCAAAGGTATTGCCGATGGCGCACGTCTCGTTGCTGGCGGGCAACGACCTGCATCAATATCACGCGGGTTTTTCTTTGAGCCGACGCTCTTTGATAACGCTGATCCAGACTCGGCGATCGCGCAAGATGAAATTTTCGGCCCGGTCAGCGTCGTCATGCCGTTTCGTGACGATGAGCACGCCATCGAGCTGGCGAACCGATCGCGCTATGGCCTGCGAGGCGGGATCATCAGCGCGGACGTCGGCGCGGCTTACCGCATGGGATTGCGCATCCACACAGGCGGTCTGACGCTCAATGGAGGCGCGGGCACGCAGATGTCCGACGGCCCCTTTGGTGGCGTCAAGCGCTCAGGGTACGGGCGTGAGCTCGGCGCAGAGGGGCTCGACGAATTCACATTCCAAAAACTCATTGAAATCCAGGCGGGCTGATGGACTTCGACTATTCCGCCGAACAGCGCGAGCTGCGCGATCAGGCTCGGCAATTCCTCGCTGAAAATTGGCAATGCGCGCAAATGCGCGCGCTGCTCGAGCAACCTGATCCAGCTGCGGGACGGGAACTCTGTGCCAAAGCGGCTGAGCTTGGATGGCTTGGGGTGACGATCCCGGAATCTTTGGGTGGCGCCGGACTCGGTCACGTTGAGCTCTGCGCGCTCGCCGAGGAGCTCGGTCGCGCGCTTGTGCCGGGCCCGTTGTCGTCAACGTTGTTCGGATTCACCGAGGCGCTGCGTCTCGTGGGCAGCGAAAGCGATCTTGCCAAGTGGTTCCCCAAAATTGCCGCGGGCGAGAGCAATGGCTGCTTGGCATTCCACGAAGGCGCGGGTGATCTCGATGCGACCGCATGCCGCGCCGAAGTCAGATCTGGTCGGTTGTATGGCTCCAAGTGGCCGGTAACCGATGGGGGTTCTGCGGACGGGGCGGTCGTGCTAGCCACCGAGGGTGGCAAAACGAGTCTCTATTTGGTGGAACTCGACGCGACGGTCGAGCACACATCCATGCAGTCGTTCGATGACAGTCGTCCCGTCAGTAAGCTGACTTTCAACGGCGTGCCCGCGCAACTCTTGGGCGAGCCTGGTGCTGGCATCGAGCTCGCAGCAAAGATTCTCGAGCGTGTGGCGGTTCTCTTTGCCTTCGAGCAGCTGGGTGGTGCAGATCGCTGTCTCGAAATGGCGCGTGACTATGCCTTGCAGCGCCGTGCCTTTGGTCGCGAGATCGGAAGTTTTCAAGCCATCAAGCACAAACTCGCCGATATGTACGTTCGTAACGAGATCTCTCGTTCCAATGCGTATCTTGCAGCGTGGGCACTTGCCGAAAATGCCATCGAGTTGGGCGTTGCTGCAGCAACAGCGCGCATCGCCGCCTGTGACGCCTTTGAATTTGCAGCGCGTGAAAATCTTCAGGTGCACGGTGGTATCGCCATTACTTGGGAAGCTGACCCTCATCTCTTTTACCGCCGTGCCCGTCAATTGAGCGCGATTGCTGGCTCCCCCGATTTCTGGGCGGAGCGATTGGTGAGCGAGCTTGGTCGCGCGGACATTGCAGCCAGAGGGCAGGAAAATGGACTTTAAAGATAGTCCCGCCGAAGCGGCTTTCCGCGCCGAGGCTCGCGGCTGGCTCTCGAGTCACGCAGCACTTCGTGTGCAGGGAATACCTTCCCGGTTCGTCGGCACGAGCGACGATGAGCGCCTTGCCGAGGCCAAGGCTTGGCAAGCAAAGAAAGCGTCAGCGCGTTATGCCCGCCTTACTTGGCCGGTCGAGTGGGGTGGTGCCGGCGGCTCTGCCATTCAGCAGGCTATATTCATTGAAGAAGAGTCGCGGTTCGATGTACCGCTAGGATTTTTTGGCATCGGACTCGGAATCTGCATCCCGACAATCATGAAATTGTCGGATGAGACAACAAAACAACGCTTCGTGTTGCCGGCACTGCGCGGCGAAGAAATCTGGTGCCAGCTTTTTTCCGAGCCTGCGGCAGGCTCGGATCTTGCCGGCATCCGCACGCGTGGAGTGCGAGACGGCGACTCCTGGGTGGTCAACGGTCAGAAGGTCTGGACGACCGGCGCCCACTACTCGAATTATGGAATGTTGCTCGCCCGTACTGATCCCTCGCTGCCCAAGCACGAGGGTTTGACGATGTTCTGGGTCGACATGAAATCGCCCGGTATCGAAGTGCGACCGATTCATCAGATCAACGGCGCATCGGAATTCAATGAGGTTTATTTCACCGATGTACGCATTCCCGATGCGCAACGAATCGGAGTAATTGGCGGTGGCTGGAAGGCCTCGCTGATCGCTCTCATGAACGAGCGTGTCGAAGGTGGCAAGGATCGCGGGCCGACCCTGGCACAGATCCTCGAAGTCGCGCGTACCACGCCGCGGCAGCGCGGAGCCTTGCTCGATGATCAAGGATTTCGCCAAAAACTCGCGCGCTGGTATGTGCAGGCCGAGGGCTTGCGACTCACCCGCTTGCGGACTTTGACCGCCTTGTCACGAGGTCAGACGCCGGGGCCTGAGGCTTCGATCGGCAAACTGGTGGCAGTACGACGACTACAGGAACTCGCGACGGAACTGATCGACGCTCAGGGTGCTATGGGTGTGGTGT
>SXGQ01092793.1_pt1 | contig 19796 bp, 13 predicted proteins | sample 3178371 | NCBI WGS metagenome assembly SXGQ01 (sample SAMN11356859, study PRJNA531348) | freshwater metagenome | isolation source: freshwater sample F1-20 | place: China: Fuxian Lake, Yuxi | collected 2017-12-25 | reverse complement strand
CAATTTAGTGGAAAAGACGGCCGTGCGAGATGGAATGCGCCTTCCAATCCCAACCGACTAAATGCTAAAATCCCAAATGCAGTAACCTTGTCTAACCAGGCAATTGGATATTCTTGGGTAGCTTCTTTCTCTTTGGAAAGGCCATTTACCAATGGACTATTCTTGAAAGCTGCGTATAGCTACGGCGAATCTAAGAATACGGTGGATCCAGGATCTATTGCAGCAGGTACTTGGTTTGGCAACCCGATCACTTCGGATCCAAACAACCCAGGTCTTGGCTATTCTTCAAACTTTATGGGACATAGAGTTTTCGCTACTGCATCCTACTCTAAAGATATCTTCAAGTTTGGAAATACCTCAGTATCTATCTTTTGGGAAGGTAGAACAATCGGTAACGCGAGTTACGTCACTGGTGGTGATCTGAATGGTGATGGAGGTACTTCCAACGATTTGATCTACATCCCTGCTACAAAAGCGGAAATGAATTTCCAAACATTTACAGCTAGCGGTAGGACCTTCACTGCACAGGAACAAGCAGATGCATTTGAAGCCTATATTCTTCAGGACAAGTACTTGAGCGCCAACAGAGGTGGATATGCTCAAAGAGGTGCTGTGATTATGCCAATGGTATACCGTGCTGACCTTTCTTTTGCGCAGCAGTTGTTTACCAACATTGGTAGCAAGAGAAATACCTTGGAGTTCCGTGTGGATATTCTAAACGTGGGCAACCTGCTTGATTCTGATTACGGTGTGGGCAAGACTTTCAACTCTACCCAACCTCTTGTTGTAGGAACTCCTGCAGCTAGTGCAGATGGCAGACCTCAGTACAGATTCCGAAATATAGGTACAAGCTTGATTACTGAAACTTACAGAGCGACCGCTGGTGTATCCGATGTTTGGAGAATGCAGTTTGGTTTGAGATATATCTTCAACTAAGTCTCAATCTTGATTCTTTGAAAGCGCCCCGAACTTCGGGGCGCTTTTTTTGTTATACACTTGAGATAGTCTAACTCTTTTATTTTTGGATTTTAAGGGAATATCCCTTCTATTTTCCATTGATGGTAAGGATTTGCCATCCTTATGTTTTCTAAAGAACTGCAAGAAAACTAAGGTATATTTGTATTTCACTGTGAAAAAATTCTCCTTGTTTTCATTCTTGTATGTTGTACTTTAAGCAATTTCTGCATTCTCAAAGAAGCGAGTGGGTCGTTTTTATCCACGGCGCAGGGGGAAGTTCTGCGGTATGGCATAAGCAGCTGCGTGATTTTCAGAGAGATTTTAATCTGCTATTGATCGACCTTCGCGGTCACGGTAAATCAGCAGACATGCCTGAAGCGATCTGGAAGCAGCATTATACATTTGAGGCAGTTACCAAAGATATCTTAGAGGTATTGGATCACCTCAAGCTTCCCCCAGCACATTTTATGGGAGTTTCTTTGGGTACAATCTTGGCAAGACAGCTCGCAGAGATTGCACCTTTACGAGTCAAATCTCTTGTCATGGCAGGAGCTGTGACCCGACTGACCATTCAAAGTAGGTTATTGGTTTTTTTTGGAAACACTTTTAAGCGTATCATACCCTACATGTGGTTGTATCGACTTTTTGCGTTTGTGATCATGCCTCGAAAGCAACATGCAGAATCGCGCAACCTCTTCATTCATGAAGCTCAAAAACTATGTCAAAAAGAGTTTATTCGCTGGTTTAAATTGACCAAGGACATCAATCCACTACTGCGGTATTTCAAGGAAAAAGACCTAGGAATTCCTACGCTCTACGTGATGGGAGATCAGGATGTGATGTTTTTGGAGCCAGTCAAAAATTTAATTCGCACACACAAAAATTCGATTCTTCGTGTTTTGGACACCTGCGGTCATGTCGTCAACGTGGAAAGACCAGAGGAGTTCAACCAGCTCTCTATTGCTTTTATAAAAAACCAACAGTAACTGCCTTTTATTTCCAATGAAAAAACAAACCAAAATCTTTCTAGTTCTTGGCATCATTTTGCTACTTGTGGTAGCTTATTTTTATCCAAGACTCGATTCGCAACCCGATGGTGAAGGTGCTCCTTCTGGCCAAAAAGGTGGGGGTAATGGAGAGCCTTTAGTGGTGAATGTAATTCAACTTAAAAAGGAAGCGCTTAATAATCAGCTCCAAGTATCAGGGACCATTTTGCCGAATGAATCGGTAGATATCAAGCCTGAAATTAGCGGTTTGGTTACCAAAATAAATTTTAAAGAAGGGCAATATGTGGCCAAGGGAACACCACTACTGTACCTTAATGACAATGAACTTCAAGCGCAGTACCAACGCTTACAATACACCCAAAAATTAGTGCAGACGCAGGAGTCGAGACAGAAGCAGCTCTTAGCTCGAGAGGCGATTAGCCAGGAGGAATACGATATTGTGCTTAACCAATACAATACAGCCCTTTCGGATATCAAGCTGGTGCAGGCGCAACTAGAAAAGACAGTGATTCGTGCGCCCTTCAATGGACGATTAGGCCTTCGACAAGTTTCCGAAGGTGCGGTGATAAATGCCTCCAACATTATCGTAAGTATTGTCAACATTGACCCAATCAAATTGGAGTTTTCCATTCCTGAACGCTATGCAGGTCTAGTTACAGAGGGTTCTTCCATCTACTTCAGTAGTGAATCTTCGACCGAAGAGGTGGAAGGAAAAGTTTATGCCTTTGAGCCCCAGATCGACGCAGCTACTCGTACCATCAAATTGAGGGCACAAAGCCCCAACAAAAGTGGAAAATACCTTCCCGGAATGTTTGTGAAAATTAGGTTTGTATTGGATGTTAAAGAGGATGCACTATTGGTTCCAGCTGAAGCTGTAATTCCTGAATTGTCTGGCTACAAGGTATTTGTAGTAGGTGCTGATGGAAATGCAGAACAGCGGATGATTGAAATCGGTACGCGAACAGATACGCAAGTTCAAGTAATCTCTGGGTTGAAAGAGGGGGAATTGGTGCTCACTACCGGTGTGATGCAAGTAAGACAGGGCATGCCTGTCAAACCTACAACCATTAACTAAGCGATCTTATGGCTAGTCTTTCAAGTATAAGTATCAAAAGGCCTGTATTGGCCATTGTGATGTCATTGGTGATTTTACTATTTGGTGGGATCGGCATATCGCTCTTAGGGGTACGGGAATATCCCTCTGTAGATCCACCAGTCATCAATGTGAGTACCTCCTATGTAGGAGCCAACTCAGATGTGATCTTGGCTCAAATAACAGAGCCACTAGAAGAGCAAATCAATGGAATCCAAGGAATTAAATCTCTTACCTCCACCAGTGCCGATGGAAGAAGTAACATTACAGTAGAGTTTGAAGTAGGTGCCGACCTTGAGGCCGCAGCAAACGATGTACGGGACAAAGTTTCTGGCGCGCAACGCAGTCTTCCGCCTGATGCAGACCCTCCGGTTGTTTCTAAGGCCGATGCAGATTCTCAGCCAATCGTTGGGGTCAACGTCAAAAGCGACAGTAGGAGTTTACTTGAACTTACTGAAATTGCAGATAATGTATTCAAAGAACGCTTGCAGACTATCCCTGGGGTAAGTAGGGTTCAGATCTGGGGCGAGAAGGAGTATGCCATTCGATTACGAATGGATCCCCTCAAAATGGCCTCCTATGGAATCACTCCTATGGATGTATTGAGCAAAATTCAGACTGAAAATGTGGAGTTACCATCAGGAAGAATTGAAGGGCAAAGTATTGAACTTTCTGTTCGGACAAAGAGTCGTTTGAGCTCTCCACAAGAATTCAATGAGTTAATTATCAAGGAAAGTGAAACTAATTTGGTTCGTTTCCAGGACATTGGCACTGCTGAGCTTTCTGCTCTCAATGAGAAGACACTGCTTCGAAGAAATGGTATCCCCATGGTTGCAGTGGTATTGGTTCCACTTCCAGGATCCAATAACATTGAAATTGCGGATGAGTTTTACAAGAGATTGGAGTTTATCAAAAGGGACTTGCCTGCAGATATTGGAGTTGAAGTTGGTTTTGACGGAACTTCTTACATAAGGCAATCAATTTCAGAAGTGGAAGAGACCATCATCACTGCATTTATTCTTGTGGTAGCGATTATTTTTCTATTTCTACGTGACTGGAGAACTACCTTTATTCCAGTAGTAACCATTCCTATCTCTTTGATTGGTGTATTTTTCATCATGTATTTGATGGACTTTTCCATCAATGTTCTTACGCTATTGGGGATTGTACTATCCATCGGTTTGGTAGTAGATGATGCAATTGTGGTTTTGGAAAATATTTATGCCAGAATTGAAAAAGGAGAAAAGCCCATGGAGGCTGCTGCCAAAGGTTCTGAGGAAATATTTTTTGCAGTAATTGCTACCACAGTCGCACTTGCGGCAGTATTCTTACCTGTAATTTTTCTTACAGGAACCACGGGAAGGCTATTTCGAGAATTTGGAATTGTAGTTGCCGGCTCGGTAATTATTTCTGCTTTTGTTGCTTTGACTATGACCCCCATGCTCAGCGCAAGAATGCTTAAGCAACGCAGCAAGCAAAATGCCTTTTATCGATTTACCGAACCGTTCTTTGTTTGGCTAAATGAAAGCTATGACGCAGCACTGACAAAATTCATGAAGATTAAATGGGTTTCTTTTCCCATTATTCTTGTTATGGGTTTGGGGATTTATTGGTTTTTTAACAATCTCCAAACTGAGCTTGTTCCCATTGAGGATCGCTCCGAATTGCGAATCAACATGACGGGACCCGAGGGAGCCACTTTCTCCTTTATGGATCAGGTCATCGAAGACTTGAATTCACAGCTTAAGAAAGATCTTCCACCGTCAGAACTTGCTAGTATTACCAGCATGACCTCACCAGGCTGGGGTACCGCAAATACTAATTCGGGATTTGTTCGTCTCTTTTTGACGGATGCTTCTCAGCGTTCCCGTACCCAGCAAGAGATCTTTACCCAAGTCAATGCCTCACTCAAGGGTGTGACTGCAGTACGTGCCTTTGCGCAGCAGCCTGCTTCCATTGGCGATCGTCGTGGTGGTCTACCAGTTCAGTACGTGATTCAGGCCCCAACTTTGGAAAAATTAAAAGCGGTTATCCCAAAATTTATGGATTTGGCTGCACAAAACCCGGCCTTTATTTTTACCGACATCAACTTGAAATTTACCAAGCCTGAATTGGAAATTGAGATTGATCGGGAGAGAGCACGAAATATGGGTGTATCGGTGCAAGAAATTGCCCGCACCCTGCAGCTTTCCTACTCTGGACAGCGCTTTGCCTACTTTATCAAAGGGGGCAAGCAGTACCAGGTAGTGGGTGAAATGCAGCTTCAAGATCGAAATGAACCGGTAAATTTGAGAATGCTCTACGTGAGAGGAGATAATGGTGAACTTATTCAATTGGATAACTTGGTGCGTGTGGTCGAGAAAAGTACACCGCCACAGCTTTATCGTTTCAATCGATTTGTGAGTGCGACAGTTTCAGCCAACTTAGCTGATGGGGTGACTATCGGTGCAGGCTTGGACGAGATGGATAAAATAGCAGCCGAAGTATTGGATGATACCTATGCTACGGATGTGACCGGACCTTCTAAAGAGTTTAGAGAAAGTTCCAACAGCTTGATGTTTGCTTTTATTTTTGCCTTAGTTTTGATCTACTTGGTGCTTGCTGCGCAGTTTGAAAGTTTTGCTGACCCATTGACGATTATGTTCACGGTACCCTTGGCCATTTTTGGGGCTTTGGCTACACTTTGGATGTTTGATTTTACGCTCAATATTTTTAGCCAAATTGGAATCATCATGCTGATTGGTTTGGTGACCAAAAACGGCATTTTGATTGTTGAATTTGCCAATCAACGGAAAGAAGAAGGAATGGACGTTCAGGAGGCAATTTATGGGGCTGCAGTATCTCGACTCCGACCGATTTTAATGACCAGTATGTCTACCATTTTAGGTATTCTTCCAATAGCCTTGGCCTTGGGTGCTGGTGCAGAGAGTAGGGTTCCCATGGGAGCTGCAGTTATTGGAGGTCTTGCCTTCTCTACGTTATTGACACTCTTTATTATTCCAGGGGTTTACACCTATTTAACTTCCAAAAAAGGTGTTTTAGCAAAAACAGTATGAAAATAGGAACACTTCTACTTGCATTCCTTTTACCGGTCCTATCGGTATGGGCTCAAGTACAGGAACCGCTAGATCTTGAAAAAGCGCTGCAACTAGGTTTGGAAAATAACCTTCAAGTGAAAATTGGCATCGAAAATCGGAATCTGCGAGAACTCGATAAAAAAATTGCCGCAGGAAGTCTATTCATGCCTTCCTTAAATGCCAATTACCTGCGCAGTTTTGCCACAGAAGATGTGACCCAGACTTTTGTCAGTGATCCTAAAAACCCTCGACAAATTGATGCCGCTCAATCCAAAAACAAGGCGTATAGCTTCGTTGGGATTTATGGATTTAGACCTGAGTCCTTGCTGACCATGCGCCGACTTGGAGTGTTGGAAGAAATAAGTGACTTGGATGCAAAGGTGATTGTAGAGAATACGGTAGCAGGGATTTCCACCGCTTACTACCGCTTGATTTTGGAATTGCAGCGGCTAAAAGTACTCCAACAAACCTTGTTCTTGAGTAAGGCTAGATTGGATATCTCTCAAGCACAGTATGAATTGGGTGGAGCTGGGAAAAGAGATTTTCTCGCAGCCCAAGTAGACTACAATGGAGACTCTAGCCTATTGATGACCCAGTATCAGGTCATTCAAAACGCACGAGTCAACCTGAATGAATTGCTTGCAGCAGATCCTGACACCAACTTCCTGATTCAAGACAGTACCATTACTATTGGGGATCGATTGGCTCTTGATTCACTTTACGAAAGTGCCTTTTTAGAGAATAAGCAGTTGTTGGTTAATCAACGAAACAATAATGAAGCTTTCATTCGGATCAGAGAACTTCAAGCCTCAAGACTCCCAGGCATAAACTTGAATTCAAGTTTTAATAATTCTGTTTTTAACTCCGATGCAGGTTTCTTGATTCAAAACGAACGGCAAGGTTTCAATTATGGAGGTACCATCACCTTCAATCTATTTAGTGGACTCACACTCAATCGACGGATTCAAAGTGCAAAAGTGAATCAGCGCATTCAGGACTATTCTTTGGAGCAGTATGAAATACAGTTGAAGGCGGATATCCAACGCGCTTACAATACCTATGAGAATAACCTAGGATTGCTCTCCATAGAACAAACGAATTACCAAGTGGCGAAAGAGAATTCAGAAATCGCTCTGGAACGATTCAGGTTAGGAATTGCCTCCTACCTTGAATTCAGAGATGCTCAAGTCAATCTCCTATCAGCAGAGAATAGGCTAATCACCTCTATTTTTCAGATCAAACAACAAGAAATTGAGCTACTCCGGCTGTCAGGAAAGATCTTTTTCACCAGTAGCTTGGACGCCTTTGAGATCCCTACGAATTAACTGAAGAGGAGGCCTGGGCCTCCTTTTTTTTAGTTAAGGAACTACTACAGAATATAATTTGGCATAGGCTTTGCCAATTACCTCCAAACCAAGCAGTAATGCTGTCCACTAGCATGGAAAGAAAGAAACAAATTGTAGTTGTTGGAGTGCTGATTTTTTTAGGACTGGGAGCCATTGGCTACCTCAACAACTGGTTTACCCAGTCTTCAAACCAAGAATTTATCCTTGATAAGGAGGGGATATTATCCCGAGGCACCTTGCGTGTTGCTGTTGACAACAATTCCAGTAGCTTCTACATCTATCGAGGAAGAAGAATGGGCTATGAATACGAGCTTCTCTTAGATTTCGGAAAGCAACTTGGAGTTCAGGTTGAATTTGTGGTGGCTTCCGATATTGATGAAGCCTTTAATAAGCTGGAGGAAGGTAGAGTAGATTTAATTGCCATGAATGTCCAGCAGAATGCTGAGCGGGAGAGCTTTGTCACTTTTACCGAAGCCATTGGCTCCATGAGCACGGTGCTCGTGGGCAGAGAAAAGTTGACTTCTTGGGATACCCTTGGAATGGATACTGTAGTCGTTCGTAAAGGGGCGGTGTACAATAGCCAACTTGAACAGCTAAAGGATTCTCTTGGCCTTGATTTTACGATTCTTGAAGTTCAAGACCACGAAGAAACCTTACTTGATCGTGTTTATGAGCAGGAACTGCGTTGGACCGTTGCAGAAAAGAATGTTGCGCAAACCAATGCAACCTATTACGATGAACTTCAGCTTGGGCTAGAAGTATCCAAAGAGGAGCCGGTGACTTGGGCCCTACGAAGTACATCTCCAAATTTGCTCCAAGCAGCGAATAGTTGGCTAATTGAAAAAAAGAAGGTTTTCATCCCGCGTACTTATGCGCGGTATTTTTTGAATTCCAAAAACCAATACGAACGGACAACCAACACCTATTCTTCCCTTGGGGGTAACCGGATTTCCGTTTACGATGAACTCATTCAGGACAATGCCCAAACCTTAGGATGGGATTGGCGACTTCTTGCAGCTTTGGTATACAAGGAGTCGAGATTTGATACCACAGCTCTTTCTTATGCAGGAGCACAGGGATTGCTGCAATTGATGCCTGTAACCTTAGAACGATTTGGGGTAACCAATCCCAACGATCCAGCTGAGTCCTTGAAAGGAGGAGTGAAGTACCTACAGTACTTGGATAAATTTTGGATAGAACGAGTTCCTGAAACCAATGAGCGAATTAAGTTTATTTTGGCCTCCTACAACATTGGTCAAGGACATGTGGAAGATGCCTGGAGGCTCACCTTGAAGTATCGAAAAAATACCCAAAGCTGGCAGGAGGTTTCTAATTTTTTGAATTTAAAAAGTGACCCAAAATACTACCGAGATGCTGTAGTAAAAAGCGGCTATGCTAAAGGGCACATCGCGGTGAACTATGTCCGCGATGTACTTGCCTTATTTCAATCTTACAAGGCCTTGGTTGATCCTTGATGCCTTAATGAAGTTCAAAAAGCCCCTCTATTTCTACAGGAATATTATCTGGTAAGGAACCCATCCCCACTGCGGAGCGTACTCCTATTCCCATTTCTTTCCCCCAAACCGCTGCAAAGAGTTCACTACAGCCATTCATGACATAAGGGTGTCTTTCAAAAGAGGATACACAGTTGACCATGCCGAGCACCTTGATCACCCGTTTTACTTTGTCCAAAGAGCCAAGCGAGGCCTTTATTGTGGCCAACATGGCTAGCCCTACCTGTCTTGCCGCAAGTTTCCCCTGCTCGATATCTAGATCTTCACCGATTCTACCAATAATCAAGCTCCCGTCTTGTGTAACGGTTCCATGGCCAGAGAGGTAAAGAAAATTACCTACCACCAAGCTGGGCGTGTAGACCCCCAAAGGCCTTGGTGCAGGGGGAAGGATCAAACCAAGCTTTTCGAAATTTTGTTCAGGACTAGTCATATAGGATTGCGGTTGGAATAATGATTCAATGAATCGTGTGCAAATGGTTCTGCGTACGCCAAAGTATGAATTTTCGGAGTTGTGTCAACGCCCTTTTTGGACTTAGAGGATCAGATCCAGTAGGAGTACCCAACCCAAACCTGCGACAGCTACTATGGTTTCCATCAGCGTCCAAGAGCGTAGCGTGTCTTTGATGCTGAGGTTGAAGTATTCTTTGAACATCCAAAAACCTCCATCATTGAAGTGTGAAAACACCAAACTGCCTGCCCCAATGGAAAGGACCAATAAGTTGGGATCTACGTTGAGTGTTGGTACGAGTGGAGCGATAATGCCAGCCGTAGTCAAGCCAGCCACAGTAGCGGAGCCTACAGCCACACGAATCACAGCGGTGATCAACCATGCCAAAATTAGGGGGTGCATTTCCCAAGATTGTATTCCCTCAGCTAGAGCTAAGCTAACTCCAGAATCTGTGAAAACCTGTTTCAAAGCACCTGCACCTGCTACAATCAATAGAATCATCGAAATGTCTTTCGTAGCCACCGTGTAGATGTCCATCAACTGAGTCATGGATTGCTTTCTCCGAAGGCCCAGAGAATAGGTGGCAAAGGCTATAGAAACCAACATCACCACACTCGGGTTGGCTATGAAATTGAGAAGGGGTCGTAAGGGATCTTCTGTAGCAACCGACAAAGACAGTAGGGTAGTGACCACAAGGAGGACTACAGGAAGTAGGGCTGTAAGTACGCTAGTGCCAATACCAGGAAGTTCAGCTTCTGGCTTTGGATCTGCTTGAAATGTTTTTAACGGCTGTGAGGAGATATTTCTTAGAAAAGGCGCAAGCAATGGCCCTGCAAGAATGATTGTTGGAATGGCAACAATTCCTCCATAAAGAAGGGTAAGGCCCATGTTGGCACCAAACTGACCCACTAAAGCTGCCGGCGAGGGGTGCGGAGGGAGAAATCCATGGGTAACCGATAAGGCTGCCAGCAAGGGCATACCCACATACACCGAAGGTAGTTTGTATTGGTGGGAAAGGGTAAAGGCTAGTGGTACAAGTAACACAAACCCTACATTGTAAAATAATGGAACGCCCACTACCAGGCCAGTCAATGCCATGGCCCAGGTGATGTGTTTTTCGCCAAAAATACCCATCAAGAACCCCGCAATCCGCTGTGCGGCCCCACTTTCGGCTACCAGCTTGCCCAGCATGGCTCCAGTGACTATCACAATGACCAAGTCCCCCAAAAGTGCCCCCATCCCTTTTTGAATAGAGCTGGCCACTTGGTCTGCCGGTAGCCCCAATAAAAATCCAGCAGCAATAGCCGAAATTAAAAAAGAGAGGAAGGGATTCAGCTTAGCCCATACAATCAGCAAGACAAACAGGGCAATGGAGAGAAATACAAACAGTAAGGTCATGGGTTTTAATTAGCTCCTTGTCTTAGAAAGTTAGGGAAATCTTTGAAAATCCTTCTGCTCCCTATTCAAAATCTTGCCCCGATCTATTTTCAATTTTTTTTAAAAATGGGGAGCACAGTTGCCTCGCGGTAGCTCCCAATCGTAAACTCAGCATCAGAGAATTCCAGCCACTTTAGCCTTCTTTTTGCCCAAGGATATCCTTCAAGTACTCCTGGAATAGGGAGTCCTGGAGCTGCAAGTCCCCTGCTTACTACTCGCAGGTCAACTACTTGCTCCAACAAGAGACTATCTGCCGAGATTCGAAGTTCCAGTTCCTCTTGCCCTAGTCTCGGGTTTCCCAATACTTGAAAATAACTGTGAAGTTGATACACGATTTCCGTCCCGTCCACATCCTGAAAATTAGCGTCGTGATTGGCACCTTGCTGTTCGACAAATTGAATGCTGAGGTTTCCTCCTGCCGGAGTTGGTCCAAGTACTTGGAGTCCTCGAAATCCCCCATTGGCTAGGTCTTCAAAAGGGAAGGTACCAGAAGCAGGCGTCAGGAGGTGGGGAAGTCCAAAATAGCTGAGTTGCCGAAGTCTGTGCCAGACCCCTCCTTGGTAATTGAATGTGCCTAGACTAGAGGTATTGAGTAGCAGGTCATGACCTTGAAAGTCCAAAATTCCCTCTACCATCGTCAGGCTCCGGTAGATGCTAAGATCGGACTCGAGGCTTACTTTACCCGCAGGCTTATGGAGGATGAGTGAGCCAAGAAGCAAGGTTTTGGTTTGTAGAAATTGGTCTTCAGCTCCACTCAGCGTGAGCTGGGTAGGGGCGAGCTGGAAGCTACCTTGTCCTAGTTCTTGAAGATTCCCCTGGAGAACCAACTGGTCAGGAAGTAAAAGATCTGCATTGCCGTCCAACAACAGGTGCCTTACCTGAGTGGGCTTGGCAGAGGCGGGAAAGCTACTCGAAAGGAAGTTTTTGGTGCCTTGGTTACTCTTAAAAATCAAACTTCCTTCAAGGATAAAGTTGGCGGCTTCAATTTTTGGATCTTGCCCTTCCAAGAGGAGGGTAGCGTCCCGCTGCAGGTCAAAAAGTAAGGCAGGGTTAGCTCCCGTTCGATGGATTATTTGGGCATTGCATGCAGAGCGGAAAGTTGCTCCCGCCTCCACTGTAAAAGTTCCAAATGGACCTGCGCCATTGTTGTTAGTTTCGGTATTGAAGGACAGCGTGAAGCAAGGTAATGAGCTGATTGTAGCGTCATTTTTTTGGTACAGGCTGCCCGATCGAACGCGAAAGAAAAGTGCTTTGAAGGGCGCTTGCACCACGAGTTCCTGGCCTAGCCCCGGATCAAAAATCACCCCAAATCGGCTTTGGGTAGTTTGTGCACTCCAACTTGCCTTATCGACAATCACCCGGCTCTTTCCCTTGAAGGTTAGCGTGCTGTTTATCGAATTTCCAATCCAGTTTTGGCTATTCCAAGCTCCCCTTGGCGTACCAGGAACAGTACCCGTAAATCCAGCCAAGATTCCGTAAACATCCATGTTAAACCCATTCAAGTTTAATTTTTGCCCTGCACCAGATCCAGAAAAGAGAAATAGATTTTTGATAGCCTCAGGAGCTGTAAGCCGTAGCGTATGCAATCGGTCTACATAAATATCTGAATTTGCTCCCGGAAGTTGGATGGCGGCTTTCCAGTTACTTCCATCCCAAATTTCCCATGTTGAAGTTTGGTTAAAATCACCCGATGTTCGGGTTTTATATGCGCCAATTTCCTGCCCCATACCCGGAATTGGGAAGGTTAGAAGGAATACAACTGCAAGGAATATCCTGTATATTGTACGCTGAAAATAGAACCTAGAATGCGGAGGTTGATGAAGAAAAATACCCATTGGAAAAAAGTTTAAAAAGTAAATCAAGTTAAAAAATGATGGTGAAATATAAAATAGGATTCCTCCTAATTCTTTTGACCTTCGTAGGGCTAAGTCCCGCAAAAGCACAATTCTGGGAAGTAAGTTTGCTTACCGCAGATCCAGGAACGGAGCTGTACTCTTCGTTTGGACACAGCGCTATCCGCCTTCGAGAAATCGGGCCTGACGGTAGAGACCTGGTCTTCAACTTCGGTACTTTTGACTTTAATACGCCTAATTTTTATGGAAAGTTTGCTACTGGCAAGCTCAACTACATGCTCAGTGTGGCTACGTACGATCGTTTTATTGTGGAATACGATTACTACAAGCGGGGCCTTCGAGAGCAGGTATTGGATTTGAATCAGGAGCAGAAAGACTTTCTCCTGCAGCACTTGGATGCACAGTACTCCCCTGAAAGAAGGTTTTACAAGTATGATTTTTTCTACAACAACTGTGCTACCAAAATCCGTGATGCTTTTGATATCGCGATAGATGGGCAGTTGGTATGGGGCGATACCCTTGCTGAGGAGAAGACCTTTCGAAACTTGATTGACGAATTTGTACTGCCACTACCCTGGGCAGATTTTGGAATTGACCTGGCTCTGGGAGCGGTTATTGATCGTCCAGCAACGGAACTACAAAAACAGTTTTTGCCTACCTACATGGAGCAGGCATTTGCGAATGCGACCATCGTTGAAAATGGGGTGTCGCGTCCTTTAGTGAAACAAAGTCGAGTGATTTTGGAATACCCGAAAGAAGCTACCCAGCAAACACTTCTCAATCCAACTGTAATCTTCTGGCTTTTAGTAGTCCTATTTGCAGCATTGACCCTGTATGGATTCAAGAAAGGCAAGGTAATGAAAGGGCTTGATATTGCTTTTTTTGGCATCCTCGGCACCCTTGGTCTAGTGGTCGCCTTTCTTTGGTTTTTTACCGATCATTCTGCGACACTTTGGAATTGGAATATCCTCTGGGCATTTCCTGGGCACCTAGTGTTAGTTTGGGGGCTAGTCGTTCGTCCCAATGCTGCTTGGATTTCCTCCTATCTTCTTTTTGTGTTGGGAGCAACGGTAGTGGTTTTAGTGCTTTGGATGTTTGGTGTCCAATCTTTTTCTCCTGCCTTGGTACCCATTCTCTTGATTCTATTGCTACGTGCTAACTTTCTATTTTACAATCGTAAAAAAGAGGACTAAGTACGCTTGACTTATTTGGGAGAGAACTAAACCTTTTTACCCGAAAAGGGTGTTGGTACTACGTTATGGAATTCAAACTTACCTCAGATTATCAACCCACGGGAGATCAACCCAAAGCTATCAAGCAGTTGGTGGCAGGTCTTCAAGCTGGAGATGCAGCACAGGTGTTGCTCGGGGTGACGGGATCAGGTAAGACCTTTACCATTGCAAATGTCATTCAACAAACGCAAAGGCCCACCCTTGTCTTGAGTCACAACAAGACCTTGGCAGCGCAGTTGTATGGGGAGTTTAAGCAATTTTTCCCCGAGAATGCAGTCGAATATTTTATCTCTTATTATGACTACTACCAGCCTGAAGCCTTTATTCCCAGTTCAGGAACCTACATTGAAAAAGACCTCAGCATCAATGAGGAAATCGAAAAGCTTCGTTTGAGTGCTACTTCTGCTCTTCTTTCTGGGCGACGGGATGTGATCGTGGTGGCATCAGTATCCTGCATTTATGGTATTGGTAACCCGGAGGAATTCAGTAAAAATATCTTGCGTTTGCAGGAGGGGGACCGTATTCCACGGAATCAATTGCTCTTCAAATTGGTGGATATTTTGTATAGCCGCACTCAACAGGAATTGACACGTGGTACTTTTCGTGTGAAAGGAGATACTGTAGATGTGTTTGTGGCCTATGCAGATTTTGCCTATCGTATCATTTTTTGGGGCGATGAAATCGAATCCATCCAACGCATCGAGCCGGACACAGGCAAGAAGCTTTCGGATGAAAAAATCATCTCTATTTTCCCTGCCAACTTATTTGTCACCGGCAAGGATACCATCGATACGGCCATTCATGAAATCCAGGACGACTTGGTCGCCCAGCTTGCTTTTTTTGCGCGGGTGGGTAAATATCTAGAAGAAAAACGACTCCAAGAGCGTACTGAATTTGATTTGGAAATGATCCGTGAGTTGGGTTACTGCTCTGGGGTAGAAAATTACTCCCGCTATTTTGATCGGCGAAAGCCTGGCACAAGGCCATTCTGTTTATTGGATTATTTCCCCGAAGACTACCTGTTGGTCATTGACGAGAGTCACGTCACGCTGCCTCAAGTGCGGGCGATGTGGGGAGGTGATCGTTCCCGAAAAGTAAATTTAGTAGACTATGGCTTCCGTCTTCCTTCAGCCATGGACAATCGGCCGCTGAGATTTGAAGAGTTTGAGCAGCTCAGCAACCAAATCGTCTATGTTTCCGCTACTCCAGCAGACTACGAATTGACCTTGACAGAAGGGATTGTAGTGGAGCAGATTATTCGTCCTACGGGACTTTTAGATCCTACGATAGAGGTGAGGCCAAGTTTAAATCAGCTGGATGATTTACTGGAAGAGATTGATCAAACCATCAAGCAAGAAGCTCGGGTCTTGGTGACTACCTTGACAAAACGAATGGCAGAAGAGCTCCAAAAGTATTTGGAGCGTGCAGGCATCAAGTCGCGCTACATCCACTCGGAAGTCAAAACTTTGGATCGCGTGGAAATTCTCCGAGAGCTTCGACTTGGTATTTTCGATGTATTGGTAGGGGTCAATCTACTTCGGGAGGGGCTGGATTTACCAGAAGTGGCTTTGGTTGCTATTTTGGATGCCGACAAGGAGGGGTTTTTGAGAAATGAGCGCTCTCTAGTGCAGACCATTGGTCGGGCAGCTCGAAACTCAGAAGGGAGGGTCATCATGTATGCAGACCAGGTCACAAAGTCCATGGATGCTGCAATTGACGAAACGAAACGAAGACGGGCGCTTCAGATTGCCTATAATCTCGAGCGCGACATTACCCCGATGACCATCACCAAGTCTAGGGAAAGGATCATGGGTCAAACGAAGGTGGCAGATTCGAAGAAAAACCCAAAAATATATGCAGAGCCTATGCCAGGAGAGGCTTCTCTGGTAGCAGATCCGGTGGTGCAGTACCTCAGTACCGAAAAGTTGGAAAAGCTGATTCAACAAACGCAGAAGGGGATGGAAAAAGCAGCCAAAGAATTGAACTTCATGGAAGCTGCGCGGTTGAGAGATGAGTGGATGGCTCAAAAGAAACGATTGGAAGAACTGAACCGAGGAAAATAAACGACTCGAACGTACCATCATGACCCTTCAAGAAGTAAAAGAATTAGCAGGTAAGGGCGAAGGACTCCAAATTGAGTTCAAAAAAAAGGCGGCCTATCCCGAAAAAATTGTACGGGAGGTAATTGCTTTGGCCAATACTCAGGGAGGAACCTTGTTGATTGGGGTGGACGATGACGGGACAGTTAGCGGACAGCGATTCATTGAAGAGGAGATTTTTGTGATGGAGAAAGCCATCCGAACGCTAATTTTTCCTCCGTTGCAGGTGGAGGTAGCTACTGTAAAATTGTCCGAAAAAAAAGGAGTGGCAGTCTTTCAAATTCCCCATAGTCCGGACAGGCCCCATTATTTGTGGACAGAGGATAAGAAAGTTTCCTACATCCGTGTTCAAGATCGAACTGTTCAGGCTAGCCGAGAGGTATGGGAGCTGCTTCGAAAAAGTAGGGTTCCTCGTGATACTGTCTTTACCTATGGGAAAAAGGAAGAGGTGTTGATGAAATTTTTGGAGGAGAGAGGGCGCATCACACTTAAAGAGTTCTCCAAAGCAGCGGGCATTCCCTTTTACATGGCTTCAAAAACACTTGTTCGACTCGCTGCTGCTAATGTATTGCAATTGCATCCGCAGGAATCCGCGGATTTTTTTACGTTAAAGGACCAGGGAGTATGATGCCGGTACGTTGGGTAAATCCAAGATTTCCTTGGAGGCCCCCCGTATGGATTAGCAACACTCGTGAGCCCGGTTTGAAATACTTTTTCTGTAGCAAATCCCAAACGGCAAAAGCCATTTTTCCCGTGTAGATTGGGTCTAGCAGAATGCCAAATGATTCCCAAAACCAATGAATAAATTCAATCAATTCGGAGCTCCATTTGGCATAGCCCCCATGATGGTACTGCGTGAATAGGGCAATATTGCCTTTGGATTTAATGCGGTGTTTATGCAGTAAATGCTTCATTTCGGCATGGAAAGCCTCACCTTTCAAAGCTGAAATTCCGATCAATTCCTGCTGGGGGAGTAGGGAATTGGCCAATCCGGCGAAGGTGCCACCTGTGCCAATGGGAGTAGCCAAGTGGCTAAAATTCGATTGGTTGCTGCTCAAGATTTCAGTGGTGCCTTTGATGGCTAGGGCATTTGTGCCTCCCTCAGGGATTAGGTAAAATTCACCCCAGTCTTGGCGAAGTTGATTTAAAAATTCAGGATGTATTTTATTGCGGTAAAGTTCTCGAGAAATACTTTTTAGGAGCATTCCTACTTCCTTTGCATACCTCAGGGTTGGGTTTTGGCTGTCCAAAAGTTCTCCTCGAATGATTCCAATGGATTGGAGGCCTTCCAGTTTGGCTGCTGCGGCAGTAGCGTGAATATGGTTGGAATAGGCGCCTCCAAAAGTTAGGACTTGCTTGTGATTTTGCTTGAGGGCTTCGGCTAGGTTGTATTTTAGTTTGAAGAATTTATTCCCCGAAACAGTTGGATGAACTTGATCCAAGCGCATTACTCCCATTTCTACTTTCAGTTGATCGAGTAGCGGGTGCTGGAGTTGGGTATTTGGGATGTGTTGCCGGGGAAGCATTCAAAGTATTTTAACAAAGTTACAGGACATCCTTCTATTTTTGTGCCATGAGCGAATCCCACCTAGACGAAGACTTGGAAGAAGATGAGTTAGCCTTGTACGAGCACCATCGTATTTTGGTAGACAAAGGACAGTCTTCTGTTCGGATTGACAAGTTTTTAACTGAACGAATTGCGAATGCTACCCGAAATAAGGTACAGCAGACCATTGATTCGGGAGGAGTTCAGGTCAATGGGCATTCGGTAAAGTCCAATTACAAAATCAAAGGCCTAGATGACATTCGGGTGCTGTTAGAGAAGCCTCCGCGTGATACTGAGGTGATTTCTGAAAATATTCCATTAGACATTGTCTTTGAGGATACGGATCTATTGGTAGTCAATAAGCCTCCAGGAATGGTCGTTCACCCAGCTCATGGCAATTGGTCTGGAACTCTAGTAAATGGGCTGGTGTATCATTTTCAGCACCTGCCTGAAATGAAAGGCAATGTAGGGAGGCCCGGTCTAGTTCACCGGATTGACAAAGATACCTCTGGCTTGTTGGTAATTGCCAAAACAGAGGAGACCATGGCGCCATTGGCAGCTCAATTTTTTTACCACACCATTCAGCGAACTTATTTGGCCTTGGTTTGGGGTGAACCAGAGGCGGATGAGGGAACCATTGTAGGGCATGTGGGTCGTAGTGCCAAAGATCGGAAAGTAATGGATGTATTTCCAGATGGGAGTCAAGGTAAACATGCAATTACGCATTGGAAAGTTTTGAAGCGTCTTCGCTACGTGTCTTTGGTTCAGTGTACTTTAGAGACTGGAAGAACTCATCAAATCCGGGCACATTTTAAATTTTTAGGCCATCCATTATTCAATGACGCCATGTATGGGGGTGATAAAATTCGGAAAGGCACTCAATTTGCCAAATACAAGAGCTTTATCAACAATTGCTTTGAGGCCATGCCTAGGCAGGCATTGCATGCGATGAGCTTGGGATTTATGCACCCCATTTCTAAGAAAAACCTTTATTTTGAAGCTCCTCTGCCAGCAGATTTTTCAACGGTTTTACAGAAATGGGAGCAATATGTTCAGCTAGACTGAGTGTTTTTTGAAAGGAAAAATTCCGTTGTGGTTGTCCGTAATTCTGCCAGCAGCTTTAAATGGAAATTGAGTCAAGCGGATAATCTTCCGCAGACGACAGACCACGCTTCAAAGCTCATTGAAATGAACCTCAAATTTTATTTTCTTTGGTCATTGGTAAGAAAGTGGATAATCTTAATCAAGTATTAAAAAACATTGTTTTTTAATACATAGGCCGTTTTTTATGTCAATTTCTCAATTTTAATGGATCAAAGGCCTTCAAAATTTACAAGTTGATATAATTCAATCGATTTCTTTAAAAATAATGTAAAATTTTAGAATATTTGTTGAAATATGTGTAATAAACTAAGCTCATTTTGTACATTTGTCTTGTTGCAGTTTTTTACAGCAATAGATTTGTAAGGCAAAAAATAATTGACAAAACAAGCAGTCAATTGAGGAAAAGAAAACAAAAACAATTTTTTTGAGTTTGATACTTTGAAGGTTCAACTCCTTCTCTTACAACAGGTTATTTTGGGTTTATTGTTAATTGACTAAAACCATGAAATTTTTTTCATGGTTTTTTTATTTGCCTTAATCGAATGGACTGAACTGTTATTTTTTGAATCTTCTAGCTTTACCTAAATTTCCAAAAGGACAATTTTTTCATTTTTAAACCCCCATTTGAATATCAAAATGGCAACTAAAATATAATAAAAATAAAAAAACAATAAAAAAATAAACAAAACATTAAAAAAATTTTAATTAAACAACCTTTTTAATACATTTGCTCTTGTTGGTATTACGGCTAACAAAAAAAGCGGGAATAGGCGCTTAGTCCACCTTGTAGGGTGTTGAAATTGGCAGACAAGCCCTCCTGTCTCGGGGGTGGGGATGCCGGTCATTAGATCGGAACGGGATAAAGCGTGTTTCAAAAGTTCATGCCTAACTGCCGCGTGAAGGTTCGAATCCTTCCCCTACAGCAATAAAAAAGCAGCCATCTGGCTGCTTTTTTGGTATATGTGTTTCTTTGGGATTTACCAGATTTACCTTTCAATATATCAAAGTAGATTTCTAAGTAAAAAAGCAAGCTTCTGGAGTAGCCCCTTTTTTTGAACCATTTCTTGGGGAGAATTAGCTATT
>SXGQ01663361.1_pt1 | contig 19797 bp, 16 predicted proteins | sample 3178371 | NCBI WGS metagenome assembly SXGQ01 (sample SAMN11356859, study PRJNA531348) | freshwater metagenome | isolation source: freshwater sample F1-20 | place: China: Fuxian Lake, Yuxi | collected 2017-12-25 | reverse complement strand
GACTTCGCCCATGCGCAGCGCGAAGCGGCGGATGCGGTAGGCATGCTCGGCCAGCCGCTTCAACGGGCTGGCCACGGGCGTCGCCTCAATCGTGGAAAGTGACATTCAACTCTACCAAGGGTTTACCATAGACGCACCGTTTTCAGCAATCGATGCACCAACCGCAGGTTAAGTGACCACTTTGGTGCTGACAAACGCAAAGATTGCAGGCATTAATGAATTGGATTCACTCATGAGCGAAAGCCACCTGCCGCTGCAGTTCCTGCGCGTGTTCGAGGCCGCGGGCCGCACGTCGTCCTTCGCGGCGGCCGCCGACGAGGTGGGGCTGTCGCCCAGCGCCGTGAGCCACGCCATCCGCAACCTGGAGGAGCGGCTGGAGCAGCGCCTGTTCCAGCGCCGCACGCGCGAGGTGAACCTGACGCGCGAGGGCGCCATCCTGCTGGAGCACGTGCAGCGCGGCCTGGAGGAGGTGCGCCGCGGCGTGGCGCTGATCTCGCAGGACGAGCCCAGCCCGTTGAGCGTGCACACGGCGCCCAGCTTCGCCACGCAATGGCTGCTGCCGCGGCTGCCCGAGTTCGTGAAGGCCAACCCGCTGATCGACCTGCGCATCTCGGCCAGCACCGAGTACGCGCAGTTCGAGCGCGACGACTACGACATCGACATCGTCTACGGCGAGCCCGCGCCGTCACCCTACGAAAAAGTGCCGCTGACGGTGGAGCGCCTGATGCCGCTGTGCACACCCGCGCTGGCGCAGGGCATCCACAAGCCCGAGGACCTGCTGAACCACCGGCTGATCCAGTGCGACGTGCAGCTGCTGCAGTGGAAGGGCTGGTTCGAGGCCAACGGCGTGCGCCCGCCGGTGCACTACGGCCTGCGCTTCGACCGCAGCTCCATGGCCATCGCCGCGGCCGTGGCGGGCCTGGGCGTGGTGCTGGAGTCCAACCTGCTTGGCGACCGCGAGCTGAAGGCCGGCACGCTGGTGAACCCGCTGGCCGGCAAGATGAACGAGGTGAAGTACGTGGGCCACCACCTCGTCTACCCGAAACGCCTGCACCACCATGCCGCGTTCGAGGCGTTCAAGAGCTGGCTGCTGGGGGCGATGGACGAGATGAACCGGGCGGCGGGTGCGAGCGACCCGGGCACCGGCGCCTGACCCCGCCCGACGTTGACCGACAACGCCGCACCCCAGACGAAACAAGGCCCCGCAAGCGGGGCCTTGGTCACCGAGGGTGCCGGCGCGGCATGGCCGCGCCGGCGTCCGAGGCTCACTCCACGGCGGCGGTCTTCAGGCGAAGCACCGGCGCGAAGGTGGGCGTGGAGGCGGGTGCCGCGCCGGCCACGGTGTCGATGAAGATCTGCGTGGCCCCGAGCGGCTGCGCCGCGGGCTGGTCGCGGAACTCCACCAAGCCCAGGTAGCGCGCCCCTGCCGGCACGTTCCAGTTCAGGCCGATCGACGCGATGCCGCCGGTCTTCACGCTGCTCGGCCCGAAGGCCTTCAGCGTGCCGGGGTTGTTCGGCCCCAGGATCCAGTACGACATCGTGAACGCCGCGCCCTCACGGATGGGCGCGTAGCCGTCGATGCAGAAGCGATAGCTGGCACCCGCGGCCGGGTTGGACACGGAAGCCAGCTCCTCGGAATCGACATTGCCGCTGCTGGCGACGGTGGTCCACGTGGCCCCGTTCAGGCGCTGGATGACGAGGTCCAGGTCGGAGGCCGACCCGCCTTCCGTTTCCGCATTGAACAGCTGCGAGCGCAGCACCTTGGTGCCGGCCGCCACGACGAAACCGCCCGTGCACAACCGCTGGTTGGTATTGATGCCGGACGACACCCGCGACGCCGCCAGCAGGCCGGTGGGCGTGGTGGTCAGCGCGCCGTCGAAGCCGAAGGCGGTCGAGTACACCTTGGTGCCGGCGGCCCGCGTGTCGAACACCCCGCTCAGGGTGACGAAACTCGACCCCTTGGCGGACAGCGGGCTGCGCAGCGTCGCCGCGCCCGGGCTGCTCCAGGTCACGTTGCCGAAGGCCCACTGCTCCACCGGCGCGGTCGTGCGTGTCATCGTGACCGTGTACGAGGCGCTGCCGCCGGCCGGGATGGTCAGGTTCGCCGGCGACACCGCCACGGTGTAGCCCGGCAGCTGCGCGGTGGCGCTGTAGGTCACCGGCGTCGCCCCCTTGTTGCTCAGCGTGCGGGTCAGCGTGCCGATGCCCACCACGTTGGCATGCGTCAGCGAGGCCATGTTCAGCGTGCGGCCGTTGATCACGCCATTGAAGTAGTTGATGTGGTCGGCGATGGTGGAGTCGTACACCACCTTGGTGTCCAGCGCGACGTTGGGGTTCAGATGGCCGGCCCCGTAGCCCCAGGGCGACGGATCGGCCGCACCGCTGACCAGCTTGACGTTCTGCTGCGCGCTGGTCATCAGTGCCGACTTGATCGCGAAGGGCGACCACGTCGGGTTGACCTGCTTGAGCAACGCCGCAGCACCCGCCACGTGGGGCGCCGCCATGGAGGTGCCGGAGATCATGTTCGCGCCCGGTGCCGGCACCAGCGTGCCATCGATGATCTGCTGGCGCTGGGCCGGCGTGATGTCGGTGTTGGTGTAGGCCGCAATGATGTCGGTGCCCGGCGCCGTGATGTCCGGCTTGAGCAGGTTCGCATCGGCCTGGTTGGGGCCGCGCGACGAGGTGTCGGCCATCACCGGCGCGATGATGCCCGGGACCTGGACGCTGGGGCTGAACGACGCCGTGGCCGGTGTCGAGCCATTGCCCATGTACGTCGTCAGCGCCGCATAGTTGCTCACGGCCATGTGCACCGTCGGCAGTTCGGCCACGATCAGCGGCGTGGTGTTGGCGGACGTGGGGGTGTTCATGATGATCACGCCCACCGCGCCGGCCGCCTTGGCGGCGGCCACCTTGTTGACCAGCACGTTGCTGCCGCGTTCGCACACCAGGATCTTGCCGGCCACCTTGGCCGGGTCCAGCAGCGGCGCCACGCTGTCGGCTGCGCCGAAGCACAGCGCCTGGTTGGACGTGACGGTCGACGTGAAGCCGGCGTTGCGCGAGTACACCAGGCCCACACTCCCCAGCCCCGTGGTCTGGAACGAGGCGCCGGTGCCGGTGACGCCGTTGCCCAGCGTCACCGTGGCCTCGGTGAAGCGGTCGTGCGTGGAGTTGCCGACGGTGGTGACCCACGGTGCGAGGTGAGCCGCGGTGGGTGCATTGCCCGGGAAGACGTTGCTGTTGCCCGCGGAGGCCACGACGAACACGCCAGCGAAGGCCGCATTGCCGAAGGCTGCCTCGACGGCATCGTTGAACGACGTGGTGCTGCCGCCGACGGAGAAGTTGATGACGTCGACCCCGTCGGCCACCGCCGCCTCGGCCGCCGCGATGCTGTCACCCTGGTAGCAGCTGCCCTGCTGCGGCACGCCCTGGGCGTTCTGCGGCGTGTAGCAGACCTTGTACGCCGCCACGCGGGCCCGCGGGGCGATGCCGGAGATGGTGACCGGCGAGCCGCTGACGACGGCGGGCGTGTTCTCGTTGCCGCCCGACGTGCTGAGCGTGTGCGAGCCGTGGCCGTCCGCGTCGCGCGGCGAGTCCAGGTACTCGCCCGTCCACAAGGTGCGCACGCCCAGGGAGATCGCGGTCTTCAGCACGGCGTTGAAGTACTTCGCCCCGATCAGCTTGTTGTTGCAATCGGTGGGCTTGAAGCCGGTGGCCGCGGCGCAGCTGCCGTTCCAGCGCCCAGGTGGGAGCGGGCTGTAGGCCAGCATGCCCGTGGCCGAGGGGCGCCCCTGCGCATCGACCTTGTCGGAGAAGGACAGGTCCTCCGGCCACACGCCACTGTCGAGGTGCCCGATGATGACGTTCTCGCCCTTGATGGGCCTGCCGCTCGCGTCGGTGCGGTTCCACGCGCCCGTCGGCACGTCCTTCAGCCCCAGGAAGGTGGGGGTGTAGCTGGTGTTCATCGGCACCGGCGTGTCCACGGTGACGGACTTGACGGCCCCGTGGGTCACCAGCTTCGCGAGCTCGGCGTCGGTCAACAGCGCGGAAAAGCCGTTGATCAGCGTGCGGTAGTTGTAGGTGATCGGGACGGCCGGCAGCGTCGCGGTCACGGCGGCCTGCTTCTGGTTCAGGTAGCCGATGTAGTTCTGCACGTCGGCCGACGTGACCTTCAGCTTGGCCCCCGGCGCCGGCATGGTGGCGCTGTAGCCGGACACGCCGCCCGCGTACGTCGAGACCGGGGCGTCCTTCAGCTGGACGATGTAGGGCTTGCGGGCGGCGTCCTGCGCGCACGCGGCAGACGCGAGGGCAATCAAGGACATACCGAACGTGACATGGAATCGATTCATTTCGCCTCCTGGCAGATGCAGATGAACGTCAAGCCATCGCGTGACCGCGATGAAGAGCGGCGCGCCGGACGCGCGCCTGGCTTCAGTGCTGGATGTGGCGGCGCCGGACCCAGAGCGCGCCCATGGCGGTCAGGACCAGCAGCACGGAGCCGGGTTCCGGGATCGCCGTGGCGTCGAGGTTGTCCAGCGCGAACTGCGCCGGCAGCAGGCCGCCGAAGCTGCACAGGCCGTCGTCTTGATAGACGCAGGAATAGAAGTACGCCGCCGACAGCCCCGCCGTGTTCGCCAGGCTCAGCGAGCTGAACGGGAAGTCGCCACCGACATCGCCCGTGGCCAGGTCGAACACCTCCGTGCCCAGCAGTACCCCGGCCAGGTCGTACAGGTCCACGAACAGATGGCCGGGCAGCACGCCACCCAGGCCGGGTGCCGGGGCGATGAATGCCGCGCTGAAGCTCGTCAGGTGAAAGCCCATGCCCTGGTTGGACGTCATCACGATGCCGTCGTCGTTCAGCATGTAGAGGAACTGCCCGGAGGCGGTGGCCGGCGGCGCGCCGAAGAAGAAGCCGTCGACGGTGTCGACGCCGCTGAAGCCGAAGCCATCTGACGCGAAGTTGAAGCCGCCGCTGTTGACGGACTCCCCGCCGCTGAACAGCGTCGGCGCCAGGTCCTCGAAGCGGACCGGGTCCGCCTGCGCCGGCAGCACCGCCGCCAGGCCGATGGCCATGGCACCCAGCCATGAGCGCCAAGTCGAAATCTTCATCACCTTACCCTCCAGTTGATGCAACAGAGCCTGGTGGCCCAACGTCAGCAGGTCATCCGTTAGCGAGTGGTCGACGACAGGCCAACTGCTGTTGGCCGTGAAGGGGTGCTAGCAACTATTGAGCCGTTGGAAAAACGTGAACGAAATCAACAACCTCGGCCTAAGCGCCTGATGCACATGTAAAGGATTTCGACAGGTTGGCGACAGCTTTCCCATCCGGAGTTGCACTCGATTTCATGCTGAGTTCGTGTAAACCCTGATCCGCAAAATCTCGCGGATCAGCGCGACTTGGCCCGCCCGCATGGCGTTATTCATGTTTTGCATGACCCCACCGATCCCGGTGGTTACCGCGTGATTACATTGGCTCCGACAATCCCGGCCCCAGGCCCGGTGTGCTTGGGCCAGCTCCGAACAGCTGCCCCAAACACATCACCATGATCGGAGCTCCCATGAACCAACCCGTGATGCAGGGCCTGCGTCTGAACGTGCCTGCCTACGTGAAACACGCGCGGCTGATCGCCTGGGTGGCGGATATCGCCGCCCTCACCGAGGCAGCCGACGTCTACTGGTGCGACGGCAGTGCCGACGAGTACCAGCGCCTGTGCGACCAGCTCGTCGCCGCCGGCACCTTCAAGAAGCTCAACCCCGCGCTGCGCCCCGGCAGCTACCTGGCCAACTCCGACCCGAGCGACGTCGCCCGCGTCGAGGACCGCACCTACATCTGCACGGCCGAGAAGGCCGACGCCGGCCCCACCAACAACTGGATGGCCCCGGCCGAGATGCGCGCGCTGCTGCAGACCGGCGACCAGGCGCTGTTCAAGGGCTGCATGCGCGGCCGCACGCTGTACGTGGTGCCGTTTTCCATGGGCCCGCTGGGCAGCCCCATCGCCCACATCGGCGTGGAGCTGAGCGACAGCCCGTACGTGGCCGTCAACATGCGCACGATGACGCGCATGGGCCAGGCAGTCATCGAGCTGCTGGGCGACGACGGCGAGTTCGTGCCCTGCGTGCACACCGTGGGCGCGCCGCTGGAAGCCGGCCAGGCCGACGTGAGCTGGCCCTGCAACAAGACCAAGTACATCGTCCAGTTCCCCGAGGAGCGCACGATCTGGTCGTTCGGCTCCGGCTACGGCGGCAATGCGCTGCTTGGCAAGAAATGCTTCGCGCTGCGCATCGCCTCGGCGATGGCCAAGGACGAAGGCTGGCTGGCCGAGCACATGCTGGTGCTGGGCGTGGAGAACCCGCAGGGCAAGAAGATGCACGTGGCCGCCGCCTTCCCCAGCGCCTGCGGCAAGACCAACTTCGCGATGCTGATCCCGCCCGCCGCGTTCGACGGCTGGAAGATCACCACCATCGGTGACGACATCGCCTGGATCAAGCCCGGCGCCGACGGCAAGCTGTACGCCATCAACCCCGAGGCCGGCTACTTCGGCGTGGCGCCGGGCACCAACTCGCACACCAACCCCAACTGCATGGCCAGCCTGGCCCGCGACGTGATCTTCACGAACGTGGCGCTGACCGACGACGGCGACGTGTGGTGGGAAGGCATGACCGACACGCCGCCCGCCCACGCCATCGACTGGCAGGGCAAGGACTGGACGCCCGCCATCGCGAAGGAAACCGGCGCCAAGGCCGCGCACCCGAACGCCCGCTTCACCGTGGCCGCCACCAACAACCCCGCGCTGGACGCCAACTGGGACAACCCCGCCGGCGTGGCCATCGACGCGTTCATCTTCGGTGGCCGCCGCTCCACCACCGTGCCGCTGGTGACCGAGGCACGCGACTGGACCGAAGGCGTCTACATGGCCGCCACGATGGGCAGCGAAACCACCGCCGCCGCCGCCGGCCAGCAAGGCATCGTGCGCCGCGACCCGTTCGCGATGCTGCCCTTCATGGGCTACAACATGGCCGACTACTTCCAGCACTGGCTGGACCTGGGCGCCAGGCTGCAAGCCTCGGGCGCCACGCTGCCCAAGATCTACTGCGTCAACTGGTTCCGCAAGGGCGCCGACGGCAAGTTCGTGTGGCCCGGCTACGGCGAGAACATGCGGGTGCTGAAGTGGATGCTGGACCGCCTGGAAGGCAACGGCGGCGGCGCGGAGCACGTGTTCGGCGTGTCGCCTGGCTATGCCGACCTGAACTGGAGCGGCCTGGACTTCTCGCAGGCCCAGTTCGACGCCGTCACGCGCATCGACGCCGCCGAATGGCAGGCCGAGATGAAGCTGCACGACGAGCTGTTCACGCAGCTGGCGCAAGGTCTGCCGAAGGCGCTGCCCGACACCAAGGCGAGCATCGAAGCGCGCCTGGCCAAGCTCGCCTGAGCCTCACCGGACGCACACCTTCAGGGCGCCTTCGGGCGCCCTTTTTTGCGCCCGCTGCGAGTAGTGCCAACGGCTTGAGCCATAGCCAAGTCGGGCCGTCAGTCACCGCAATCGATGTCATCGATGTCAAACGTTCGCCACACTGGTATTAACCCAAATGACATCGATAACATTTGCCATCACAGTGCGACCCATCGACAGTCGGCGACGGCCGCGCCGACCTGTCGGGATTGATAACAACCACCGGAGACAACCAGATGCCCAGCCCCACCGCCGCGCTGCGCGCCGGCGCACGCCTGCCCGCTTCCGCCGTTCTGCGCCCGCAGCTCATCGCCCTCGCCGCCGCGCTGATGTGCGGCAGCGCCTTCGCCCAGGACACCGCTGCCCCCGCAGCCCCAGCCAAGCCGGCTGCCGAGTCGCCCGAGGTGAAGGAACTCGAAGCCGTCGTCGTCACCGGCACGGCACGCCGTGAGGGCGTGCGCAAGCTGGAGGCCGGCTTCTCCATCACCACCGCCAACGAGGAGCAGATCAAGCAGGCGGCCCCCGCCAGCACGGCCGACCTGCTGAAGACCGTGCCCGGCATCTTTGTCGAGACCTCCGGCGGGCAGGCCGGCGCCAACATCCGCGTGCGCGGCTTCCCAACGCCCGGCGACGGCCCCTACTCCACCTTCCAGCTCAACGGCGCGCCTCTGTACCACCTGCCCACGCTGAGCTTCTTCGAGCACTCGCAGCTGTTCCGCCTGGACGACACCATCGACCGCATGGAAGTGCTGCGCGGCGGCCCCAGCCCCATCTTCGGCAGCGGCCAGCCGGGCGTGACGGTCAACTTCATCCAGAAGGACGGCCGCAATCCCGAGGCCAGCCTGCGCATCACCACCGGCACCGGCAGCTTGAAGCGCGTGGACGGCGTCTACGCCGGCCGCTTGAGCGACCAGTGGAACGTGATGGTGGGTGGCTTCTGGCGCCAGAGCCAGGGCCTGCGTGACACGCAGTTCCCCGCCGACGAGGGCGGCCAGGCCAGCGTCATGCTCAGCCGCAAGCTTGACGGCGGCAGCCTGCAGCTCTACGCCCGCGCGCTGCGCGACCGCAACGCCTTCTTCACGGCCATCCCGGTCGTGGGCGGCAGCGACGGCAAGAGCGTGTCCAGCTACCCCGGCTTCAACGCGCTGAAGGACTACTTCTACGGCAACGAGCTGCGCAACATCGTGCTGGAAAGTGGCCGCGCCACGGGCCGCACCGTCAACGGTCGCCCCGAGATCGAGCGCAGCACGATCACCAAGGACTTGGCCGATGGCCGCGGCGCCAACGTGCAGACCTACGGCGCCAACCTCGACACCAAGCTGGGCGACTGGACGCTGACCAACAAGTTCAGCCACACCACCGGCGACACGCCCACGTACGCCATCTTCTCCGGCGCCAACCCGCAGACGCTGAGCAGCTACATCGCGTCGCAGGTCACGGCCGCGAATGCAGATGCCGCCGTCGTGGCCGCCGCGGGTCGCGCCGCAACCACGGGCACCGGCACGTTTGCCAACGGTGGCGGCGCGGTGGCGGGCACCACGCCCGTCATCGTCAACGGCGTGTGGGCCGTGGACAAGGCGCTGCGCTCGACGATCAACGAAACCCGCCTGTCGCGCGAGATCGCACCGGGCAACAACCTCACCGTCGGCCTGTACCTCGCCGGCTACAGCTCGCACGACGTGTGGGCGCTGGGCCAGGCACAGCTGATGACGGTGACGCCGCACGCACGCCTCATCGACGTGGCGCTGGACAACGGCGTGCGCGCCTCACGCAACGGCTACGTCACGCCGCCGTTCTCGTTCAACCTTGACGCGAGCTACAGCGGCAACACGCACGCCTTCTTCATTGCCGACGAGTGGCAGCTGACCCCGGCGCTGCGCATCGACCTGGGCGCCCGCCGCGAGACGCAGCGCATCACCGGCACGATTGCCAACGTCAGCAGCGGCGACCTGGATGCCGACCCGACGACGATCTACAACAACAACCTGTCGTACTTCAACGGCACCAACACGCTGATCGACAGCAAGCTCAGCCGCAGCTCGTTCACGGCCGGCGCCAATTACGCGCTCAGCCGCGAGTTCAGCGCCTTCGTGCGCATGAACAAGGGCCACCGCCTGCCCGATTTCGACGTGCTGCGCGGCCGCGGCGCGAACGAGACCCGGGACTCGGTCGAAGACATCACGCAGTTCGAGATCGGCCTGAAGACGGCCACCAAGCTGTACAGCGCATTCCTGACGGCCTACCAGAACAAGCTCACCAACTCGCAGACGCAGCAGTTCACGAACGCGGGCAACGTGGTGCTGCGGCCGAACAGCAAGGCGACGGGGCTGGAGTTTGAGGTGGCGCTGCGGCCGGGTGCCGGCTTCGAGATTGCGGCGACCGGCAATGTGCAGGACGCGAAGTACAAGGACTTCCAGCAGTTCACCGGCAACCGCGTGGAGCGGGCGCCGAAGTTCCAGGCCCGCCTGACACCGAGCTGGCAGACGCAGACGGGCTTCGGCCAGCTGCGCACGTTCGCCACGCTGAGCCACGTGGGCGAGCGGTTCGCGGACCAGACCAACACACTGAAGCTGCCGGCGTACCGCACCATCGATGCGGGTGCGGTGTTCGCGATGGACAACGGGCTGGAGGTGCGCCTCACCGGCACGAACCTGACGAACAAGATCGGGCTGACGGAAGGGAACTTCCGGGTGCCGGGGCAAGGGGTGGGGCAGGACGGGGTGTTCCTGGCGCGACCGTTGTTCGGGCGGGCGTATGAGCTGAGCGTCGGCTTCGTGTTCTGACGTTCAGGTTGGTTGTGTGATGAGCGTTGCGTGTGTTGACTGTCGTGCTGGGTTTTCGCTCTCGCGGCGGGCAGCACACGCCTCGGTGCCCCTGCGCCTTGCCACATGTCGCGCCGGGAGTCCGCCCCGGCGGGCGGGTAACTTTTCTCTGCTGCGCCAGAGAAAAGTCACCAAAAGAGAGGCGCTGAACCGCACACCAGCACCACAGGCACGAACTGCGTCGTGCAACAGCCAATGGCACCTTACACAGATGCGAACCGCTGCGCTCTCGCGTCTGACTTGTGACGGGCCCGCCTCATCGCACTCGCTGCCCGTCCGACGCGCGGCTGCACGCCGTGCTCACCAGAACAGCCAAAGACAGCGTCGCTCGGGCGACGCGACAGCCCGCACAGCCTTCACGGGCTTCGTAGGTTGGGGTGAGCCCAGCGAACCCCAACACCGCGCTCGCCCGCTGTCGCGCCGCCCGAGCGGCGCTGCATTCGTTGATGAGCCCGGCGTGCAGCCGGCGTTAAGCGGCGTGAAGGTTCGACGAATGGCGCTCGTCATAGGGACAGCAGCGAGAGCGCAGCGGGTCGCGTCTGGGCGCAACACCATCGGTCGTTTTCGCGCGCCGCTCCTGGCGGCGTCTCGCTCGTATGCGGTTCAGGGCCTCTTCTTTGGTGACTTTCTTCTGGCCCCGCAGAAGAAAGTTACCCCGCCGCCGGGCGGGACTCCCGGCACGACACTGGGCAGAAAACCAGAGCGGCAATAGCTCAAAGAACATGCGCATCAAGCTCGCCATCATCCTCACCTACATGCTGTTCGGCGCCCTGCTGAACAGCGTCGGCGCGGTCAACCTCCTGGTCGTCCAGACCCTCGGCGTGCCCCGCACCGAAGCCGCCCTGCTCGACGCCTGGAAAGACCTCCCCATCGCCATCACGTCCTTCCTGGTGGCCTCCCTGCTCCCCCGACTCGGCCTGAAGCGCTCGATGCAAATCGCCGTCGCCGCCGTCGGCCTCACCTGCGCGGCGATGCCGACGCTCTCCGCCTTCTGGGCCATCAAGCTCCTCTTCTGCACCCTCGGCGCCGGCTTCGCGCTGGTGAAGGTGTCCGCCTATTCCATGATCGGCCTCGTCACCCACGACAAGGCCGGTCATGCGCGGTTCACCAACCTGCTCGAAGGCCTGTTCATGGTGGGCGTGCTCGGCGGCTTCCTGCTGTTCAGCAACGCGGCGCATGCGCCGGGCACCGGCTGGCTGCAGGTCTACCCGCTGCTCGCGGCCACCGCCGCCGCCGCCTTCGTGCTGCTGCTCATCAGCCCGCTGGACGAAGGCCCCATCCAGTCGCCCGACACCACGCTGCGGCAAGACCTGCTCGCCATGGCGCCGCTGCTCAAGCTGGGCCTCGTCGTCGTGTTCCTGCTGTCGGCCTTCCTGTACGTGCTCATCGAGCAGGGCATCTCCACCTGGCTGCCCAGCTTCAACAACGAGGTGCTGCACCTGCCCACGGCCATGAGCGTGGGCCTCGCGGTCATCATGCCGGCCACCACCGCGCTCGGGCGCCTCACCAGCGCCGCCGTCATCGGCCGGCTGGGCTGGTTCGCGGTCGTCATCGCCTGCCTCGTCGGCATCGCCGCGCTCATCGTCATCACGCTGCCGCTGTCCCGCCACGTCGCGCCGCTGGGCGCCGACGTGGGCTGGCTCAACGCGCCGCCCGCGGCCTACCTGCTGCCGCTGACGGGCCTGCTGCTCGCGCCCATCTACCCGGCCATCAACTCCGCCATGCTCAGTGCGCTGCCGCAGCGCCAGCACGCGGCCATGACCGGGCTCATCGTCGTCTTCTCCGCCCTCGGCGGCACGCTGGGCAGCTTCATCACCGGCCGCCTGTTCGTCGCCTTCGACGGCGCCACCGCCTTCGGCCTGCTGCTGGTGCCCGTCGCGGCGCTGGCCGTCTCGCTCGCCCGGCTGCGCCGGCACCTCTCGTCATGACTCCCTCGCGCTCCCGTCCCGGCGACCTGCTCGCCACGGCCCCCGTCCACGCCGTCACGCCCGCCTCGCAAGCCGCCGCGGCCACGCCGCATGAGCTGTACGGCGAACTCTTCGTCGCCGTGCAGATGACCCGTGTGTTCGGCGACGGCAAGAGCTTCGTCGATGCCCGCCCCAAGGCCACACCCGCGCTCATCCGCGCCCGCTTCGACGCCGAACGCCGCCTGCCCGGGTTCTCGCTGCCCGACTTCGTGCACGCCCACTTCGCGCTGCCGGGCCACGACGCCCCGAGCGGTCCGCAACTCGGCATCCGCGAGCACATCCGCGCGCTGTGGCCGCAGCTGCTGCGCGAGCACCGCCAGCCGCTGGACGGCGACAGCCTGCTGCCGCTGCCGCACCCCTCCGTCGTACCGGGCGGCCGCTTCCGAGAGCTGTACTACTGTGACAGCTACTTCACCATGCTCGGCCTGGTGGCCGATGGCCGGCGCGACCTGGCCGAGGGCATGCTGGCCAACTTCGCGCACCTCATCACCACCTACGGCTTCATCCCCAACAGCAGCCGCAGCTACATGCTCAGCCGCTCGCAACCGCCGTTCTTCTTCAAGATGGTGGAGCTGCTGCATGCCGACGACCCCGCCGCCGGCTTTGCCGCCCACCTGGCGCAGCTCCAGGCCGAGCACGCCTTCTGGACCGATGGCGAGGCCACGCTGGCCCCGGGCGACGGCCACCGCCGGGCGGTGCGCACCGCCGACGGCGTGCTGCTGAACCGCTACTGGGACGACCGCTGCACACCGCGCGAGGAAAGCTGGCGCGAAGACGTGCTGACCGGCGAGGCCGCCAAGACGGGGACAGGCCGCACGCCGGCCGACGTGTGGCGCGACCTGCGCGCGGGCGCCGAGAGCGGCTGGGACTTCTCCGGCCGCTGGTGCGCCGACCCGGCCGACATCGCCACCATCGAGACCACGTCGCTCGCGCCGGTGGACCTCAACGCACTGCTCGCCGGCCTGGAGGCCGCCATCGCCCTGGGCGCGGCGCGCGCGGGCGACGCCACCACGGCCTCCGCCTTCGACGCCCGGGCCACCCAGCGCCGCACGCTGCTGCAGACCCGCTTCTGGCGCGCCGACGCCAGCCACTTCGCCGATCTGAACTGGCGCCACGCGGCCGATCCGCGCCCGCTGACCGCCGCCGCGCTGCTGCCGCTGTACCTGGGCCTGGCCACCCCGCCCCAGGCCAACGCGATGGCCGCACAGGTGCAACGCCACCTGCTGGGCGCCAATGGCGTGCTGACCACGGCGCTGACCACCGGTCAGCAGTGGGACGCCCCCAACGGCTGGGCGCCGTTGCAGTGGATGACAGCACGTGGCCTGGCCCGCTACGGCCACACGGCCCTGGCACGGGACATCGCCGAGCGCTGGTGCGCCAGCGTGCACCGCGTCTACCTCGCCACCGGCCGGCTGCTGGAGAAGTACGACGTGGCCGAGGACAAGCCTGGTGGCGGCGGCGAGTACGAGACGCAGGACGGCTTCGGCGGGACCACCGGCGTGTTCGTCGCGTTCAAGGACGGCCTGCTGCGCACCCCCTGACCCTTGGGGGCCCTGCGTCAGCGACCGGTCATGGCTGCGGGCTAAGCTGGCCCCAATGCCTGCCGACACGCCTTCCTTCAGCCCCGCCGCCATTGCGCGCTGCGTCCCGTTCGTCGTCTTCATGGCCCTGCTGGCGCTGCGCGGCTACCTGCCGGAGAGCCTGGGGCTGGATGCCCGCTGGATCTACGGTGTGCAGGCGCTCATCGTCGCCGGCCTGCTGGCGTACTACTGGCGCGGCTACGGCGAGCTGTCCAAACAGAATCTGCCCGATGCCCGCGAGACCGGCTGGGCCGTCGTCGTCGGCATCGCCGTGTTCGCGATCTGGGTACAGCTGGACGCGCCGTGGATGCAGCTCGGCGAAGCCTCCGCCAGCTTCGTGCCGCTGGACGCCAACGGCCAGCCCATCTGGGCGCTGATCGCCCTGCGCATCGCCGGTGCAGCGCTGGTGGTGCCGCTGATGGAAGAGCTGTTCTGGCGCTCGTTCCTGATGCGCTGGATCGAGCACCCCGGCTTCGAACGCGTGGACCCGCAGCGGGTGGGCCTGAAGGCCATCGCGCTGTCCACCTTCGTGTTCACGCTGGCGCACACGCTGTGGCTGGCCGCCATCATCGCGGGCCTGGCCTACGCGTGGCTGTACCGCAAGACCGGCAAGCTCTGGGTCGCCGTCATCGCCCACGCGGTGACGAACGCGATGCTGGGCATCTGGGTGGTGTGGACGGGGCGGTGGGAGTTCTGGTGAGCCGCGCGGGTCAGCCGCCCGGGCGTGCCACGCCGCCCTTGCGCTGCCCCAATCCTGGCCGCTCCAGGTCCCGGAAGGCCTCGAACACCCACGACCGCAGGCCGATGACGACGCTGTAGGGCCGCTTGTCGGCGCTGGGCAGTTTCTGGTCCAGCAGGTGCTGGCGGGCGAAGTCGTCCGCGGTGCGGCGCAGCCGTTCGGCCAGCTCGCGGGCATGCGCGGTGCCGAATTCGCCGTGCACCAGCGTCAGCAACTCCCCCTCGCCGTCGAAGCCGCCCGCGAAGAAGTCGGCCATCACGCGTTCGCGGAAGAACTGCATGACCGGGCCTTGCGGCCGCCAGCGCAGCGTCTTGGCCACCTTGAGCTTGTAGCGGTTGTGCGGGCGCAGCTCGATGACGCCCAAGCGGTCGAGCTGCGCGAGGGCGGCGATGGCATCGGCCTCGCTGATGCGGTAGCGGGCCAGCACGTCTTCCAGCGCCCACAGGCTCAGGCAGCAGATGGCGATGAGCAGCAGCTTGGGGTCGGCCACCACGGCGCGCTCCTGCTCCAGGCTCAGCTCGCGCAGCGCGGGCGTCTCGCGGGCCAGGCGTGCGGCCAGTTCGGCGAAGTCCAGCTTCAGCACACGGCAGATCTCGTCCACGCGCGACAGCGGCATCTCCCCGCCCGGCGCCAGCATGCGTTTGACGCTGGACTCCGAGAGGTCCAGCTCCCGGGCCAGCTCGGCATAGCTGAGGCCTTGCGTCTTCAGTTCGGCCTTGATCAGGGCCACCAGCGATTGCGTGCTCGACATGGGCGCACACGGTAGCGCAACACGCACCACCCCGGCCCGCCGGACGCTACCGGACGCCTTTTTCCACCGTTGGCAGCCCGCAGGCGTCGAGCATCGCGGCCCTCAACAACCCGCACGCCCATGAAGCTCCTGCCTGCCCTCCTTCTCGCCACCAGCCTCGCGTCCACCGCGAGCGCGCAAGCACCCAAAAGCTCGGACTACATGGCCTGGTCGCTGCCCACGCTGGTCTCGTCGGCAGCCGTTGTCGATGCCAGTGGCATGCCCCTGCATCTGACGCCGCAGGCGCTGCTCGCCACCAGCACGGTGCTGACCGTGATGAGCATTCACGAAGAGGGCGACGGCTTCAGCTGGTTGCTGGAACGCCCTACCGACGGCGCCCGCTTCAGCGTACGCGTGTCGGGCCGCCTGGCCGAGGGCCTCGCCATTGCGCCGATGGGTGTCGTGTTCCTCACGGCCGTCAGTACCGGCGCCGTACTGTCCGCCGGAGAGCGCGTGGTGGGCTTCATCCCCAATGACGCGGGCCGGGCGCTGCTGCACCACGAACGCGCCAGCCACTGAAAGCCTCGCCATGCTCAATCGACGCCACCTGCTGTGCTGCGGCGCTGCCGCCGGCCTGTTCACCGCCCTCGCCAGCCCGGCTCGCGCCAATCTGCTCAACCCCTGCCGCAGCGGCCTGCCCGACGCACTGCGCCCGCTCGTCGAGCGCACCTTCCACGGGCTGGACCCACAGCAGCTGTGGGACGTGCACACCCACCTGCTGGGCACCGGCGACTCCGGCTCGGGCTGCACCGTCAACGCCACGCTGAGCCAGTGGTGGCACCCGGTGGAGATGCTGCGCAAGCGCTTCATCCTCAACGCCGCCTGCGTGCCGGCCGATGCGCCGAGCGTGGACCGCGCCTACGTGGAGCGGCTGCGCGCGCTGGCGGCAGACTTCCCCGCCGGCGCCCGCTGGATGCTCTTCGCGTTCGATCACGCCTGCGACGAGGCCGGCCGCCCGCACGCCGCGCACACCACCTTCCATGTGCCCGACGCCTATGCGGCGCGCATCGCGGCAGAGCAAGCCGACCGCTTCGCGTGGGTCACCTCCATCCACCCCTACCGGCCCGATGCACTCGCACGGCTGGACGCGGCCATGGCCAACGGCGCCGTCGCACTGAAGTGGCTGCCGTCCAGCATGAACATCGACCTGCGCGACACGCGCCTGCGGCCGTTCTACGACCGGCTGGCCGCCACCCGGCTGCCGGTCATCGTGCACTGCGGCGAGGAGCGCGCCGTGCCCGGCGCCGGGCGTGACGAGCTGGGCAACCCGCTGCATGTGCGCGCAGCGCTGGAGCGCGGCGTGCGCGTGGTGATCGCGTATTGCGCGTCGCTGGGCACCGCGCTGGACCTGGACCAGCACCGCCCCCGCGAAGCGCAAGCCTTCTCGTTGTTTGCCCGGCTGATGGACGAAGACTGGGGCGGCCGGCTGATGGGCGACATCTCCGTCGTGCTGCAGACCAACCGCAAACCCGAAGTGGCGCGCACGCTGTTCACGCGGCAGGACTGGCACCCGCGCCTGCTGCACGGGTCCGACTACCCGCTGCCGGGCATTCCGGCCGCCATCCGCCTGCCGGCGCTCGTCAGTGCCGGGCTGCTGAACGCGGCGGACGCGTCTTTGCTGGAGACGCTGCGCGAGCACAACCCGCTGCTGTTCGACCTGGCCCTCAAGCGTCTGGCGCAGTGGCGTGGCGCGCGCCTGTCGCCGGCTGTTTTCGCGACCAAAGGGCATTTCTACCGGGCAACGGTGGCATGAAACGCTACTTTTCGGCGCTTGGCGCGCGCCTCGGAACTATTCCCGAGGCCACCACTGCAAGCTTCACGCAAGATCGCGCCCATTCCAAAACCAACCTCCAAGGGAGAACACAAATGGCCTACCCCACCGTCCGCCGCGACACCAGCGCCTGGCGCCTGCAAGTCTGGATCTCGTTCGGCCTCAGCGTCATGCTGTGCGGCTCGGGCCTGGCCTGGCTGCCCGGCGCCGACCTGGACCGCGCCTTCATGGTGATGGGCTACGTCTTCTGCCTGTCCACCGCGTTCGCGCTGGCCAAGTTCATCCGCGACAACCAGGACCGCGCCGTCGACACGCCCATGTGGCGCATCGTCGTGTGGAGCGGCTTCGCGCTGGCCATGGGCCTGACGGGCTGGGGCCTGTGGCGCATGGAGATCCAGCCGGTGTGGAAGGCCTACCTCGGCGTCTGCTGGCTGTACCTGATCTCCAACGTGTTCACGCTGGCCAAGATGCTGCGCGACGCGCACGAGGCCGACCTGATGGAAGCCCGCCTGCAAGGCCGCCGCGACGCGATGGCCCCGCAGGACGGTGCGCAGTAAGTCACCCCGAAGGAGCCGCTCATGAAGCGCCTGTTCATCCTCTCCAGCCTCGCGCTGGCCCTGTCGTCCTCCCTGCCCGCCCAGGCCCACGGCCCGTCTGACGCCAGCGCGGTGCTGTCGCTGGCGCCGGTGGTGCTGTCGGTCGGCGCGGTCAGCGCCACCGGTGTTGCGCTGAGCGCCTTGCCCGCAGGCATCCTGTCGGCTGGCGTGGCGCTCACGGTCGTCAGCGTGCAGGTCGTCGGCAACACCACCGTCTGGGTGCTGGAGCGCGCCTCCGACGGTGCCCGCATCAGCCTCAAGGCCTCGGGCAAGCTGGCCGAGGGCGTGGTGGTGTCCACCGGCGCCGCGGTGGCCGTGTCGGTCATCGGCGCAGGCACCGTGCTGTCGGTGGCCGGCGAAGTCATCGCCTTCATCCCCAACGAGATCGGCAAGGCCCTGCTCTACAACGAGCAGGTGAGCCGTTGAGGCGAGCGCTCGTCACGGCCGCGCTGCTGGCCGCCACGGCCGCGCACGCCGGCCGGCCCTGCGAGGAGAAGCAGCCCACGGCGCGCGAGATCGAGCAGGGCATGAACCTCGCGCAGGCCACGGCCCGCCAGCTCGACGCGACCGGCGCCCAGGTGGTGGTGCTGGCCCGCGCCGGGCAAGACCTGAGCAAGTACGGCCTGAAGTGGTCGCACCTGGGCTTCGTCTACAAGGACGCATCGGCCGGCGTCTGGCGCGTGCTGCACAAGCTCAACCACTGCGGCACCGACCACGCCGCGCTCTACCGCCAGGGCCTGGGCGAGTTCTTCCTGGACCGCCCGCACCGCTACGAAGCCGCCTTCGTCGTGCTCAAGCCCGAACTGCAGCAGGCGCTGCTGCCCCTGCTGGCCGACAACACCCGCGTCGCGCGCTTCAACGAGCGGCGCTACAGCATGGTGGCCTACGCCTACGGCACCAAATACCAGCAGAGCAACCAGTGGGTGCTGGAGACGCTGGCCGGCGCCGCGGCGCCCGGCGTCGTCAGCCGGCGCGCCGCGCAGGACTGGCTGAAGGATCAGGGCTACCAGCCCACCGACCTGCACCTCTCCGCGCTGACCCGCCTGGGCGGCCGCATGACGCAGACCAACATCGCTTTCGACGATCATCCGACCGCGCGCCGCATGACGCGGCACATCGACACCGTCACCGTGGACTCAATGTTCACGTGGCTGCAGCGCGCACAACTGTCCGACTCCCCGCAACTCGTCCGCCCATGAGCCAAGAGCATCCGAACCAGTTCGCCCTGCTGGGCCAGCGCCGCTTCGCGCCGTTCTTCTGGACGCAGTTCCTCGGCGCCGCGAACGACAACGTCTTCAAGTTCGCCTTCACGCTGATGGTGACCTACCAGCTGCAGCTGGCCTGGCTGCCGCCCAGCATGGCGGGCCTCGTCATCGGTGCGCTGTTCATCCTGCCCTACGTGCTGTTCTCGGCCACCAGCGGCCAGCTTGCCGACAAGCACGACAAGGCGCGGCTGATGCAGCTCGTGAAGAGCCTGGAGATCGTCATCATGGCGCTGGCCGCCTGGGGCTTCTACGCCGTTCACGTGCCGACGCTGCTGGCCTGCGTGTTCCTCATGGGCCTGCACTCCACGCTGTTCGGCCCGGTGAAGTACGCCTACATGCCGCAACACCTCAACGAGCGCGAGCTGACCGGCGGCAACGGCATGGTGGAGATGGGCACCTTCGTCGCCATCCTGCTGGGCCAGCTGGCCGGCGGCATCCTGGTGGACACGCCCGTCGTCGGCCCGCAGCACGTGGCCTGGGCCTGCCTGGCGCTGGCCATCCTCGGCCGCATCACCGCGCAGGCCCTGCCGCCCAGCCCGTCCACCGACCCGAACTTGGTCATCAACTGGAACCCGTTCACCGAGACCTGGCGCAACCTCAAGCTCGCGCACCAAGGCCTCGCCGTGTTCCGCTCGCTGCTGGGCATCTCGTGGATGTGGTTCTTCGGCGCCGTGTTCCTCAGCAACTTCCCAGCCTTTGCCAAGGAGGTGTTGCACGGCAGCCCGCAGGTGGCCTCGCTGCTGCTGGCGGTTTTTTCCATCGGCATCGGCATCGGTTCGCTGCTGTGCGAGATGCTGTCCAAGCGCCAGGTGGAAATCG
>SXGQ01525173.1_pt1 | contig 19805 bp, 16 predicted proteins | sample 3178371 | NCBI WGS metagenome assembly SXGQ01 (sample SAMN11356859, study PRJNA531348) | freshwater metagenome | isolation source: freshwater sample F1-20 | place: China: Fuxian Lake, Yuxi | collected 2017-12-25 | reverse complement strand
TCTGTTGGAAGTAAGATTGGTGATTTAATGGCGAGCATGGGTACTTTGGATTTAGTGATACCAGATATTGATAGATAATAGAAAGATAGAATTGTTTGTTATATAAAAACAGTAACGCATGTTTAGTTTAGAAGGAATTACTACCAATGTTCAAGATTGGTTATTGATGAAATTTAATCCCACGATGGCTTTAGCTATTGAATGTGTGATTGTGATTTTGTTATCCATTAGCTTATTCGCCATATTAGGTTTGGTACTGGTATTAATGGAGCGAAAAGTGGCAGCACATATACAAATACGCCTTGGACCGAACCGAGTTGGACCAGGCGGTATGTTTCAAACAGTGGCAGATACTTTAAAATTAATCATGAAAGAAGGGTTGGTGCCCGACAAGGCAGATAAATTTTTATTTAACCTTGCTCCTTTTGTGGTAATGATGGTGGGTATGTTATTATTAGCGCCAATTGCTTTCGCAAAAAACTTTCAAATTTGGGATATCAATATTGGGGTACTTTATATTAGTTCCGTTTCCTCTTTATCTGTGATCGGCATTTTGATGGCAGGCTGGGCCAGTAACAATAAATATTCTTTATTAGGTGCGATGCGCAGCGGCGCGCAAATTGTGAGTTACGAATTATCTGCAGGCTTTGCAGTTTTAACGATTGTTGTTTTAACAGGAAGCCTACAAATTTCTGAAATTGTAAACGCACAACAAAATGGTTGGTGGATTTTTAAAGGTCATATTCCTGCAGTCATTGCATTTGTATTATATATTATTGCAGTAACTGCCGAAACGAATCGTGCGCCTTTTGATTTAGCAGAAGCGGAATCAGAATTAACCGCAGGTTTCCATACGGAATATTCTGGTATGCGTTTTGCCTTGTTCTTTTTAGCAGAATACATCAACATCTTTATTGTTTGTGCCATTGGTGCTACTTTATTCTTTGGCGGATGGATGCCATTACATATTGGCAATTGGGAAGCCTTCAATCATATCATGGATTATATCCCTTCTTCGGTTTGGTTTATGGGAAAAACATTTTTCCTCATTTTTTTAATTATGTGGTTTAGATGGACCTTCCCAAGACTACGTGTGGATCAATTATTGAATTTAGAATGGAAATATTTATTACCGATAAGTTTGTTTAACCTTTTATTAGTCGCAGTGATTGCTATTTTAGGTTGGCATTTTTAACATTAAATGAATTAGAAATATGTTTTTGAAAGAATATATAACAGATGTTATTACCGGCGTAACCTCCTTATTAAAAGGTATGCGCAAAACAGGTTATTACTTTACGCATCCCAAAGAAATTATTACTGAGCAATACCCGGACAACCGGGCGACCTTATTAATGTCGGACCGATTCAAGGGCGAAGTAGTAATGCCACATGATGCCAACAACGAACATACTTGCACGGGTTGTACCGCTTGTGAGTTGGCTTGCCCAAATGGAACTATTAAAGTGGTAACGAAATTTGAAACCTCTCCTGAAGGAAAAAAGAAAAAAGCAATTGATACGCTAGTATATCGACTAGAACTTTGTACGATGTGTAATTTATGTATCGTTGCATGTCCAAGTGATGCGATTAAAATGGCGCCCAATTTTGAACATAGTGTGTTTGATAGAACCAAATTAACCAAAGTATTAAATCAACCAGGATCTAAAATAAGGGAGGGAATAGAATAATGAATACATCAACTATTATATTTTACGCCATTGCTGCACTCATATTGGGCGCCGCAATTTTAGCAGTGACCACACTTAAAATATTTCGTTCCGCCATCTGGTTGTTATTTTCATTGGTGGGCATCGCTGCACTTTATTTTTGGATGCAGGTGGAATTTATTGCTGCCATTCAAATTGTGGTATATGTGGGTGGAATTGTAGTGTTAATTATCTTCTCTATCTTCTTAACGCAACAATCAGGTAAGGAGATGGACAAGCCTGCCACGGGCAAAATGATATTTTCTGCCCTAGCTGCTTTATTCGGAACAGCATTCACTGTTAATTTAATCAGTCATTACGGATTTAATCATATTTCAGCAGCACCCTTTAATCCAAGTGTGGATGAAATAGGCATGCAAATGCTAAGCACCACATCGCATGGTTTTATTTTACCGTTTGAAGTGGTAAGTATGTTATTATTAGCAGCAATGGTGGGTTGTATTGTTATCGCGATGAAACCAACAGAAGCAAATATTGTTCACTTAAACAAAAAGGAGGATTAATACCATGAACGAAGTACCCTTAACCCATATTCTTTTCGTTAGCACCGCTTTGTTTTTCATTGGCATGTATGGATTGTTTACGAGAAGAAATTTAATTACCATGCTCATGTCCATTGAGCTCATGTTAAATAGCGTGAATATTAATTTTGTGGCATTTAATAAATACTTATTCCCTGATAAATTAGATGGTTTGTTTTTTTCTTTATTTATCATCACTATTGCTGCTGCCGAAGCCGCTGTAGCGATTGCCATTATTATTAATTTATATCGTAGTCACCAATCCATTGATGTTGACGATGCCACTGAAATGAAATTTTAATTATTATGTCAAACTACTTATATATACTTTGGATTCCATTATTACCCCTTGCCACATTTGTGTTATTGGGCTTATTTGGACGCAAGTACTTTGCAAAAACTGCAGGTATAATTGGAACCGCCTCCTTACTTACCTCAACGTTGTTGTCATTTGTTGCGGCGAAACAATACTTTTTTGTAGACGGAAAAGTAAATGGGGCGTATCAAAAAATAATTGCTTTAAAATATACCTGGTTGCAATTTAGCCCCAATGTATCTATTGATATGGGTATCATTGTAGATCCTATTTCAGTCATGATGTTAATTGTAGTTACATCGGTTTCCTTAATGGTGCATGTATTTAGCTTGGGTTATATGAAAGGCGAAGAAAGATTTGCTACTTATTATGCATTCTTGTCTTTATTTACCTTTTCCATGTTGGGCCTAATCTTATCGGTGAATATTTTCCAAGTATATATGTTCTGGGAATTAGTGGGTGTATCTAGCTTTTTATTAATTGGGTATTACTTTAATAAACCTTCTGCAGTGGCCGCTTCCAAAAAAGCATTCATTGTTACGCGCTTTGCTGATTTAGGTTTTTTAATTGGCATTTTAATTATGGGCTTTTACGGAGGCACTTTAGATATTGGATTATTGATTGAAAAATTAACCTCGGCGCAGTCCCCTGAATTTTTAAGCATCACGAGTGCAAGCTTTTTAGGTGCAAGTATGCTAACCTGGGGTTTAACCTTACTATTTATGGGTGGCGCTGGAAAGTCGGCCATGTTCCCTTTACATATTTGGCTACCAGACGCTATGGAAGGCCCTACTCCTGTGTCCGCATTAATCCACGCAGCAACCATGGTGGTTGCGGGTGTTTATTTAGTGGCAAGATTGTTTCCTATTTTTTCCATGGACGAAACCGCTTTAACGATTGTCACTTATGTGGGCGCATTCTCCGCCTTACTTGCAGCAGTGATTGCATGTACACAAACAGATATCAAACGCGTACTGGCTTATTCTACGATGTCGCAAATTGGCTATATGATGTTTGCATTAGGCATTTCAAAAAATGGTGGTGAGGCAGGATTGGGATATATGGCTTCGATGTTTCATTTATTTACCCATGCATTTTTCAAGAGTTTATTATTCCTAGGTGCAGGGTCGGTGATACATATGGTACATAGTAATGAAATGAAAGATATGGGTGGGCTAAGAAAATTAATGCCCATTACCCATGCTGCTTTTTTAATAGCTTGCTTAGCGATTGCAGGTATCCCTCCTTTTGCAGGATTTTTTAGTAAGGAAGAAATTTTAACGGCTGCCTTCCATGAGAATAAATTGATTTATGGTGTAGCGCTATTTACTGCTGCATTGACAAGTTTTTATATGTTCCGTTTATATTTCAATATTTTCTGGAGCAAGGATGCCGCAGCAAAAGCGCACCACATTGATGGTCATGATGATGCACACACCCATAACAAAGAAAGCCATGGCGAAGGCACTTGGACCATGAAACTGCCATTACTAATTTTAACAGCTTGTGCAATAGGCGTTGGATTTATTCCTTTTTCTCAATTCATCACTTCGGACGGACTAGCATTAGAAACACATATTGATTTGGTATTCTCCATTGCTCCTGTCGCATTATCGATCATGGCTATTTTACTATCGGCTAGTTTTTATAAAACGCAAAATGCAAAATCGGACAAAGCAGTTGCGCTATTTGGTGGCTTTTACAGCGCTGCCTACAAAAAGTTTTATGTGGATGAATTGTATTTGTTTATTACCAAGAAAATTGTTTTCCCATTGATTGGACAACCTATTGCTTGGGCCGACCGAAATATTGTAGATGGCTTTATGTTGTTATTGGCCAATACAACAGCAAAAATTTCAGCAGCGATTAAAGGATTACAATCGGGTAAAGTACAAAACTATGCGCTTTACTTTTTTGGCGGTGTTATTGCATTGTCAATTTTATTTATTTATATCTGGAAATAAAATATTTATATGAACTTATCATTACTCATCTTATTGCCCTTGCTAACCGCCTTGCTCATTTTATTGAGCAAGAATTTAGCACAAATAAGATTCATTGGATTAGCAGGATCATTAGCACAATTAGGCGCTGCAGGCTGGTTGTTAAAATTATTTATGGATCAAAGGGCTGCAGGCAATACTGCTACCTATTTATTTGAAACAAATACCGTTTGGTTTAAAGCATTAAATATTAATTACCATATTGGCATTGATGGTATTGCACTCGCCATGATTTTATTAAGCGCTTTAGTCGTGGTTGCGGGCATACTTGTTTCCTGGACCATGGAAAAATTAAGTAAGGAATATTTTTTCTTACTCGTTTTATTAAGCATGGGTGCTTATGGATTTTTTATCTCCTTGGATTTGTTCACTTTATTTTTCTTTTTAGAAGTAGCCGTTATCCCTAAGTTCTTATTAATTGGTATTTGGGGCAGTGGTAAAAAAGAAAACAGCGCTATGAAGTTGGCCTTAATGTTAATGGCGGGTTCAGCATTGGTGTTTGTTGGCTTAATGGGTATTTATTACAACACGCACAGCTTTGATATGGTACAAATTGGACAAATGGGCATTTCATTAGGTATTCAAAAATTCTTTTTTCCGTTTTTATTTTTAGGTTTTGGCATATTTGCAGCCTTATTCCCTTTTCATACTTGGGTACCCGATGGTCACGCTTCAGCACCTACGGCAGCTTCCATGTTTTTAGCGGGTATCTCCATGAAGCTTGGAGGTTATGGTTGCTTACGCATGGCAGCATTAATGCCTGATGCAGCACACAGTTATTCCTGGATCATAATTTTACTCGCTACTATTGCAATCATCTATGGCGCATTCGCTACCATGATGCAAACCGATTTAAAGTATATCAACGCTTATTCTTCCATCAGTCACTGCGGATTTGTGATATTAGGAATTGGCATGTTGAATAAAACTTCCATTAATGGCGCAGTGATTCAAATGGTTTCCCATGGATTAATGACGGCTTTATTTTTTGCTGCTATTGGCATGATTTATTCCAGAACTCATACCAGAATGGTTGCACAATTAGGCGGCTTATTGAAAGTAATGCCCTTTATATCTAGCGTGTTTGTAATTGCAGGTTTATGTTCCCTTGGTTTGCCTGGCTTTAGTGGTTTTGTGGCAGAGATGACCGTATTTATGGGCGCTTGGCAAAATCCAGATGGATTTTACCGTATCGCAACCATTATATCAGCAGCCTCTATTGTAGTCACTGCAGTTTATATACTACGCGCTACAGGTAAAACCATTATGGGCCCAATTTCAGACGAACATGCCCTTTTAGGTGATGCTACCTGGAACGAAAAATTTGCAGCAGGTTTGTTAATCGTAGGCATATTAATTATTGGGTTGGCACCTTTCTTAATTAACCAATTGATTATGCCCGCCACTGATTTTTTAATGATCAATATTGACAAAGCCATTACCCTTAAATAATTAGAATAATGCTATCTAACATTTTTATATTACTCAGACAGGAACTTATACTTAGCTTACTTATATTTTTATTGCTATTTATTAAAATAGGCAAAGAAAGAAGTAATGAAACGGTTTTGAACCTTATTAATATTTTATTATTTGTCAACTTAGCAGCTGGTTTGTTTGGCATGAGCGAAGGCGGCGCATTTAATGGTATGTTTACAACCAACGCCTTTATTGTATTAGAAAAAAACATATTAAACTTAGCGATACTTTTAATCTCCATGCAATCCTACGCTTGGCTGAAACATCATAAGCAAGTAGCAGAATTTTATTTACTCATATTCACTTCCTTACTAGGCATGTTTTTTATGATTTCAAGCGACAACTTATTAATGTTTTATTTAGGGCTCGAAATGAGCACTATTCCATTGGCTGCTGCAGCCAACTTCGATTTGGCAAAACGTAAGTCATCTGAAGCTGCGATGAAATTAATCCTATCCTCTGCATTCTCCTCTGGTATTTTATTAATGGGTATTTCATTTTTATACGGCACTAGTGGCACACTAAGCTTTGACGTATTAACAGCGCATATCGGCAATGACCCAATGCAATTGTTTGCATTCATTTTATTGGTCTCTGGTTTTGCATTTAAAATATCAGCAGTGCCCTTTCACTTATGGACCGCAGATGTTTACGAGGGTTCACCAGTAGCAGTGACTGCGTTTTTATCGGTAGTATCTAAAGCAGCTGTATTATTTACCTTTACCTCTATTTTATATAAAGTATATACACCAATCGCTAGCGTATGGTATGGGGTTTTGGTAGTGTTATCGGTGGCCACTATTTTAATTGGTAATTTATTTGCAATCAGACAGGATAATTTCAAACGTTTCCTTGCCTTTTCATCCATTGCTCAGGTGGGCTTTATTTTAATTGGTATTTCAGGAAGCTCCCAAGCAGGATCTGCTTCATTGGTGTACTTTGTTTTAATTTATGTATTCTCTAATTTAGCGGCCTTTGGGGTAGTAACCGTGGTGAGTGCATTAACAGGGAAGGAAAATATTTCAGACTTTAAAGAATTTTATAAAACCAACCCTTTCTTATCGTGGGTTTTAACGATTGCTTTATTTTCATTAGCAGGGGTGCCTCCTACTGCAGGATTTTTTGGTAAATTATTTTTAATGATGGCTGGTGCTGCTAAAGAAAATTACGGACTCATTACTTTTGCTGCCTTAAATATGGTCATTTCCTTTTTCTATTACTTAAAAGTGGTGAAGGCAATATTTATGGAGGAAAATGAGCAACCAATTCAAAAATTAAGCGTTCCAGGAGTGACAAAGTTGGCAATGTATATCTGTGTAGCAGGAATTATTATTACTGGATTAGCTAGTATGGTATATGATTATATTTATTCACTAAGTATTGGCTTGTAAAAAAATAGTTGATTATGGCAATTAATAAGAACCACGAATTTGAAGATTTAGATAGTATTAAATGTGCGATTGTTGAAAAGAATGTAAGTCCAGAACGCGTCGCATTTTTGAAGCAATTATTGGAATTAAATAAATACCAAGTAGTAGTAGTGGGAAGCCCTGCCCCTAAAGCAGCACCGGCCGCGCCAGTTGCAGCTCCTGCAGTTGAAGGCGATGTAACGACACCAGCACCCGCGCCTCCATTTCCTGAAACGCCCCCCGCACCAACCACTTTTACAGTGGGTGTAACCGATTTAACCTTTAATGCCACCAATGCTATTTTTGGTCGTCAATTAAAAACCGACAACGGAACTATAGTCACCCTTGCTTATTGGCAACAAAAAGAGGCGGTTTCCAATGACGAAGTGCCCTATTTTGATCAGTTCAAATAACTCCTTTTGTACTTATAAGTATACTCCATTTAAATTTTACGCCTACTTTAGTTTACTTCGTTTAAATTAAAAGTATCAATCGCAAGTAATAAGAAATAATTATAGAAATAGTTTATCCATATTTTAGTTCAGTACATCCAAAACCAAGAACCCCAAGCAAGCTTGGGGTTCTTTATAAATAGCACTTAAATGCTTACTGTATTTGAATCAGCTAATTATTTTTTTGCTTGTACTTTTTTGTGCAAATCATCCAACTTGCTTGTGTACAAACTACGGCCATGGGTACCTAAAATAATTTCATTATCTCTAGGATGAATCACGATATCGTGAATAGGCACCGCATTTGGTAAACCTTTGTTCCAACCCATGGAACTTGCACCACCATCTGTACTTACATATAAACCCCCATCAGTACCTACATATAAAACTTGGCTTGAAATATTATCTTCGGTAATTACATTGACTGCTTCTAAAGGCAAATCCTTCATGATTTGCGTCCAAGTTGTACCATAATCATTACTTACATACACATAAGCATTAAAATGATCATTACGATAGCCATTCATTGTTGCATAAACACGTGATTCACTATACGCACTTGCCAATACCCTGCTCACATACAAACCTTTAGGCAGTTTTGCACTTAATAAAGTAAATGTATAACCAACATCTTTTGATAAATGAATCATACCGTCATCTGAACCTACATAAATTAAACCAAAACGGAATGGACTTTCACTCATGGTTGTTAAAGTACCATAAGGAACATCCCCTTGCGCTGGGTTGGAAGTTAATTCAGTACTTAATGTTACTAAACTATCTCCTTTACTCATAGAGCGGTGAAATTTATTACTTCCATAATAAAAAACATCTTGGTTATGCTTACTTAATAAAATAGGTGTTTGCCAATTGAATCTAAATGCAGGCTCTCCTAAATTACGTAATGGTCTAATAAACTTTCTATCCTTGGTTGTCAAATTCTGTCTTGAATATGCCCCATATTGAGAGCCACTATAAATAGTTTTATTATCTCTAGTATCTACCTGTACTTGCATACCATCACCTCCATTTAACATGGTATAAGGATTATGCCCGCTATCAAACCAATCAAAACTTTCTTTGGTTTGACTTGATCCCATCCAAGTACCATTATCCTGTAAGCCACCATAAACATTATAAGGCTTAGCCATATCAAAATTTATATTGTAAAATTGACCCACTGGAGGTGTATTCGCCTTAAACCAATGATCGCCATTATCATAAGTAATATTACAACCACCATCATTACCAATAATAATGTGCCCGTCTTTTTGACCATTGAACCATGCGTAATGATGATCAGAATGTACATTTTCCTTACCTATTTCTTTAAATGTTTTTCCGCCATCTTTACTTAATAATATACCAACGCCTGTGATAATTATTTTATCAGCATTGGTAGGGCTTATAAATACTTTACCAAAATAATAACCATAGGTGCTATATAAATTAATTGGCTTGGTATGTGTTTTTTTCCAGGTTGCTCCTGCGTCCTCACTACGATAAACTTCAGCACCAATAATTGGGGTTTCAAATAAAGCAGTATTTGCATCATATAAATAATCCCAAATACAAGTAGGTAATAATTTGCCCGACTTTACATCTTCCTTGATGCCGGATACCGTGTATTTCATTGGCAAGCCATTACGAGGCGAACGAATAAAATTGGTAAACTTACGATCATCTAATGCTAAAAATTGATCAACCGTTAAATCTTTAAAATCACGCAATGCATATCTAGTGGTGTCACTATATCTTTTTATTGTTGTATCAGATTGCTGGGCGTTATTATCAACTATCGCATAAACGATAGATGGATTTTCAGGATAAACTGCAATACCAATTCTGCCGACCCCTTCGCCTGTAGGAAAACCTGAAGCAGCTGTTGAAGCTAATGTCCAACTATCACCGCCATTGGTACTTTTATAAATACCACTTGTTTTTCCCGCCTCTACAAAGTTGGAAGCAGAACGTGTTTTATACCACATTGCAGCATATAAATTATTTGGATTTTTTGGATCAATATCTATATCAATACCGCTTGTATTCGCATCAATGTATAAAGTTTGTTTCCATGTTTTACCACCATCTGCTGTTTTATATATACCGCGTTCTTTATTTTCTGAGTATAAATGACCCAAAGCGGCTACCCATGCAACGTTAGAATCAATGGGTGATAATTGCACTTTTCCAATATGATGACTTTCAGGTAAACCAAGGTAAGTCCAGGTTTTTCCATTATTGTCTGATTTGTAAACGCCAATTCCAGCATAGGAGGAACGACTACTGTTCGCCTCCCCGGTACCCACCCAAATGATTCTATTTTTCCAATTCACTGCAATATCACCAATATTCAAAGTTGCAGTTGAATCAAAAATAGGTTTAAAACTTTGTCCATTATTAATGGTATGCCAAACACCTCCAGTCGCATAGGCGACATAAAACTCCGTAGGATCACTCGGATTTACATCAATATCAACAACACGACCACTCATCACTGATGGCCCGATGTTTTGAAACGATGTATTATTGACCGTTGAATTCGCCAAAAGAAGTGCTCTTTGTTCGTTACTCTTTAGGCGATCTGTCGCAGAACTAGGTTTGGGTTGCGCAAAAGCAACTAAACCCATTAATAAGAAGATTTGTAGAAAAATTGTTTTCATGTATCGTGTATTTGTAATTAAATATAAGGACTTTTTAAAAGGAGAATTGCCAAAAATGATAAGTGAAACCGCTAAAAGAAAATGCTTTGTAATATATATTACAAAGCATTGATTATCAATTCGTTGATTGCGAAAAGGGCTAAGTTATCCATAGATCAACTTCCTCTAGAACCACCAGTTTTAATTGGTTTTTTAGCCGCACCCGTTGATTTTGTGTTGGCTTTAGCAATAAATTTTGAACTTCCACCTTGTACCGTAGCCTTAGTTGTATTGGTGGAATTTTTTGCTGCGATTTTTTTATTAATAGCAAATCCCATAGTTATTATTTTAGAATATAAATATAATTAAAAAAATACAATAAACATATCTTTGAAAAAATATTTTCAATAAAGTGCATACTATTAAATCAATAATGAATCAATGGGGGAAAAAACATACACCATTTGTTTTTTTAATTGATTTTGAATGTAAAAAACCAATGTGCTGGAAATGGTCTGACACGGAAAATATATTTGAATTTAATTTTGACGGAGTCACGAATCAAAAAAAAATAATTACCCAAAATAATAATATTTCTACATCCGATTTTGAATTTAACAAAACGCCCGTTTCCTTTAAAGAATATAGAAATAAATTCGATCAAATAAAAAAAGAAATCGAACTTGGAAATAGTTTTTTAGTGAACCTCACCGAAAAAACTAAAATAAAATCGAATTACACTATAGCAGAAATTTATAATCGGGCAAATGCAAAATATATTTGTTACTTAAAAGATGAATTTGTATGTTTTTCTCCAGAAACATTTGTAAAAATAAAAGAAGGTAAGATATACTCCTATCCGATGAAGGGCACCATCAATGCAGGTATTCCAGATGCAAAAAATATTATATTGAACGATACCAAGGAAATTTCAGAACATGCAACCATGGTGGACCTAATTAGAAATGACTTAAGTAGGGTATCAAAAAATGTAAAAGTAAATAAATATAGATACTACGAAGAGATTGCGACGCAGGATGGGAACCTCGGTCAAGTAAGCTCTGAAATTGTAGGCGAATTAGATGCTAATTACTGTGAAAATATTGGTGAAATTATTTTTGATTTGCTGCCTGCAGGCTCCATATCCGGTGCGCCCAAAAAGAAAACGGTAAAAATAATTGCTGAAGCAGAAAAAGAAGACAGAGGTTATTATACAGGTATTGCCGGCTATTATGATGGACAAAATTTAGACAGTACAGTTTTAATTCGGTATTTGCAAAATGACAGCTTTTATCGCAGTGGCGGTGGTATTACCTGCAATAGCGAGGCCCTAAACGAATACCAAGAAATGATAGACAAAGTATATGTACCCCTTTTTTGAAACTATACGATATAAGAATGGGATAGTAGAAAATTTATCCTACCATCAAACTCGAATTAATCGAACATTGCTTGCATTGGGCGGAAATACATCCATCCAACTTGACGAAATACACATCGAAGGTGATGTTGAAAAGGATATTGTATATAAAATAAAGTGCTTATACAATTTAGAAGGTGCATTTCATATTGAAAAAGAAATTTACAATAAAAAAACAATTCAAACTGTTTCCATTTATCTAGCTGCACAAGAAGAATATCAATTCAAATTAACAGATCGTACCTGGCTGAATGATGCGTTAAAAAAATCTGGAACAGATGAAATCATCATAGTACAGAACAATATTATCAAGGACGGCAATTACGCTAACTTGGTTTTTTTTAATGGGAATGAATGGCATACTCCTTTACACCCATTACTATTAGGCACACACCGCGCAAGGCTTATTAACGAAAATAAAATTATCGAAAAAAATATCACCCTTAGTGATATAGCCAATTACACTTCACTAAAGTATGTCAATGCAATGATGCTTTGGGAGGAATCACCGGAGATTGCAATAAGTGAAATAGTTTATTAATATAGATGGGAAATCTATTTTGAAAATACGTACGGGGCAATCCTCAAGATTTACATAAATCCAAAAAATAGCGACGTAATTTTAAGTAGTAAATTATCTTATTTAATCAATATTTCATTTTGTAAAATAAAAACTGCAGCGCCACTTAAAAATCCAATGAGCGCAATCCAGCTTACATTTTTGAGATACCAGAAAAAGTCTATTTTTTCCATGCCCATCACTGCCACCCCTGCAGCAGAACCTATAATTAATATAGAGCCTCCTGTTCCAGCTGTATAAGCGATTAATTCCCAAAAATAGTGGTCTGTAGGATAAGTTTGAATGCTGTACATATTTTGTAAAGCAGCGACTAATGGAACATTATCGAAAACAGCAGATAACATGCCAATACTAATGGCTACTCCATTTAAATTACCCATGACCTCATTTAAATACTGCGCCATTTGAGGTAAAACGCCTACATATTGTAATGAACTTACACTCAATAAAATACCAAAAAAAAATAAAATACTGGGTGTATCAATTTTTCGTAATGCGTGGTTTACGGAAAGTAGTCCCTTTTCTGACTCGTGTTTTTTGTTATGAATCACCTCCGTTATTACCCACATGATTCCTAAACAAAAAAGCATTCCCATATAAGGTGGCAAATGGGTAATTGATTTAAAAACAGGTACGAATAATAAACATACAATTCCAGCTATAAAAATAAAATTTCGTTCCTTTGGATTTGTCGTAAAATTCAAATTGGGTGTTTCCTCGTTTTTAAAAATTATACACCCTTTGATGGTATAATTAGTAATAATTGCGGGTATTACCATACAAATTAAACTTGGCAAAAAACTTTGTTTGATGATATTCATAGCAGTGACTTGCCCACCAATCCACAACATAGTTGTTGTTACATCGCCAATGGGACTAAAAGCACCACCAGCGTTTGCCGCTATCACTACCAAGCCCAATAACTGCCATTTTGTTTTTTGATCTGCTAATAATTTATTTAAAATAGATGCCATGACAATGGTAGTAGTCAAATTATCTAAAACAGCAGACAGAAAAAAGGTGATTAACCCTATTAGCCAAATCAATTTGGCTTTATGTGTTGTTTTTATCCGATCTACAATATTTTGAAATCCATCATGCGCATCTATTAATTCCACAATCGTCATTGCCCCTAATAGAAAAAAAAGTATCTCACTAATTTCACTTAAATGATGCGACAATGCTTCTAAAACAATGTTTTTATCAGGCGTATCAAAAATGATTAAACTCCAACACAAAACAGCCGTAACAAGAGCAATGGCCGATTTATTAATTTTTAATAGCCCTTCAAAAGTAATCGCTATATAACCAATAAAAAAAACAAGTAGCAACCCTAAAAACATTTTAATTGATTTATATGAATCAAAATAAATACCAATTAAAGGTAGTAATAAAAAATTGATGAGGCAAGGTTAAGTCAGTTTAAGTCTATGATAATAGATCTAAAATGATCAAATTAAAATAAATCCTTGGCAGAGCGCTTAATTGAAAAAATAGGTGCTTATTGAATAGTACTAGCCTAGGAATCTGGGTTACTCTTACGGCTATAATAAAGAATGATAAGAAATAATAATGCTAATAAAAACTGCAGTAAATAGTTGCCCATTTTGTGTCTATTCAACTTTTGACAAAAAATAGGGTCATAGGTTTATTCCATGCAACCATTTTGAATAAAATCACCCATAGTGACAAATTCAGCCTGCTTGTTTAGGTCATTCAGTAAACGGTATAGTTTATCAAGTAGCTCAGTATCAGACCCCCTTGTGGTATATTTTGGCAAACCAAAGGCAGTGATATTCGTAAACTCCCAAGGATGAAAATACAAGCTCAAATAGCCATCTTTTTTTAAAGTTTGTAGCGCCAACTTTAAATACATCGCATAGGGGAAATTCTTAAAACTTAACCAAAATAAGGGGATTCTTAAATTAGGACTCACAGACGCAGGGACCCTAATTAATCCTTGTTCACGATACTTAGTCCGAGGTAAATGAAAATTATTATACCTTCCCGGAAGCCAAGTGGGATGAATGGAAGCATCATATCTGTACCCTGCTTCATTAATATCAGCAACAGGAACCTGTCGCATTCTTGGCATTCTTAAACCCTTTACCGGCTTTTGAATAATTTCTTCTAATCGGATTCTGGATGCAAGTAAATGCGCATTTATGAAGTTAGTATGATAAAAAGTATGGGAGGCAATCTCATGCTTCTCAGATAGTGCTTTGATGGTATCAGGATATTGATTGGCAAAATTAGCGGTAGTAAATAAAGTGGCCGTTAAATTTTGATCCATTAAAATGGGCATCAAATTATTCAAGCCCTTTCTTCCAATTGCCATTTGGGTTTCAATAGTAATATTAAAATTATATTCCAGAGGCATATCAAACTCCTCCACATCAAAACTTAATAAAATCTTAGGCGTCATAAATTACACGCTTTTACTATATAGTGGGGCCTATTTTTACTTTGTATGACCAATTTACTTAAATAAAATCCTATGATACCAAGTATCATTAAATTGATGCCTCCAAAAAATGCCACAGTCGCAATAACCGATGCCCATCCATGTACTTCGGTACCGGAATAAAAGGCATAAAAAATATAGGGGATATACAATAAAGACATCAAAGCAAAAAATAATCCTAAATAAGCGGCAAAATACAATGGTTTTGTACTAAATGAGGTAAATCCTTTAATTCCAAAACTAATCATTTTGTTATAGGTGTATTTTGTCACACCACTATAACGCTGCTCCGCCATATATTCGATACTAATTTGTTTATATCCCATCCATTTGATTAAACCGCGGTAAAATAAATCAAACTCATTGAATGATTTTAAATGTGTTATTGCAGAGCCACTAATTAATCTAAAATCGGCCGAACCTTCTTCAATTTTAATATCAGAGAATTTGCTGATAATATTATAAAATAATGACGAAGTTTTGGATTTTATAAAACCAACCGATTTACTATCAATACGATGCGTCCTTACAATTTCATAGCCTAGCTCATAATTTCGTAGTAATTCATTAATTAAATGTGGTGGATGTTGCAAATCACAATCCATCATAATAATAATATCTGCATTACACATATCCAAACCCGCTTTTAAAGCATTTTGGTGTCCAAAATTTCTAGATAACTCAATGTACTTTACTTTACTGTCCTCTGCAGATAAAGCTTTTATTTGCGCAAGGGTATCATCTGTACTACCATCGTCAATAAATAAAATTTCATGTGGATACTTACAACTTGCTAATGCCAATATAATTTCTTTATAAATGGGACTGATATTATTATGCTCGTTATGCGCGGGTAATACAATGTTAAGCTTTTTCATGGGGGAGTGAATTATTATCAAATGAATTAAATAATAAATTATAACTGATAAACAACCAAGCTAAAAAACAAGGCAACGCTTTTAACGCAAATTTTACTACGATGGCTTGAAAAACTTCAGGAAATAAATCAGTGGGTGAAAAAACTGTTAATACCAATACCAGAATGAGTAACAAATACAAATAGAATGGTGGCTTTGGCGCATGTAAAACATACCAAATACCAAACCCAACCACCGCAATTACATAAGTGGGGGATTCAGCAGATGTACTAAAAATAACCAATCCTATTAATAGTTGTGCCAGATAGGTTAGTTGAAAACGACTATTGCCCCATTTCGAAAAACGATACAATGGGAGTAGCATTAATATGCCACCAGGTATGATAAAATAAAAACTAGCTAAATTATAAAAACCTGTAGTCCTTTTAACAAAACCTATTACTGAAATATTCTGCATACCCGAATTCATATAGGAGTTAATATTTTTATAATTTTTTTCAACGAGTACATGAAACCAATCGATATAGGATTGATATACAAATTCAGGACTTGAAATAAACATGGGCAAGCAAAACAAAATAATTGCCCATAATATTAGATACCCTATCAATTTTTTGTAATCCTTAGTAAAAAAAATAAAGGGTAATCCAACAATTCCATATAATTTAATGAATGTGCCAGCAACAATCAACAAAGCAGCCAAACTTAGTTGGTTATTTTTGATAGCCACATAGGACAATATAATCCAACTGCATAACATGGGATTAAATTGTAAATTTTGAATCGCTGTTAGTGTTTCAATTAAGGATATTAATAAAATAATATTTTTACCCCAAAACGAAATAGGCAGCTTTCCCACCGCATAAAATAAAAGGGAAACATTCATCATGCCCCACAACAATAACCCTAAATAATTGGGCAACATGGCAAATGGTGCAATTAAAACAGCAAATAAAGGGCCGTAATGATTTTTATCAAAATATTGTTCAGGGTATAATTGATATAAATGTTCTTGATGTAGTGAATGCCAAAATACATTTTTGAAAATCAAATAATTATTGATGAAAATGTCTTCTTTTTGCACTTCTATCATTAATGCAATAAAGGGCACTAAAAACCAAAGTACTGTGATGAAATTTGGCTTTTTATTAATATCAAATATTTTTGCGACAAACGCCTTCATATTTAAAATTAACGAAATATGATGTAAATAAATAATATAATTTCTTTAATATAAAAAGGCCAAGTTCATTAAAGAACTTGGCCTTTTTATATTAAAGAACCCCTTTATTAATACCCCGGATTTTGTTCAATTCTTGGACTTGAATTATCCAACATCCCTTGTGGAATTGGTCTTAAGTAATGTTTCGCAGCAATTTGTTGCGCGCCACCTCTTCCCCAAACGGTCCAACCATTGAATTTTGTTGCACGTTCAATTAATTTTCCAGTACGTTTTAATTGATACCAACGCTCATTACCTTCTCCTAAAAATTCACGGCCGTACTCATCCAATATCATATCAATATTGATAGTTGCAGGCGTGGCTCTATAGGAAGTAATGTTTGTTAATGGGTCTTTTACATTTCCTGGATTAGTTGCACGCATAGGTGATTTGCCTTTGTTAGAAGCTAAGGCTCTATCTAGAACAATATTGTAATAAACATCTGCTGTTCCTAACTTAGCACCCGTTGCTCCTTTTACAATTGCTTCAGCTGCCATTAAATATAATTCAGCAGAACGGAATAATGGATCATTGAATGTTGAAAAGCCATCCCCATAAGTAATTCCTGGTTGGAAAAACTTCCAGAACATTGGACCACCCCAACCTAACGCATCAGCGATTTGTTGTCCAACAGTTGCTTTACCTAACCAATATAAATCGATGGAACTTTGTACAGAATACTTTTTAGTACCCCCTGGAATATTAACGCCTAACATTTTAACATCACTTACATCCACATTCCAAGGCAACGCAACTGCAGTTGTATCACCAGAAGCATAAGTAAGTGTTAGAGCTTGTGAATAAGGCTTATTACTCGAAAGCGATACTGAACCTGCCAATGTAGCATAAGAAACACTATTAAAAGTTCCCTCGTATCTCACATCCATCACTGGATCAAACAAACGATAAGCACCCCAAGTAACATTATGTGCTGGCAACCATCTATTATAAGTACCAGTTCTTGCTTCCTGCGCAACACCACTAGGTCCACCACTAAATCGTGTATGTAAGTCATTTCCAATAGTTCCATTAGAAGTACTTAAATTCGCGTCCCCATTATAGGCAGCTGGATTGGCATATTGAATTGCAAAAACAACCTCCTTGCTCGCATTTGCTACCGCAACAGAGCTTGCAGCAGTTGCAGTTTCTTTTTTAGGATTTTTATTATGAATTGGCCATAAATTATTCCAGTTGCTTTCTAATGGATGTAAACCTGATGCAATTACATCATCGCATAATGCCAAGGCACTATTAAAATCAGTTGCAGTTCCGCCTAAGGCGCCATTAAAATTCCAACCTCTTGTTAAATATACACGTGCTAACAAAAATTTAGCTGCATTTTTTGTAACCCTACCAGCAGCAGCTTGGGTATTAGGTAATTTCGCAATAGCATCATTTAAATCTGTGATGATTTGCGTATAGATATCCTTTGAAGGAACTCTTACCACCGTCAAGCTTGCATCTTTTGTTTCCTTTAAAGGCATTGGAACATCACCCCATTGTTGTACCGCCCGAAATAAGGAAAGTGATCTTAAAAATTTAGCTTCCCCTACTCTTGAATTTCTAACAGAATCAACAATATTAACGACTGCTGGCGCACGCTCAATAGCAGCATTACATCTGTTAATTTCCCTGTATAATAAATCCCATAAAGATTGCAATTCTCCTAAAGAGGAATTCAACCCAATATCATAAGTGTCATAGGGGCTTCCTGTTTGAGATGTTTGTGAAGGGAAAGCAATTGTACCAAACCAACCGCCTGATGAAAACATATCTGTTCCATTTAAGGTTGGAATACGCACCTGTGCTATATCCCTAAGCAAAGGATAACAAGAAGTTACTAATGTTTCATATCCAGTTGCTGTGGTATAATAATTATCCGTAGTTCTATTACTTGGATTATACTCATCCAAGAACGTTTTTTTACAACCTGTAATAACCAAAGCTACTATAGCGATTGTAAGTATGTATCGAGTTGAAAATATTTTTTTCATAATTGTGTAATTTAAAAATTGATGTTTTAGAATCCGATGTTTAAACCGACTGCATAAGTAATGGTTGGAACATCATCAATATAGGTAGATGAATTATATTCAGGATCAAGTCCATTATACTTAGACCATACCCCTGGATTAATAATTTGACCATATATTCTAATTCGCTCTATTTTTTTCTTAAGTACACTTGCTGGTACATTATAACCTAAAGTGATATCAGAAAGTCTTAAAAAACTTGCAACTTCATAGTTTCTTGCACCTCTATATGGTTGCGGAACTCCTGGACCATAAAAATCATTGGTTGGATTATTCTTTGTCCAATAGTTCATTACCACATGGTTATATCTGCTTCCTGTATAGTCAGCCATCGTGCCACCTAACATTGCGTTATTATACATGGTACCATTTCTGTAATACAACAAAAACGACATATCAAAGTTTTTATAAGTAAACCTGTTGGTCACACCCAAAATAAAATTAGGTAATTGTGTGCCCAACCAAACACGGTCATCCTTACCCGTTGAATTTGATATTACACCATCATTGTTGGTATCCTCTACTCTTACTGATCCTGGCATTTGACCATAAGTTTTTGCCATGGTACTATCTTTTAATTGCCAGATACCTGCAAATTTATAATCAAACAATGACCTTACTGGCTTACCCACAAATAAGGAACTACCAATAATAGC
>SXGQ01545717.1_pt1 | contig 19810 bp, 12 predicted proteins | sample 3178371 | NCBI WGS metagenome assembly SXGQ01 (sample SAMN11356859, study PRJNA531348) | freshwater metagenome | isolation source: freshwater sample F1-20 | place: China: Fuxian Lake, Yuxi | collected 2017-12-25 | reverse complement strand
GGGAGCGTATGAGACCAGGAAAGAGAGACATAAGGGGTGGGAGCGCGAGGGAATGTCTGGTCGCCACCTTTTACTGCCAAACGAATGCTGTGAGCGGGAACCGCACGAAGTCCGATGCGGGCTCAACGAAGACCGCCTAAGGGGCCAGGGCGTTAAACGTTTTCGGCGCCTACCCGGACCGCCGAAAACGTTTAACGCCCTGACCCTTTGGGGAGGAGGTCCCGCGAAGGCAGACAGAGCTTGCGCCCTGACGGGCATCATCCTGTCTCGGCCGGAGCCTCACCCTTCCAGCTTATCCCATGGCCCAATCCCCGAATTCGCGGCAGCAGCGAGACGGAGCTTACGCCGCTCGGGCGGCATCGCTCACGGCCCTGCTGTTTCTCGCGTTGACTCCAGCCGCGACAATTGAGGGCGCCGAGCGGGGCGGAATCCGGGACAATTGGGACCAATTCGCCACACCTGTCTTTCACGAGCTGACCCCGAGGAACGGCCTGCCCCACGAGACTATCAGCGCCCTGGCCAGAGACTCTTCGGGCATTCTCTGGATCGGGACTTTCGGCGGAGTGGCGCGATGGGATGGCCATCGTTTGCGCCGGACAGAAAACCAAACAGCCAGCCCGACCGGCATCGGCGACAGCTACATTCGCGCCATCCTGCCTTTGCCCGGCGGTGGAATGCTGCTCGGCACAAACTCCGGAGGTTTGGTTCGCTATGACGCGGAACGGGAAACCTTCCGAACCTACCGCGTCGGTCCGGGCGGAACCTCCCACGCGAAAATATTCGCCTTGGCCGCGGCCCGCGATGGCGGCGCTTGGATCGCAACCGAGGGCGGCCTGTACCGCTGGGACCCGCATCAGGATACTCTCAGCCCGGTACCCCTTTCGCTCGACCGCGAGGAGCCCGCGCCGGTCCGGCTGTTCGCGGTCCTGGAAGACACCCGGGGCAATCTGTGGGTGGGAGGAAGCGTCGGACTGGCGGTGCGCCGGGCGGGCCGAAACACCTTCGAGCGCGCCACGTCGAATGAGGAGGCCGGCAAGCGGATCCTCGCTGGAGAATGCTGGTCCTTGATGGAGGATGACCAGGGCCGAATCTGGTTCGGGACGGCGGCTTCCGGCGTGGCCTACGCCACGCCCGATGGGGTGGTGACCCGCCCCGCAGCTCTGGCCGAGATCCCCGGGATGGGGCTTTGGCGCACAGTCCGCTGCATTCTCCAGATCACAACGGGGCGCATCTGGTTTGGCACCGACGGGGCCGGCATCATCAGCTACGATTCGGAACGCGGACGGGTCGAGCGGTTGGCCCATGATCCGGCCGTGCCCGCAACCCTGAACGGGGATTCCATCCGGGCGATGTTGGGCGATCCGCACGGAAACGTCTGGGTCGGCACCCACCGGGGCCTCGAACGCCACGACCTGGGGCCACGCACCGTCCGCAGCGTGTTCGCATCGCCCAACAACCCGCGGGCGCTCTCGGACAGCAATGTCTACTCGATCCTCTCCGATCCGCAGGGGCGGGTCTGGACCGGCCTGGCTTCAGGCAGGCTGGACGTCTTCGACCTGCGTTCGGGCCAGGTCTCCCGCCTGCGCCTGCCCGCACCGCACGCCGACCGCGATGTGCAGGCGCTGGCGCTCGGCTGGGATGGCTCATTGCTGGTGGGATCACTGGGAGTGTGCCGAGTAGACCTAAGCACCCTGACAATCACGCCGTCGGCGATTCCCTGCGTTGAAGACCGGATCGTGCTCTTCATCGGGCAGGATGGCGCGGACTATCTCGTCGGCACCTACAGCGGTCTCTACCGCTACACCCCGGCCACGGGAGCATGGTCGGCCAGCCGGGCCAATTCGAGGATGCCCGGCGCCCTCGCCGACGATCACGTGCGCGCCGCCCTGCGCCTCCCCGACGACCGCCTGCTGGTGGGCACTGCGGGCGGCATCAGCATTTCCGACCCGGGCTCCCCGGGATATCGCAATCTGCTGCCGGACCGAAGAGAGACCCAATCATTGCCGCACGGATACATCACCCACCTTGCGCTGGATGCCCGCGGCACGGTCTGGGTCAGCATGTCGGGAGGCGGGATCGCGGTGGCACCGGCCGCCGCCTTCGCGGGCAAGCCCGAGTTCACCTCAATCGGATTATCGCTCGGACTCCCCAACCTGAAGGTCGAAGGAGCGGCCCTGGACTCCGAGGGTAATCCCTGGATCTCGACCCCCACGACCCTGGCCCGGGTCGACGCGCGCACCCTGCAGGCGCGCGCCGTCGGCGAGCGGGAGGGCCAAGCCGTGACAAGCTACTTCATCCGCTCCGCCGCCCGGGGACCTTCGGGAGAGCTGCTTTTCGGCGGCCCCGGGGGGCTATCGGTGGTTCTGCCGGGCGACTTGTCTCCCGCGCGGTCCTCCGCCCGCCTCGCGTTGACCGGCCTGGTCGTCGACGGGAGACGAAAGCCCGCCTCGGTACTGCCAACGTCCTCCCAGCCGATTGACCTTCCCCTCGGCGATCGGACGCTGGAGGCCGAAATCTCCCTCCTGGATTACCGCGCGCGCGGCGACCTTTCCTACCAGGCGCGGCTGGAGGGACTTGAGACGGAATGGACCAAACTTCCCGGCGACCAACCCGCAGTGGTTTACAAGAACCTCCCCCCCGGTCGCTACCGGCTGCAGATCCGCGCTCATGCCACGGGATCGGGTGTGCCTCTGGCGGGTTTGGAACACCCGCTCACCGTTCCCCCCTTCTGGCACGAGACCAAAACCGCCCGCGGCGCGGCGGTACTCGCCGGGATCCTGCTGATCGTCGCCCTGATGCAAGGCCGCACCGCGTGGCTGCGCCGGCGCCAACGGGAACTGGAGGAAACCGTCGCCGCGCGGACCCGGGAGCTGCTCGCGAGCAACGAGAGGCTCGAGGCGGCCCGCCGGATCGCGGAGGAGGCGACGGAGGCCAAGACGGCCTTTCTGGCCAACATGAGCCATGAGTTCCGGACCCCGCTCAACGGCATCATCGGCTACACCGAAATGCTGCGGGACACCCACCCGACCTCTAAGCAGGAGGAGATGCTCCAGGTGGTGCACGACTCGGGGAGGGCCCTGATGCTCGTGCTGAATGATCTGCTCGACGTTTCGCAGGCCGAGGCCGGTCGCATGTCCCTCAATCCCGCACCTTTCGCGCTCGCCAAACTCGCGCACGGATCCGCCCTGATCATCGCCCCCTCCGCAAAGGATAAAGGACTCGACCTGCGGGTGGAACTGGCTGCCGACCTGCCGGGCCAAGTGTCGGGCGATGCCCACCGGCTTCGTCAGGTGCTGCTGAATCTGCTGAGCAACGCGGTGAAGTTCACCGATCACGGATCCGTCATCCTGAGGATATCCCGCGCCGCAGAGGCCATCCGTTTCGAGGTCTGCGACACGGGCATCGGTATACCCGCGGAACGGATGGACCGGCTGTTCAAACGCTTCAGTCAGATCGACTCCAGCACGTCCCGGCGCTTCGGCGGCACGGGACTGGGCCTCGCGATCTGCAAGCTCATCATCGATCTCATGCGGGGCCGCATCGGAGTGGAGAGCACCCCGGGTCGCGAAACGAACTTCTGGTTCGAGGTGCCGCTACCCGAAGTTACCGCGACGGATTAGAGTCCGGCGCGACGCGTCAACCCGCGACGAGGCTCTCGCCGGTCATCTCCGCGGGCTTAGGCAGGCCCATCAGGTGGAGCAACGTGGGGGCGATGTCGGCCAGGCGGCCGCCGTCGCGCATCCGGGTTTTACCCGCAACGAAGCCTTCGCCGATGACGAACACCTCGACGAGGTTGAGCGTGTGCGCGGTGTGCGGGCCGTTGACCGTCGGGTCCCACATCTGCTCCGCGTTGCCGTGGTCGGCGCACACCACGGCGCGACCGCCGCGGTCTGCCAGCGCCTCGAGCAGTTCCCCCACCCCGCTATCCGTCGCCTCGACGGCACGGGTCGTCGCGGGCAGCGAGCCGGTATGCCCGACCATGTCGGGATTGGCGTAATTCACGACGACGAGCCCGTACTTGCCGCTGAGGATCGCCTCCTTGGCGGCGCGCGTCACCTCGGCGGCCGACATCTCCGGCTGAAGGTCGTAAGTCGCCACCTTCGGGCTCGGCGGACACGCGCGGTCTTCGCCGGGAAACGGGTCCTTGCGGTAATTATTGAAGAAGAAGGTCACGTGCGGGTTCTTCTCGGTCTCGGCGCAGCGGAACTGCGCGATGCCCGCTTTGCTCACCACTTCGCCGAGGATGTTTTTCAACTTTTCGGGTTTCGGCGAAACGACCTGCACGGGCAAACCCGCCTCATACTCGGTCATCGTGGCATAATAGAGGTCCAGCTTCCGTCCGCGGTCGAAGCCCGCGAAATCGTCCTGCACAAAGGCCCGCGTGATCTCGCGCGGACGGTCCCCGCGGTAATTGTAGAACAGAACCGCGTCGCCGTCGGCTGCCGTCGCGACGGGCTTTCCGCCGGCGCCCAGGATCCACGTGGCCGGCACGAATTCATCGCCGACCTGCGTGGGGCTGAGCGGGCAGTCATAGTACGACTGTACCGCCGCCTCGGCGCTCGCCGCGGTGGCTACCGCCGCGCGGCCGGTGAGCATGTCGTAGGCTTTCTGCACCCGTTCCCAGCGGTTGTCGCGGTCCATCGCCCAGAAACGACCGCACACGCTCGCGATCCGTCCGACGCCGATGGCGCGCATCTGCTCCTCGACCTGACGCACGTAACCGAGCCCCGAGGACGGCGGCGTGTCGCGCCCGTCGGTGAACGCGTGCAGATATACCTCCCGCACGCCGTCGGCCTTGGCCTGGCGCAGGATGCCGTAAAGATGCGCGAGCATGCCGTGCACGCCGGCGTCGCTCACGATGCCGAACAGGTGCAGCTTCGCGCCCGGACGACGCGCGCGTTCCACCACAGCGCGCCAGACCGCGTTGGTCGCGAGCCGGCCCTCGGAGAAAAGCTTGTTGAGGCGCACCAATTCCTGGTCGACCACGCGTCCGGCGCCGATGTTCTCGTGCCCGACCTCGCTGTTGCCCATCACGCCATCGGGCAGGCCGACGTCGAGACCCGAGGCGCGGACTAGGGTGCGCGGGCTGCGGGCGCGGAGCGCGTCGTCGCACGGCTTGCGCGCCTGCGCCACGGCGTTGGTGGCGTCGAGGGAGCGGTCGGGGTTCTGACCCCAGCCATCGCGGATAACGAGGAGGACGGGCGGACGGGAGGAGGACATGGCGGAAAAGGAAAAAGGTGCACGGCGGCCCGCGCGGACAAAAGGCAATTCTCCGTCGGGAGACTGCGACGTAGCAGGCGCCGACCCGCCGTTTGACTTGGCGTGGAAGATAGACGGGATTTGGCGCTCCCATGTCCAAGCGAGCCATCCTGCTGGTGAACCTCGGTTCGCCCGACTCCACTTCGGTGCCCGACGTGCGCCGCTATTTGCGAGAGTTCCTCGGCGACGAGCGGGTGATCGACCTGCCGGCGCCGCTGCGCTGGCTGCTGCTGGAGGGCATCATCCTGCGCACGCGGCCGAAGCGCTCGGCCCACGCTTACGAGGAGATCTGGACCAAGGATGGTTCGCCGCTGATCATCACTTCCAAAAGTGTGCGCGAGAAACTCGCGAAGCGCCTCGGCGCGAAGACGCCGGTCTACCTGGCGATGCGCTACGGCACCCCCTCGATCGCCTCCGTGGTCGCGCAAATGGCGGCCGACGGCATCACCGAGGTGCTGCTGTTCCCGCAATACCCGCATTACGCGATGTCCTCCTGGGAGACGGTCGTGGTGAAAGTTTACGCGGAGGCGGCGAAACTCGCGCCGTCGATGCGCGTGACCTGCGTGCAGCCTTTCTATCAGGACGCGGATTACATCGAGGCGCTCTACACGGTGTCGGCCCCCCACCTCGCGGAGCCGCACGATTACGTGCTCTTCAGCTTCCACGGCATTCCCGTGCGCCATCTGCGCAAAGGCGATCCATCGAAGGCGCATTGCACGCTCGTGAAGGATTGCTGCGACACCTGCTCGCCGATCCACGCCACGTGCTACCGCGCGCAATGCGTCGCCACCATGAAGGCGCTCGCCAAGCGAGCCGGCCTGACGGCGGACCGCCACTCCATCGCGTTCCAGTCGCGCCTCGCCGGTGAACCGTGGCTCACCCCGTTCACCGATCACGAGCTGGAGCGGCTGCCGAAGGAGGGTAAAAAGCGTCTTTTGATCATGTGCCCGGCCTTCGTGGCCGACTGCCTCGAGACGATTGAGGAAATCAGCGGCGAGGGTAAGGAGACCTTCATGGAAGCCGGCGGGGAATCGTTCAAACAGGTACCCTGTCTCAACGATCACGACGCCTACATCGGGTTCCTCGAGGGCCGCTGCGAACGCTGGCTTTCCTCGGGCGCGGTCTGAGCAACGGCTACTCCCGCCAGGTGAAGGCGTGGCACAGGGCCACGCCGGCGGCATCAGCCTCGTCGGCGGCCAACGGCCGTCCGTGTCCCAGCAGGGCCATGACCGTGCGCGCCATCTGTTCCTTGGACGCACGCCCGAAGCCCACCACGGCCTGCTTCACGCGCAGCGGCGGATATTCGAAAACGGGCAAATCCTGCAACGCCGCCGCCGCGATGGCCGCGCCGCGCGCGGCCCCGAGGATCTGGGCGGTCCGGATGTTCTGCACGTAGATCGTCTGCTCGAGAGCGACGTGACGCACCCCCCGGCCGTCGAGGAAACCGGTCACCGCGCGGTGGATCTCCGCCAGCGCCTCCGCCATCGGCCGCCGCTCCGGCACGCGCACCGTCTGGCACCGCAGCAACACCGGTGAGCGCCCCGCCGCGAATTCCACGAGCGCGAGGCCCGTGCCGCGCAACGACGGGTCGACGCCGAGCACCAGTCCCGTGAACGGGGCGCGCGCCCTAACCCCGACTGAAGCCTGCGCGCTGCTCGCCCCGGCCCGCGGGATCGCCAGCGCGGCCGGCAGGGGGCGTCCCGCGAGTTTCGCGGCCCACATCTGGCGGACGTTCATGCGAGGCATGGAGGAAGAGGGAAAGGGAGGGTGAAAAGGAAACGGAGGATCACCAAAGCAGGCGCAGGCCGGCGACCAGGCTGAGCCCGAGGGCGATGTTTTCGAAAAGGCGCTGATCGATGGCGAGCACGAGCCGTCGTCCGAACCACGCCCCGGCCACGACAAGCGGCGCGAGCGCGAGGTTCAAGGTGAAGCTATCCGCCGAGATCAGACCGAGCTGCAACATGAACGGCACCTTGAAGAAATTTATCGCGAGGAAGAACACCGCGCCGGTGCCCACGTAGTCCATTTTGGGCAGCCGCATCGCGAGCATGTAGATCGCCATCAGCGGTCCGGCGGCGTTGGCCACCAGCGTGGTGAAGCCCGCCAGCACTCCAATCACCGGCGCAAACCACGCGCCGTGCTCCGTCTCGTGCCCGCCAAACCGGCGCCGGATCAGGTGCATGGCCGCCATGGACAGGATGATGATCCCGATCATCACGCGCGCCGCATGGTCGTCGATCCGTCCCAGGGCAAACCACCCCGCGCCAACGCCCGCCGCCGTCCAGGGGAATAACCGCCAGAGATGCCGCCAGTTGGCGTGCTTCCGGTAATAGAACGCGCCCACCAAGTCACCGAAACACAGCAGCGGCAAAACCGCCCCCGTCGCCTGCTTCGCCGGCAGGATCTGCGCGAAGAGCACCACCGAAAGAATCCCGAGGCCGCCGATGCCGGACTTCGAGACACCCACGATCGCCGCCGCCACAATCGCGAGCGTCCATTGCCACGCGTCGAGATTCATGCCGCCGCCCCGCCCTCTGAGAATTGGCCGTCGGTCACCGTGTAAACCTGCCAGTCACCGAAACGCCGCTCGGCCTCGCCCGCCGCGTCCGGCAGGTGCGTGCCGGTCCCGATCACCTGCGAGTCGGAGTCGACCGCCGCCCAGAACCGCGCCCGCCGCTCCGGGTCCAGTTCGCCGAGCACGTCATCGGCCAGCAGCACCGGCCGCACGCCCGTGCGCTCGTGGAACCACGCCGCCTGCGCAAGACGCAGCGATAACACGAGGGACCGTTGCTGGCCTTCGGAGGCGAAATCCTTTGCCGCCGTTTTCCTCACCCGGAACGCGAAATCGTCGCGGTGCGGACCCGCCAGCGTGGAGCGGAAACGGCGGTCCCGCTCGCGACCCGACTCCAGCCGCGCGCGCAACGCGTCGGCTGACGGCTCCGCAAAGTTGGGCTCGTACTCCAGCGCCGCGGGCTCCGCGTCGCCGCTCAGTTTCGCGTAGAATTCAACGAGCCGGCGGCCGAGCTCGTCCAGGCCGACCACCCGCCGCGCGATCAGATCAGCCGCCGCCGGCGCGAGCGCAGCCTCGAACGCGGCCAACTCGGCGTCGGTTCCCTGACCCGACTTTAAAAGCGCGTTCCGCTCCGCCAGCGCGCGCGTCGCCGTCTGCAGCGAGCGGAGATAGAGCGGATCGATCGCCGAAAGCGTGAGATCGAGCCAGCGCCGTCGCAGCACGGCCGAGCCGCGCACCAGCTGCATGTCCTGTGAGGAGAAAACCACCGTCGGAAAACGACCAAGATACTCCCCGAGCTTCGTCACCCGGGCCTGGTCGCACCACACCTCCTTGCCGTCGGGCCGCAGCGTGAGGTTCACCCTCACCTCGCCTTCCCGCTCATGCTCAAGCGCGAACGACAGCGCGGCGCAGTCCTGCCCGTGGCCGATCAGCAGCCGGTGATCGTTGGTGCGGAAGGAGCGCAGCGCGGTCACGAAACCCGCGGCCTCCAGCAGGTTGGTCTTCCCCTGCCCGTTCCGTCCCACGAGGAATTGCCGTGCGCCCGCGAGTTCCAGCGTCGCGAAGCTCACGTTGCGGAAACTGCGGAGCGTGATCCGGCGCAGGCGCATGCGGGAGGTCCGCGAGGAGGTGCCCGGCTCCCGGTCGAGTCAACCCCCGGCCCCGCGCTGCTCCCGCTCTTGCGGCCCACCCCATCCCTCGAGGACGCATCCCAAAGGGTCAGGGCGTTGATTGTTTGAATTCACCTCCAACCGTGATCGCCAAAACGCCCAACGCCCTGACCCCTTTGGAGGGGCTCCCGGCTGGGATCCAGTCCTGGGGAAAAAGCGCCTTGCGACGCCGCGGGCCGGCGGTTGGCTCGCCCTTCCATGAGCAATCCGCCCGCCAACGAACACGCCGTCATCCGCACCAGCTACGGCGAAATCACCCTCGCCTTCTGGTCCGACGTCGCGCCCAAGACCGTCGAGAACTTCAAGAAGCTCGCCCGTGAGGGCTTCTACGACGGCACCGCGTTCCACCGGATCATCAAGGGCTTCATGATCCAGGGCGGCTGCCCCAACACCAAGGCCGGCGCCCGCGGACTCCCCGGCACCGGCGGCCCGGGCTACACCATCAAGGCGGAGTTCAACGCCAAGCCCCACGTGCGCGGCGTCATCTCGATGGCCCGGTCGGCCAACCCCGACTCCGCCGGCTGCCAGTTCTTCATCTGCCACGGCGACGCCCGCTTCCTCGACCGCCAGTACACCGCCTTCGGCGAGGTCGTGAAGGGCGATGACGTCCTCGAGAAACTCGCCAACGTCCCCACCAAGGCGAGCGGCGGCGAGAAGAGCACACCCATCGAGCGCGTCGCGATCGAGAGTGTCGCGATCGTCGCCGCGGCCTGACCGCGGCCCAGGCCCTTCGACCGGCGGTCAATCCCCGGTCGAAACCCGCGGCTCCAGGCGTCGCGAGGGCACATAGTACTCCACGAAGCCCAGCAGCATCTCGTCGTGGGTCTGCGGCCCCCACCGCACCTCGCGCGAGGGATCGGGATTGGCGGGATTCACCGCGCTGTTGTCGTACCAAGCGGTGTAGATCAGCCGGCTGCCGCGCGGGAGTGTGGGCGGCTCGGCGAACTCATAGGGCAGCTGCCAGTTGAAATCGTAGCGCGGCACGTCGAGCAGCAGGCGGCGCGAGCCGTCGGGCAGCACCGTCTCGTAACGCGCGGCCTTCCCCCGCAGGTGCATGTGGGGCATGAAACCAAGGATCGTCGCGTCAAACGGCAGCGTGATCGACGCGGTCTCGGCGTGGTTGTCCGCACCAGGCGGAATCCGCAGCCGCGGATTCGCGAGGCCCGCGACCTCGATGACGTGCCGCGGCGGTTCCTGCGCGAAAACGAGGCCGATGCGGGTGCGGTCGGTCGTCGCGCGTCCGTTCGGCGTGTAATGCATCTGGAAAGTGACCGTCGCGCCCGCGGGAATCCGCTTGGCGAAACCGGGCGGAAAAACCGCGTGCGCATTGCCCGGCACGTAGGCGGCGAAATAACCGTCGCGCTCCGACTCACCCTCCCCGCGACCAGACCCCGTGCCCTTGGAGTGAACCCGCACGATCACATGGTGGACCACCTCGCGGGCCGTTGGCTGCACTTCGTAGGCCTGAACCCATCTGTCCTCCGTGAACGTCGTCTCCACCCGCAACGTCTGGTACGGCATCACACCGTCCGCCTTCACCGCGACGGCCCGCGGCAGCTCGATCACGGCGTCCGGTTTCCCGATCAGCCAGCCGTCCGGGAAACCCCGCGGCAAAGGAGCGTCGGCCGGATCACCCGGCGCCCGATCCCCCTGCAACCAAGCGAGCAGATCCGACTTGTCCTCGGCTGAAAGCGAACGGTCGTTGCGCCAGTGCGAGGGCTCTCCCTCGGGCGCGGGTGCGGCGAACCAGGGAGGCATCGCGCCGCGCGCGACCTGCCGGCGGATCATGCCCGCCCGGGAAACGACATCGTCGTACGTCAGCAGGCTGAACGGCCCCACCCCGCCGGGCCGGTGGCACTCGAGGCAACTCGCCTGGATGATCCGCGAGATCCGACCGTGGTACGTCAACGGCTCCGGCGGCGCGGCGGCTGCCGTGCGCTCCACCTCGAGGACGCAGCCGGGAGCCTCGGTCGCCGCGACCACCGGTAACGCTCCCGCCAGGACCGCCTCGAGGGCGTCGGCCAGAAACCGGCGCCGCGGCGCCGCGCGCGAGTAGCCGAGCCCATGCTGGTCATCAATCGCGCCGCGGAACACCACCGTCCGCGCCGCGTCGAGGACAAACATCTCCGTCGTGGTCTTCGCGCCCAGCGCCCGCGGGAAAGCTCCGTCGGGATCCCGCACATAAGGACCGGACAAACCGTGTTCGGCGATCAGCGCGCGGATATCCCCGACGGGGTCGGCGGCCGTGGGATTGACGAACAGGAAACGAACGCCCCGCGGGGAGTATTCCCGCTCCAACCGCGCGAGCGAGGGCGTGTACTTCCGCGCCAGCGGGCAGCCGGTGCCGGTGAAGGCGATCACCAGCGCCTTCGCCCCCGCGAAGCCCGCCAAACGCCCCTCCCGGCCATCGACGGCGGCGAAGGAGAGGTCGGCCACACGGCGGCCGACACCCGCCTCTCCCGGCTTGAGGACCCGCGGGCCCTCCCGCGGCGAATCCAGCGTGGGGGGAGGCGCGGACGTGCCGGTCGAACCCTCGGCGGGGATGTTGGCACCGCCGCCCCGGGCGCGTTCCGCCCAGTCCATGATCCGCTGCAACTCAGCGCGCGTGAGCTGCCCGTCGCCGTCGCGATCAAGACGCGCGAACCAGGAGGCGTTGCCGGTCTCGGCCGAGGAAAGTTTCCCGTCTCCGTCGCGGTCCAGCCGGTCGAACCGTTGCACGAGAGTGCGCAATTGTTCCGCGGGCTCGGCGGCGGGCAGCGCGAAGGCGAGCAGGGCAACGAACAGGAGACGAAAAGGACCGATGCGCATGCGGGTGATGACGACATACCGGATGCGCTGGTTTCCCGGGCGCAAGCGCCGACGGGTTACTCACGTGAAATCCTTGCCACCCGGCCCGACCCGGAAACTCATCTTCCCACCCGACCCCATTCCCCATGCGCCTCGTACTGCCCAGCCTTACCGTCATTTTTTCACTTCTCACGGCCGCGCTGGGCGCCGAATCCGCCGGCACCATCGAAGGCAGGGTCTCCGACCCAGCGTCCGCCGAGTTCCTCGAACGCGTGCGCATCACGGTCGACGGAACCTCGCTCGAGACTTTCACCGACACCGCCGGTTTTTACCGCCTTTCGGGCGTACCCGCGGGCAGCGCCCGGGTGCGGGCAGCCTACACCGGACTACCGCCGCGGGAATCGACCGTGACGGTCTCGGCCGGCCGCACGGCGGTGGCTGACTTCGAGTTCAGCCGTGCTGGCGCGCGCGGCGGCGACGTCGTCAAGCTGGCCGGGTATGTCGTGAGCACGACCCGCGAGATGGAAGCCGCGGCCATCGCGATCAACGAGCAGCGCTACGCGGCGGACATCCGCAGCGTGGTCTCGACCGACGAGTTCGGCGCCGTGGCGGAAGGCAGCGTGGGTGAGTTCCTGAAATTCGTGCCGGGCATCAGCATCGAGTACGAGGCCGGCGCGCTGGCGCGCGGCATCTCGATCCACGGCGTCCCCTCGGCCAATGTGCCCGTGCAGGTGAACGGCTTCAACATGGCGAGCGCGGGCGGCAACAGCGTGACGTCGCGCTCGGCGCAAATGGACATGACCTCGATCACCGCGACATCGCGCATCGAGGTGCAGTACTCGCCGACGCCGGACGCGCCCGGCTCGGCGCTCGCGGGGTTGGTGAACATGGTGCCGCGCAGCGCGTTCGAGCGTTCCCGCCCGCAGCTTTCGCTGAACACCTTCGTGATGATGCGCGACAATGTGCGCGAGCTGCGTCGCACCCCGGGCTACTTCGAGAAGGACACCTGGAAGGTGCTGCCCGGCTTCGATTTCTCCTTCATCCGGCCGGTCACGCGCAACTTCGGCTTCACACTTTCCGGCGGGTTCTCGGAGAACGGAACCAAGGAGGACTACATCCAGAACCGGTGGCACGGGCTGAACACGGCCACCAACGGCGTCGCCTTTCCGCACACCACGCCCGACCGGCCTTACCTCACCCAGACGCTGATGCGGGACGGCACCAAGAACGCCGCCCGCGTCTCCTTCGGCGCCACCTTCGACTGGCGTTTTTCCCCGCACGACCGCCTCTCCTTCTCCTACCAGCACTACTTCATCGATTTTCTGGTCCTCAACCGGCAGATCGCCTTCTCCACCAACCGCGTCAACCCCGGGGAATTCACCCCGTTCGAGACGCGCGGCGCCGCCGGGCAGGGCCAGCTTCAACTCACCAACGTTTTCCGCGACCGCACCAACTCCACGCTGTCGCCGTCGCTGGTCTGGCGCCACGACGGGCCCGTCTGGAAAACTGAGGCCGGGCTCGGGGTCTCGATCGGCCGCAACACCTTCCGTGACATCGACAAGGGGTACTTCGTCGGGTCCGTGGCGCAGCGCACCGGGATCACCGTAAACTTCGGCGACATTTTCTACCTGCGGCCCCGCTCCATCACCGTGACCGACGCCGCGGGAGCCCCGGTCGACCCGTATTCCATCAATTCCTACGCGGTCACCCAGACCAGCGCCAACCCTCTCACGAATCACGACCGGCAGCAGGGTGTATACGCGAATGTCGGGCGAACCTTCGCCCTGCGGCTCCCCGTGACGGTCAAGGCCGGTCTCGACGTCCGCCGGAACGAGCGCGAGGCGCGACGGGGCGATTACACTTGGTCGTTCGTGGGGGCCGACGGCCGCGGCACCACCGCTCCGGCGGGCGGGGATGACATCGCCTCGCCTTATTTCGCGCCGGGCTATTCCCGCCGCGACATGCCCTTCGGATTTCCGCGGGTGCAGTGGCTGGACAATGAGAAGCTCTGGTCGCACTACCGCTCCAACCCCGGCCACCTGGTCTTCAACGACAACGCCGCGTACCGGTCCGACGTCCTGCGGTCACGCGCGACCAGCGAGATCGTGTCGTCCGCTTTCGTCCGCGGCGACCTCGCGGCGCTCGACCGGCGGCTGCGTCTCGTCGGAGGTATCCGGGCGGAGCAGACCAACACCCTTGCCTTCGGCCCGCTGAACGACCCCAGCCTGAACTACCGGCGCGACGCCGCCGGCAACGTCATCCTGACCAATGGCCGGCCGGTCCCGATCGTCGCCAACACCAACTCGCTGGATTACTCGAAGCTCACCTACATCGACCGCGGGGCCCGGGCGGAGAAGGAGTACCTACGTTGGTTCCCGAGCCTCAACGCGAGCTATGATGTCAGGGAGAACCTCATCGCCCGCGCCGCCTATTACCACTCGATCGGGCGCCCAAGCTTCGAGCAGTACGCGGGCGGCCTTAATCTGCCCGACGAGACCTCTCCTCCGGGGCCCTCCAACCGCATCTCCGTGAACAACGCCGCCATCAAGCCCTGGACGGCTCGCTCGTTCAGCGCCCGCCTCGAGTACTACTTCGCGGGCGTCGGCCAGGTCTCGCTCGGCGGATTCGTGCGCCAGTTCCAGAACTTCTTCGGCGAGACGACGTTTCCCGCCACCCCGGCGTTCCTGTCGCTGTACGCCCTGGATGCCGATACCTTCGGTGCCTACGACGTCGTCACCCAGCACAATATCCAAAGCACCGTGCGCATGACGGGATTCGACTTCAGCTACAAGCAGGCCCTCACCTTCCTGCCCGCGTGGGCCCGCGGCGTGCAGGCGTTCGCCAACTACTCGTCGCAACGCCCCACCGGCGAGGCCACCGCCAACTTCCAAGGCTATGTGCCGCTCAAGGCCAGCTGGGGCGTGTCCCTGGTCCGCGAGCGTTTCAATCTCCGCGCCAACTGGAGCTACCAGGGCCGCAGCCGCAACGGTCCGGTGACCGGGGCCAGCATACCGGCGGGCACCTACAATTACACCGTGCGCCGCGTCTTCCTCGACCTGCTCGGCGAGTACAACCTGAACCGACGCTTCTCCCTCTACTTCACGCTTCGCAACGTGCTCGACATGCCGGAGCAGCAGGAGGTTGACGGTCCCGGCGTACCCCAGCATGCGACCTTCCGCAGCGCGGAGTTCGCAGGTTCCCTTTGGACGTTCGGGATCAAGGGCACTTTCTAATGCCACCCGTCGCGGTAGGCCGCACAGGGAGGGAGGAAGGAAAGCGAAAGGGAGTGAAGGGGATCGGGTTAGCTACCGTAGGAACAGCCTTCGGCCGTCGGGCTCACCGTATAGTTCGAGGCAGACAGCCTCGGCTCCAGCGGCACTGCCTCATCCGTGTGCCTTCGTGTCCACTAGTGGTTGCGCCTTCGTGAAGCGGTTCGGAAACGACTCACCATCCCGAGGCTAGCCGTCCTGACGCAAACCCACGTGACTGCGCCGTGGCTGTGCCAAGGAACGTTTGCCTCGCGGCGGGCGCGGGCCTGTTTTCTACCCATGCTTCGCCCCGCCTTCGCCTGCTGGCTCGCGTGCGCCGTCGCGCTGGCGGCCGCTGAAGAACCCGCCCTGCTTCCGCTGCCCGAGTACCGCGCGCCACGCGCCGCCACGCCGCCGAACATCGACGGCGAGTTGGACGAGCAGGCCTGGGCGGCCGCTCCCGCCGCGGGCGACTTCGTGTTCACCTGGTACCAGTCGGGACGAAAGGAGCAGACGCGCGCCAAACTACTCTGGGACGATGAATGTCTGTATCTCGCCGCCGTCTGCGACGACGCTCACATCACCGCGCGACACACGGAGCGGGACGGCAGGATTCCCGAGGACGATTGCATCGAGATCATGCTCGCCCCGAACCCCGCTTCCCCTCGCGTTTACTTCAACGTCGAGGTCAACGTCATCGGCGGCATCCTCGACAACTTCCGGCCCAACGGGCCCGACCGCCCGCGGGCGCCGAAGTGGGACGCCGAGGGCGTGCGGGTCGCCGGCAAGTGGTCGGGAACGCTCAACAACGACGCGGATCTCGACCGCCATTGGCAGGTCGAGGTCGCGATCCCGTGGCGTAATTTCGCCGCGGTGGGCGCGGCGGTTCCCCCGCGTCCCGGCACCGTGCTGCGCATGAATCTCAACCGGCACGGCGGGAAAACCAACCCGCAATACAGCCAGTGGGCGCAGGCCGACACGCCCAAGCCGTCGTTTCATACTCCCGACCGTTTCGGCCGGCTGGTGCTGACACCGGAAGTCGCCGGGGGCGGCCATTGAACCCAACTATGGCGACGCCGCTGCGTGCTGCCCTCGCCCTCGCTGCCGCCGTCACCACAGCGGCGGCCGAGCCCTTGCGTGTGGCTCTGATCGGAACTCCCGCGGAAGCAGCCAGCCGCAGTTCGCTGGGAGCGGCGATCGAGAGAAGCGGACTAGCGCGGCTCACATCTCCCGCGCAGGCCGACGCTTTGCTCGTGGTGCGCGGTCCCGGATCCGAGGCCGCGCCGGCGACCCGTCGACTGATCGAGGACGGCCGACCGGCAGTGGTGGTTGGCGCGGAACCCGCCGCTTGGGGCGAAGCCGGCGGATTCCTCACGGAACGCATCGGGGCGATGACCGGAGCCGCCTTCGCGGGCGGAGGGCCTCTGCGTGTGATCAACCTGTTTCCCCATCCCATTTTCACGGAAGTTGAGGCGATCGAAACCGACGAATCCGTGCCCTCCTGGACGAAGCTCACCGACGACGTCCAGTTGATCGCGGAAGGCATCACGGGAGAAGAGACGACCCCGCTCGCCTGGGTGCGAAGCGTCGGCTCCGCCCGGATCTGCCATCTGGTCCCAAGCTCCTCCGCCCTGCTCAATTCACCGGATTACGTCCGGATCATCACCCAAGCACTCCTGTGGACCGCTCGTCGTCCCATCCCGGGTGCGCGACCGGCGGTGCAGCGCACGTTCATGCCCGAATCCCACCCGGGCGCCTTCGCGATCACGTTTCCCGAGGGTGTGGGCGTTTGCCTAGACCCCGCGCGCGGCGGCGTGAACTTCGCTTGGGAAGGCGACTTCGTCGACCTGCGACCGCGCTGGCTCACCAAGCAGGGCGCTCCCGCGCGGATCTTCGGGGAAGTTTTCTACTCGGAAAAGGCCTGGCAGCCGCTCCGGGCCGGCGCGCCGGGGGCGACTCCGGCCTGGCGTTTTCTCGGCCTTACCTGGCGCGAAGGAACGCCGGAATTCCGTTACAGCGTAGCCAGCCGGGAGATCACCGAGAGCCTGCGCGCGCTGGCGGACGGATCGGGCTTCACGCGTACCTTCACGGTCACCGCCGGTCAGGCGCCTCTGTGGCTGAACCTCGAGGAACAGTCCCTTTCGGAGGTAAGCGTCGAGGGTGCGGTGCGCGACGGAAATGCCGTCGCGTTCACCGTCGCGGACTCGGGCATTTTCAAGATCACCGTTCGTCGCCGTGGAGCGGCCGTCCCGCCATGATGCATCCTAGGCTCGCGATACTCACTTTCACCACGGCGGTGGCGCTCGCGTTCCTCCCGCGCGTCGAGGCCGCCGCGCCCGCGATGAGTCGCGTCAGCGGCAGCGTGCGGCAGGCGGGGACGGACGCATCCGTGCGATTCGCGCAAGTTCGCATCGAGGGCGCGGCGCTCGCCGGTCGCGAGAATAACCAGATCATCCAGAAGATCGGGACCGACGGCCGCTACCGGCTGGACGTGCCGCCCGGCTCCTATGAGTTGTGGGCCTCCGCTCCCGACCACGAGGAGACGCTGAAACGCGTCGAGGTTTCCGCCGGCGCCACCCTGCAGATCGACCTTTCGCTGCCGCCGCTGCAGGCCACGCCGTACCGCGTCGAAACGGTTGCTCTGCCGCGCCAGATGGTCGGCGAGTTGTCGGGTGTGGCGTTCACCCCGGCGGGCACGCTCGTGGTGACGTCCCGCCGCGGTGATGTTTGGACGCGCACGGCGGACGGCCATCGCTGGCGGCGTTTCGCCACCGGACTTTACGAGCCCTTCGGCGTCGTCGCTCCCGCGGAGAACGAAATCCTCGTGATCCAACGCCCCGAAATCACGCGGTTGCGCGACCGCGATGGCGACGGCACGGCGGATGATTTCACCACGGTGGCCGACGATTGGGGCATCACCGGCAGCTACCACGAGTTCTCGTACGGTCTGGTCCGGGATCGCGCCGGCAACCTCTACGCGTCCTCCGGCCTTTGCTCCTTCGGTCGCGGCGTGGAACTGCCGTGGGTGCGCGGCCCGCTCCAGACCGCCCAGTACCTGCCCTGGACTGGTCCGGGCGCTGTACCCGATGGCCACCGGTCCGTGGCGCTCTACCAAGGCTGGGCATTCCGCGTTTCGCCGGAGGGCCGCTTCGAGACCTTCGCATCGGGGTTCCGCCAGCCGCTCGGCCTCGGCATCAGCCCGGACGACGAGCTCTTCATCAGCGATTGCGCCGGCGCCTGGGTTCCAACCTCGACTTTCACCCACGTGGAGCGCGGAGGGTTTTACGGCCACGCCGACAGCCTGAAGTGGCACCCCGAGTTCAAGGACCGTCACCTCAGCCACGCCGAGATCACCGCTCTCCGGCGGCCGCCGAGCGTTTACCTCCCGCGCGGCGTGCTCGGCACCTCGCCCGGCCAGCCCACGTGGGACACGACCGGTGGTCGCTTCGGTCCGTTCGGCGGACAGGTTTTCATGGGAGACGTTTCCGCGATCGTAACCCGCATCGACCTCGAGCGCGTCGCCGGCGCGTGGCAGGGCGCGGCGTTTCCGTTTCTGCGCGGCGGCGGGCTGCGGCTTGGCGGCATGCACCAGGCCTTCGGACCCGACGGAGCCCTTTACCTCGCGCAGACCGTGCGTGGCTGGATGCCCACCGGCGGCAACGAGGGCCTGCAGCGCATCGTTTGGAACGGCTCCGACCCAGTCGAGGTGCAGACCCTCCGGCTTTCCCCGCGCGGCTTCACCCTCCGGTTCACCATCCCGATGGGCGCGACCGCCGGAAACCCCGACCATTACCGCGTGCAGCGTTTCCGTTACCTGCACCACCCGATCGACGGCTCGCTGCGCGCGGACAACGTCGAAGTCCCGGTGACGTCCATCCGCCTCGGCGACGACGGCCGCACGGTCGAACTTGAGTTGCTCGAATTGCAACCCGGGCATGTGCACGAGCTGACGGTGGATGCCGCCGTCACGGATCGCACGGGTCGCCCGCTGCTGAACCGCGTCGCCTACTACAACGTGAACCGCCTGCTCTCCGGAGAAACCCAGCCGGGGCCCACCCGGCTTGCCGCGGCCCGGCCCGCGGCGCTGCGCCCCGGCGATGCCCGCGCCGGAGCCGAGGTTTACCGCCAGAACTGCCTCGTCTGCCACCAGGCGGACGGCCGCGGATCACGCGAGGCCGGTACTCCGGATTACACCCTCGCCGGCGGCATCCGCGCCAAGTCCGACGCGGAGTTGATCCGGATTGTCACCGACGGCCGCATGCCGGCGCCGCCCGCGGTGAACCCGATGCCCCCTTGGGCCAACGTGCTCACGGAGCAATCGATCCACGACGTCGTCGCCCACCTGCGAACGACCTTCGGCGCGACGGGACGTTGAAACGACCGCCGAAAAGGCACCGCGGCCAGCGACTGTACCGAGCCGGCGGTGAACCAGCGCGGAACGGAGGCGATCAGAGACCGAGGAGCCGCTTCACTTCCTGCTCGAGCACGGGACCGCGCGCGTTGGTGGAGACCACCATTCCCTTCTGATCGATCAGAAACATCGCCGGAATGGAGGCGATGCCGAAGCGGGTGGAGATGTCGTTTTTCCAGTATTTTCCGTCAAAATGCTGCGGCCAAGGCATACGCTCCCTCGCGATGAAGTCCTCCAGCACCTTTTTCGCCTTGGCCATTTTCTCCGCGGACTGTTCCGGAGTATCACCGGGGGCCAGCCGGCCGTTTTCCAGCGCGATGCCGATCACCTCGAATCCTTTTTCGCGATAGGTCTCGTGCACCCGCTTCACGTTCGGCAGCTCCGCGATGCAAGGTCCGCACCAGGTCGCCCAGAAATCCACCAG
>SXGQ01061182.1_pt1 | contig 19815 bp, 3 predicted proteins | sample 3178371 | NCBI WGS metagenome assembly SXGQ01 (sample SAMN11356859, study PRJNA531348) | freshwater metagenome | isolation source: freshwater sample F1-20 | place: China: Fuxian Lake, Yuxi | collected 2017-12-25 | reverse complement strand
CGTCGTCGTGCCGATGGAGTCGCCCGCGTTCAGCTTGCCGGTGACCGTGAGCCCCTGCTGCCCGGCGGAGTCGGCGTTCACCGTGGACAGGAACCGGGCCGTCCCCTTGTTCACGCCATCCTCGACGTCGATCGTGACGTCGGTGGCGAGGACCACCGCGTCGTCGAACCGCGCATCGCCGCCGGCCGTCGTGATCCCGCCGCCGAGCGTGATGCCGCCGGGAGCGGTGACGGAGAGCGCCGTGCCCGACGAGGCCGACAGGACGAGAGCGCCGAGTTCGATCGCCCCGGACTCGGTGTACGCGATCTGTCCCGTGTTGGCCGTCAGTGTCCCGACCGTGTTGGCGGTGCCCAGCACCCAGTTGCCCGCCGTGCCCTGGAGATCGAGCGTGCGGGCGGAGATCGGCTGGGTCTGCGTGACCGTGCCTTGCGAGGTGAGCGTCGCCGTGGCCGTCCCCACCGTGATGCCGCTGACTCCGTCCACGGTGCCGACTTCAAAGCCCGAATCCTCCCGGATCGCGATCGCATCGTCGGTCGTGGCGACGGCCAGCGCGGCGAAGGCGTTGCCGGCGGCGGTCAGCGTCACCGCGCCACCGGACGTGACCCGCAGGCCGCCGGGCGTGACGATCGGCGCCGTCGCCGTCTGGCTCGTGGTCGTGCCCGAGATCAGGCTCACGGTCTGCGTGGACCAGACCGGAGCGGTCAGCGAAACGGCCTGGTTCGCCTCCAGCCGCAGCCAGGCGTTCCGCTCCGCGACCGTCTCGTTGATCGCCGCGTCCACGGTCACGTTGCCGGTGCGGGCGACGAGCCGCAGGAACGCGGCGGCCGGATCGATGTCCACCTTCTGGGTGACTGTCACCGAACCGCCCACGATCGTGGTCGTGTTTCCGATCCACGAATTGCGGCTGCCCTGCTGGGTGCCGATCGAGCCGATCGTCACGGAGCCCGTGCCGTTCGCCGCGTCGCCGATCACGACGCCGCCCCAGCCCGGGGCGATCGCCGCCAGGTCGGCGTCGGAGACGTCGAGCGAATTACCGACGCTGCCCATGGGCGTGCCGACGCGGATCTGCCGGGAGGTCGTGTGTGGCTGGAGGGTGAGCGTCTTCGTGGCCGCCCCGGCGATCGACGTCGTGCCGCCCCGGAACTCGATCTCGTTGCTCCGCAGGGTCACGTCGCCCGCCGTCTGCATGCCGACGACCACGTCGACGAGGGTCGTGGCCGTCACGGTGAGATCCGCATTCGCGGTGACGAGATTGCTGAAGCGGACGGTGCCGGTGACGCCCGAGATCGTGATCGAGCCGCCGACGGTGAGCCGGCCGCCGAACGTGATGCCGGTGGCACCGGTGATCACGAGGTCGCCGTCCACCGTGACGTCGGAGCCGAAGCTGACCATCGACGAGGCGTCGATCACGAGGTTGCCGTCCACGTCCACGACGCCGCCGACGGTCACGGCCGAGCCGGTGATCGTCAGGTTGCCCGTCAGGCCCACGGACTGCTCGAACACGACCGCGTCGCGGACCTGCGGCGAGGCGGTGTAGTTCCCGCTGCGGACGGTGAGGTCGTCGAGTTTCCAGCGGCTGCCCACGGCCCCGGTCACCAGCACGTTCGTGCGGGCGGTGAGCAACAGGTCCTCGTTGCCGTCGATGGCGTCGTTGTCGTTGTCGGTCGGGTCGCCGTCGATCATGCCCTTGCCGGTGCCGAAGACCACGATCGACCCGGTGGTGGCCGTGGCCGTGCCCGAGACGCCCTCGTGGACGATCACGTTGTCGTCGATCGAGATCGACGTGCCGCTGATGGCGGCATTCGCCGAGTCGAAGTGGAACGTGTTGCCGGAGCCGACGATCGACACGGGGCCGGTCGTGGTGAAGCTGGCCATGTCGAGCGTGCCGCCAGCCCGCGGGGCCCGCAGCACGACGGTGCCCTGGTAGTTCGCCTCCGGCGAGTGGAAGAGGTGCTGGCCCTCGATGCGGCCGATGACGACCTGGGTGAACTTGCCGGCGAACTTGTTGACCTCGTCGGCGTCGAGCGTGAATTCGTAGGGCGCCGCGACCTCGATGGAGGGGGCCGACTGGTAGTTGCGGCCGGGGTTCGTGACGATGAACTCCTTGACCGAGAACCGGCCCGAGACCGGGTCCGGGTTGGCCGTGTCGAGCACCGCCTGCACGAGGGCCTGTCCCGGCGAGGCGACGCTCACGTTCGGAGTGGAGACGTAGCCCGAACCGCCGAGCGTGGCAAGGTTCGGGATGAGGTGATTCGTCAGGATCTGCACGGCCGGGGTGACCGCCGTGTACTGCAGGCCGATCTGGCCGTTCGTGCCGGCCTGGAACTGGAACTGGCCGGCGATGTTGAACGTGCGGGAGAGATCGGGAATGCCACCGATCACCTTCCGCGCCGACGCCAGGGCCGCCTGGAAGTCCGCCACGAGTTCGGCGAAGGTCCGGTTGTTCGTGGCCGTGAACCGCGTCACCTCGACTTCGTAGGTGTCGGCTCCCTGGGTGAAGCGGATGGTCGCATCGGCCTTCAGTTGTCCCGACGCCGCGCCGTCGATGAGTTCGAAGCCCGTGATCACGCCGTCGGCGCCGATGATCGGCCGCACCGCGGCCCGATCGTCGGGCGTGCCGCCCGAGGTGCCGCCACCCGTGAGCGTGACGAGGGGCGGGTCGTCGGGGTCGTAGTTCGTGCCGCCGAACAGCACGTCGACCGCGGTCACCTTGCCCGCATCGACCACGGCCGAGCCGAAGGCCCGCTGGCCGGCCGGATCGACGATCACCAGCGGTGCCGTCGTGTAGCCACGGCCGCCCCAGAACTTCGTTGCGTCGAAGCCGGTGAGTTTGCCGGTCGTCGCGACGGAGATGGTGGGTGCGGTGACGTAGCCGGATCCCGCGTTCGTGATCGTGAAGCCCGTCACGACGCCGGCGTTGTTGACGATCGCCACGGCCGTGGCGGCGTCGGTGGGTGTCGCGTTCCCCGCGCCGCCTCCGGAGATCGTCACCACCGGCGGATTGCTCGGGTCGTAGTACCCGCCGCCGTGGACAAGGTTGAGCGCCGTCACCTGTCCGCCCGTGACGACGGCCGAGGCGAGCGCCCCGATCGCGCCCTCGATCCTGGCGCGGGTGCCCGCGAGGCCGATCTCGGCCTTCACGCTCACCGGCTGGAGCGTGATCGTGCCGGTGCCGCCGCTCGAGTTGAGGTCGACGTTCACCTCCACGTCGTCGGCCGTCAGCTTGACGTTGCCGCGGCCGACGCGGATGTCGCCCCCCTCGTAGATGATCCGCCCGGTGACGGGGTCGCGATCGTAGATCGGGATCGTCTTGGCGGCATCCTGCCAGAGCAGCCGGCCCTGCTCGTCGACCGCCTGCCGCGGCGCGCCGAGTTCGAGCGTGCCGCCGAAGGTGGTGATCGAGACGTCGCCGTTGACGGTCGTGATGCCCGACACCGACTGGTCCTTGCCGATCCGCAGGCCGTCCTTCTCCAGCACGTGGACGCCGCCGGAGACCGTGACCTGGGCCACGAGCTTCTCGACGTCGCTCTTGATCGGCTTGAGCGGGTCGCCGACGCCCGCCCCCGCCACCGCGACGAGCGTGCCGCCGATCGAGCGGATATGCGCCCGATTCATCGGCGTCTGACCGTCGGCTGTCATGCCGCTGCCGACGCCGTCGGGCGAGTTCACGATCCGGCCGAAGCCGTTGGGCTTGATGGTCACGCGCGGGGGCTGGCCGTAGCCGTCGCCCGGGTAGGTGAGCCGGAGTCCGAGGACCTGGCCGTTGGAGCCGACCACTGGCACGGCGGTCGCCAGGCCCTCGATCTCGACCAGCGGCGGCAGATCCTGCGTGTAGCCGCTGCCGCCGGAGACCTGCGTGAAGCCCGTCACGCGGCCATCGGCATCGAGTTGGGCCGTGAACTCGGCGCCCGTGCCGACGCTCACGCCCGGATACGTCGTCGGGCTGACGATGTCGTCGAGGCCGACCGTGGTGCGGTAGCGGAAGTCGCCGCCGATCCAGTCGATCGTGCGGGAGCCCTGCGGCTGACCCGCGCGGGTGTCGATGGGGAAGAAGACCTCGCCCGAGGTGCTCACCATGCCGGTGTCGGCGAAGAGCAGCACGCGGCCGCGGCCGTCGCCGAGGCCCGGAGTGTTCGGCGAGGACGACGTGATCATCGCGTCGATCTGGATGCTGGCCGGCGGCGGGATGACGACGATCGGCGCCGGCGAGGTGTAGTAGCCGCTGCCGGGGGAGAGCCGCGTGAAACCGGACAGGCCGCCGCCGTTGCCGGCGAGCGTGGCCGTGAACCGGGCGCCCGTGCCGGGCGTGGCCCCGTCGGCGCCGACGGTGATCGAAGGCGTGAAGAAGTACTTGCTGCCGGCGGCTCCGGGGGTCAGGCTCAGGCTCGCGACCCCGCCGGCCGAGACGACCGCCGTGGCCGCGGCCCGGTTCGCGGCGACGTTCAGATCGGCGCCCTCGCCGGTGCTCGTGCCATTGGCCGTGACGCGGATCTTGACGTCGCCGCTGTTGACGGCGTGAAGCGGATACCTGACCTGGAAGCCGTGGTCGGTCTCGATGTCGATCGTGTCGGCGATGACCCGGGAGTTCTGCACCATCCGGCTCGCGTCGATCTTGAACGTCTGGAACAGGTTGACCCGGTCGGCGAGGGTGAGCACGCCCTCCGGCAGGTTCACCGTCACCGAGTCGATCTCGCTCTGGTCGAGGCCGACCGGCCGGCGGCCGTCGCCCCAGCCCATGAAGCGGACCGTCTTGCCGCCGACGGTGTACCGGTAGAGCGTGTCGTAGCTCTCGCTCGGCGTCGCATCCGAGAGCGTGGCGGCCGCCAGGGTGGACGAGAGGACGAGCCGGTCATTCAGGCTGCGTGGGGCGATGAGCACGGCCGACGGGTTCGTGTAGCCCGAGCCCCCCTCGATGATCTGGATCGCGGTCACCCGGCCCTCGTCGTCGATGACGGCGGTCGCCTTGGCTCCCGAGCCGGTCGGGTCGACGATCATCACCTCGGGCGGCAGTTCGTAGCCCTTTCCGCCCGCCGCGACGGCGATCGACTTGATCTCCTTGCAGGTGCCGCAGGTCTCCACCGTGCCCGCCGTCGCGGGAACGACCGCCTGCACGTCGTCGATCACGATGCCGTTGGCGGCCACGTTGCCGACCGAGTCGAGCGTGAGGTCGTAGAAATCGTCTCCCTGGCCGCCCCGGAGCAGGAGGCCGCTCAAGTCGAAGACGTTCGGGAGGAAGAAGTCGAACAGGCTCGCTGCGTTGACGGTCGTGGGCGACGCGGACGGGTTGGTCCGATCCTGGCGGCTGGCCGTGGCCCGGGCCGCGTTGAAGTCGGCCACGAGATGGGAGACGGACGTGTTGTCGTCGGCGGTGGTCTTCGGCACCGTCACGGTGTAGGTGTACTTGCCGATGTCGATCGCGATCGCACTGTCGGCAGCGAGTTTGCCGGTCGTCGCGCCGTCCGCCGCGAGGAACGGCACGATCACCTCGGGCAGATCGAGGGAGGAGGTTCCCTTGAGCGTCACGCCGAGGCGGGCCCGGTTCGCGTCGCGGGTGCGCGGATTCTTGAGCGTGAACGTGTCGTCCTGCGAGGAGCCGCGGATCTCGGTGACGCCGGCCGCATTGAACGTGAGCTTGTTCTTGTCGCCGGCCTTTGCGGTGCCGTCGGCGGTCGCGCCCAGGGCGGCATCGAGCAGGATCTCGATCGCCGAGGCCAGCGAGGTGAAGTCGAGGAGGTTCTGCAGGGCGTCGGCCGCGAGGGCCGCCGTGTCGAGCCCGTAATCCTCGGCCATCACGATCGTGGACGTGGAGCCCGCGCGGGTCGTGACCGTGTCGTTGCCCTCGCCGGCGTCGATCCGCACGATCCCCGTGCCGCCGGTGACGATGTCGTTGCCGACGCCACCGACGAGTTCGACCGTGCCGCCGCCGTTGACGATGATCGTGTCGTTGCCGTCGTCGCCCTCGAGGCGGCTCACCGTGCCGCCGTGGCCCGAGCCGAGCCACACTTTGTCGTTGCCGTCGCCCCCCTTGAAGATGAGCGGGATGCCGCTGAGCCCCGAGGCGTCGAGTTCGTCGTCGCCGATGCCGCCGTCGAAGACCACCAGTTTGACCCCGTTCCAGGTCTTCGTCTTCGCGCCGGTCGGGTCGTAGTTGAGGTATTGGACGGTGACCGTCTCGCCGGAGTTCCAGATCTTGAACTTCTCGGCACCGTCCCTCGCGTTGAGCGGATCCTGGTTGCTGACCCGCTTGGCCGCGGCCTCGCCGACGTGGATCTGGAGCGTGCCGGGCATGGCGTCCCCGTCGGTGCCGTCGAGGCGGCTGGCGTAGATCGGTGCGCCGTCGCTCCCCTCGCGGACGAGGTTGAAGAGCTCCAGGCGGGCGAAGGTCTTGCCGCCCGAGATCGCGAGCTTGCCGATGCCCACCTTGTAGTAGTAGCGGGCGTAGACCTCGCCGCGGAACGAGAGGTCGAAGATGTCGAGCGGGTTGCCCGTGTCCTGGAGCAGTCCGACCAACTCGGTGAATCGCAGCTTGCCGTCGTTGTTGGGGTCGTTGAGGTTCACCTCGCCGACGAACTTCAGCCCGCCCTCGATGCCGGCCTTGGCGAGGCCGGCGTTGATGCCGCCGTAGAGCCCGAGCGACGCGGTCGCCTTGAACTCGGGGATGTCGGCCCCGGTGCCGTCGGCATTGGCCCGGTCGGAGACGTAGAAGCCCTGGGCGATGTCGGCGAGTTCGCCCGACAGCAGGTACTGGTTGATGCCGTAGGTGTCGAATCCGAAGGCGAGGTTCGAGTCGAGCTCGAACCGGGCCCGCAGGCCGACCTCGAAGCAGACGATCCGGACGAGCGGGATCTCGCGCTCAAACTCGTAGTCCAACTTCGGCAGCTGGAACGTGACGAGCGTCGCCGTCTGCCCCATCATCAACTGGAAGAGATTGAGCGGGTCGTCGATGATGGGCACGCGGATACCGCCCCGGTTGGCGGCGTTCTTCGAGGTCGAACCGAAGCCGCTGCTCTGGGTCGAAGTGCCCGACCCGTCGGGGATGATGCCCTGTGCCTTCTTCTGCTTGTCGCTGTCGGGGTTGGTCTCCCGGAGGGCCGCGAGGGCGGCCAGGGCCTGCGTGTTGGCCGTTTCGCCCTTGCCGCTGTAGCCCAGCGCCAGGTTGTCGTACACCATGCTGCCGTACTTGTACTGCGAGCCGGGTGCGGGGGCCCTGCCGTTGATGGCGTTGGGGTCGTCGAACTGCTTCGGGAACCAGAACCGGCCCATCGGGAGCTGGACGTTGACGCCCGGCGGCAGGGCCGCGATCCGGGCCACGAGGTTGTCGATCGCCGTGACGACGTCGATCACCACGCGGACGGTCTTGCCCTTGGGGCCGCCGTAGGCCTCGAGCAGGTCGACGACCCTGATGCTCCGGCCCGCGACGTCGGAGAGGACCGGGATCCGCGAGTTGAAGAACTGCAGCACCGGCCGGACCCGCTCGAGGTGCGGCTCCGCCTTGTCGATCACCGGCTTGACGAACTTCGTGAGGAAGCCGCCCAGGTCGAGCCGGATGTTGTTGAAGCCGATCTCCGGCTTGAGGTCCATCTCCTTGAGGAGCGGCGAGGAGGGGTCGATGCCCGGATCGCCGCCCGGCGCGTTCTTGGCCTGGGTCTTCTCGTCCTCCTCGGCGAACAAGGCCTTGAGGCCCATGTCGCCGTCGTCGTCGGCCGGCTGGCTCGTGCCCTGCGTCTTCGCCTGGTCCTGATCCTTGGCGTCCGTCTTCGCCTTGTCGATCCGCGCCCGTGCGGCCCGGGTGCTCCAGTCGAGGTTGAAGTCGGCGTAGATCCGGGGGAGCAGGAGGTTCTGGCTCGACGCCGTGTCGCCGATCGACAGTTCCAGGGTCAGGTTCGCCACGGCGTCGGCGTGGAAGTCGACCTGGAAGATCTTCTTGGGCGACGTGTCCTTGAACTCCCGCCAGGTGATCCGCCCGGGCGAGGCGTCGGCGTTGATGTCGGCGACGGGATCCCAGCCCCGGCCGGAGCCGTACTTCAACGAGTCCTGATTGATCGCGTCGCGGGCGGTCGGCGTGCCGTAATCGACGAAGGTGCCGGCGCGGGTCGCCTGCCGGCTGACCTTGCCGTCCACTTCCTTGAGCCGCGGGAACGCGATCCGATACCACTTCTTGTCCTTCGCGGTCGGCATCACGAACGCGAAGCCGGCCTGGGCGAGGTTGTACGCGGTCGAGTTGGGGACCGCCTCGATCTCGCCCTTGTCGTTGAACTGCGACGGCTTGGCCGTGGCGAGGGCCTGGTTCAGCTGGACGGTCCGCAGCGCCAGGCCCGTGCCTCCGTCGAGGCTCGGGCTGACGACGATGATGTAGTTCTGCGCGTTGTATTCGATGTTGATGTGGATGTCGCCGACATCGAGCGCGTCCTTCTCGATGAGGTCGGCCCGGATCGGCAGCACGACGAACGGCTGGTAGGGCACCAGCCGGGTGATGTAGAGCCCCTTGGGCAGCGGCTCGCGGATCGCGACCATCGTCCGCTCGAAGTACAGCGGCGTGGTGCCGAGCGTGACGGTGCCGGTGTCGTCGCGGAGGTTCCAGCCCGTGCCGGCGTTCGTCCGCCCCTCCTCGACGAGCACGAACATCGGCTTGCCCGAGCCGGTGTTGAAGTCGGCGTTGTCGTTGGCGTCGAAGGCGCGGCTCCAGCCACCGGAGGAGACGGTGTAGACGCCGTTCTCCGCCGCCAGGGCCTGGCTCTTGACCAGCACCCGGTCGCCCACTTTCACCTGGACGCCGTCGATGATCCCCATGCCCCGCAGGGCGATGTTGCCGCCGGTGGCGAGGCGGACCGGGATATCGAGGGCGTCGTACTTCGCGGGGGGCGCGACCTTGAGCTTGAACTCGTAGAACTCCTTGGCGTAGACGCCCGCGATCTCCGACTGCTGCCAGAACAGGGGCGCGTAGGCCCAGGCGGTGCCCGGCTTGGCGATCGCCCCGGAATCGCCCGCCACCTCCTTGCCGAACGGGTCCACCACCCGCCGTGAACCGGTGCCGCCCGGCGCATTGGCCTCCTCGCGGACGGTCTTGCGGCCCGCCGAGGCGCTCGGGTCGGCGATGTTGAGGCCGACCGCCGCCGAGAACCGCGTGGGCAGTTCGTTGTTGCGGTTGACGCCCGTCGCCTCGTCGTCCCGCTGCTTGGCCGTGACCTGCGGCCCGTCGCCGGCGTCGTAGAAATACTGGGAGTCGACGTCCGTGAAGCCGGACAGACCGCGGCGGATCTTGTCGGTCGCGGCGAGCCGGAGGAAGACGAGGCTGCCGGCCAGTTGGGCCGGCTTCATCGCCGTGACCTCGATCAGCGTGTGCGGATAGGGGCTGGTCTGGGGCACGTACATGCCCTGGTCGTTGAGTTCCGCGGGCACGAAGCTGCCGTTGCCGCTCTCGGTGCCCACGACCCACCAGATCTTCTGGCCGGTCCTCGTCGCGGAGGGCGGCTCGCCGCAGCCGCACGGGTCGTACTCGGCCGGCACGGTGGACACGAGCGACGTGACGTCGGTGGCCTGGTTGTTGACCGCGATCGCCCGGTAGGGCTGGCTGGTCAGGGCATCGATGATGTCGCTGTCGTCGAGCACCGAGGTCGTGCCCTTCGTGTCGACGATCTTCCAGTATCCAAGGTTGTCGTCCCACCGGTGCGTGTAGTTCTTCGAGGCGCCCGTGAGCGTGGCGTCGAAGCGGAGTTGGGCCTCGAACTGGCCGGTGGACCCCGAGAAATTGCCGCGGCTGTTCGCGTCGCCGCTGCTGTCCACCTTCAGGTAAAAGCCGTCGGTGACGCTGAAGCCGAAGCCGAGCAGCATCTCCCAGCCCACCTGCAGCCGCAGGCCGCCGTCGAAGGCCGCCCCGACCCCGACGCTCTCCAGGGCGTCGAGCTTGAAGCCGAGGTCGATGCCCGTGTCGAACACCTTCTGGCCGAGCCGGAAGACGATCTCGAAGGCGTCGGCGCCGCGGACGTCCGTGGAGAGGACCTGGCGGTCCTTGTCCATGAACACCACGCCGATGTCCTCGGGCCGGGTCGCCGCCATCATGGAGTCGAGCGAGCGATCCATGCTGACCGGATCGTACTTGAGCAGGATGTTGGCGTGCTTCGGCCCGAGGTACTCGAACACCGACTGCCGCATGACGTCGAAGATGCCCTCGCCGGCGCCGCGCATCTTGTTCCGCATGTCGAGGAGCCAGCCGGTGCGAAAACTGAAGATCGAACCCACCGCCCCGGCGAGCTTGCCCTCCATGAAGGGCAGCGGAATCTTGTTGAGGCCCTTGAGCGCGCTCTCGACGCCGCCGATCGCGGTGTTGAGCTTGTCGAGGATCATGGCCGGGTCGCGGATGTAGTCGACGAGGGTCTCCTGCGCCCCGAGCAGGTTCCGCGTGTTCTCGAGTTCGGGGGCGAAGGTGAAGAGCACGCCGCCGAGATCCTCCGCGGCCGTCTCCAGCCGGCCCCGCCACGACGCCCGCCACCGCAGGTATTCCGGCGAGCCGAAGAAGCCGAGCCTGTCGAGTTCATTGCCGAGCTGGATGCCGTTCGCGTCGACCGTCTTGCTGGCCGCCATCAGGGTGGAGATGGCGTCGCGGGCCTCTTCGAGCCTGGAGACCGCGTCGAAATAGCCGGCCAGGTCGGGCATGGCGAGGTAGAAGCTCGCCGGATGCGCGTCGGTGAACGTGCGATCGTCGACGCTGGCCTGGCGGTCCGCCTCGCTCGTCGACGTCAGGTTGGCCGGGGCGAAGGCGTCGAAGATCGGCATGATCGCGCGGGCCTGCCCGCTGAACGAGGCCGCGTAGTTGTCGATGTCGAGGGCGGCCAATGCGCCGGAGCCGGGGAAGATCTCGTAGCGGGACGAGGGGAGGGTGAACGTGGCGAAACCGGTGGCCTTGGTGACGGACTGCGAGAGCGTGAGCTGCCCGCTGCCGTTGATCTGCGAGATCACGGTGCCGGGCCGGATCCCGGTGCCCTTGGCCGCCATGCCCACCGCCAGGCCGCTGGTCGAGGCCACGGTGAGCGTGGTGCCCGAGGCGGTGAACTGCTTCTCGACCGCGGGTCCGGCGAGTTCCACCACCAGTTCGCCGTTTTCGAGCTTGGCGGTGCCGCCCCGCACGTCCAGGCCGAACTTGGCCGGGAACTGGAGGTTCTGGCCGTTGACGCTGAAGGTGATCCTGAACGACGTGCCGTTTGTCAGGCCATGGTCGCTCGTACCGTCGTGGCCGTAGAGGAACGTCTTGTCGTTGACGAGGTCGTAGCCGACCGAGAGCACGCTCGTGGCGTTGGCGACGACGCTCAGCGGAGTCTTGCCGTCGCCGTCGGTCAGGCTGTCGATGCCCTTGGGCAGCGGCTTGCCGAGCAGCGCGTTGTAGACGCCCATGTCGACGTCGAAGGGGACGGAGGCCAGCTTGCTCGCCCGGTAGACGAAGTCGATCCGGTAGGCCTTGCGGACCGAGTCGTAGGCGATCCGCAGGTCGGTCGAGGGGACGCCGAGCGACGTCTCGAGCGCCCGCTCCAGTTCCTGCGGCGACGAGGCCGAGAGCTTGCCGAAGGACTGGATCCGGCCGGAGAGGCCGCCGTTCAGGTCGATCAGTTCGGCGAGCGGCTGGCCGACGAACGGGATCTGCTGGTCGGTGTATTCCTTGAGGTCGCGCTCGAGCATGTCGAACACGCGGGCCGCGTTCGTGAGCGCCCCGGCGATCTTCTCCACGCTCAATCCCGCCTGGTAGCCGATCTCGCCCATGCTGGCCGGCAGAGGGGTCGTGACGGTGGCGTAGGCGGGATTCACCACCTGCTGCGACGACTGGGGCTGCATACGGCCCGCGGTGCCGGTCGCCGTGAACCGCAGCAGCGAGCGGGCATCCTCGACCGAGGCCGGCTGGACCTGGCCGCTCGTGCCGGCCGAAAACACGAACAGCGACCGTGCGTCGACGGTCACGGGGCCGGTCTCGGTCTCCTTCTGCGCGGTCTCGAGGGCGGCGTTGAAGTTGGCGACGAGTTGGGCGAACGAGGAGTTGTTCGCCGTGGCCGAGGCGAGGACGGTCACCGTGTAGGTGTCCGCGCCCCGGGTCAACTCCAGCGACGCGTTCGCGGAGAGGCGGCCGGTCGTCGCGCCGTTCGTGACCAGATTCGGCACCGCCCGGGCCGGGAGCTGACGCCGGGCCGCGGCGAAGGCGGCGTTGAAGTCGGCCACGAGGTCGGCGAACGTCGTGTTCGTGGTGGTTTCAGAGGCGGGCACGGTGACGGTGTAGGTGTCGGCGCCGCGGATCACGCTGAGCGTGCTGGCCGTAATCAGGCGGCCCGTGTCGCCGCCACCGGCGGACAGGTTCGGCACGAGCAGGTTCTCGAGCACGGGATACTGGATGCCGTTCCTGAAGTGCAGCACGCTCACGCGGCCGCCGGAGCCCGTGACCGAGAACTGGCCGGCCAGGTTGAAGGTCTGCGCGGAGGGCGTGCCGTCGACGATCTTCCGCGCCGTCGCCAGGGCCTGGTTGAAGTCGGACAACAGGTCGGCGAAGGTGGCGTTGTTCGCCGCATTCGCCGCCGTGACGGTGGCCTCGTAGGTGTCGCCGGCGGCCGTGAAGCGGATCTTCGCATCGGCCGAGAGCCGACCCGTGCCGCGGCCCGAGTCCTCGAGGCCGGGAACGGAGAGCGCGGCCCCGATGTCGACGAAGGAATCGACCTTCTCCTTCGTCAGGTCGGTGACGGCGATCGTGATCTCGGCGTTCGCCTGGATGTCGTTGGTGGTGGCCCCCACCCGCGACAGCGTCTGGAGCTTGACCGCGGCGGAGCCGGTGAACGTGTCCGTCAGCAGGGCAGGATCACCGTCGACGATGGCGTCGGCCGAACCGCCGGCGGCGGCGAGCACGGCCGAGTAGCCGGCATCGACGTCGCCGTCCGTCGTCGCGAACGCGACCGTATTGATCCCGTAGCCGACCGTGCCGGCGAGCCCGTCCAGCTGCCAGTCGAGCGTGCTCTCGGCGAACTTCTTCGTGGCGTCGGTATGCGGCACGATCCGCGACGTCACGCCCGTCGGCCGGCCGAAGAGCGAGATCTTCGTGTCCTTGGTGCCGTCGGTGAGTGCGATGCCGTCGGAGAAGCCCAGGTCGAGGGCGGCCTGGTTCCGCGTGGCATCGATCTTGATGCCGAGCGGCATGCTCGCGTTCACCGTCGGCGTGTAGAACTCGATGACGGGCCGGAGTTCGCTCACCCGCGCCTGGAGGATCGACGAACTGCCCAGGGCCGCGTTGACGTCGATGACGAGGTCGGCGAGCGATTCGTTTTCGTCGGTGCTCGTCTTGGTGACGGTGACCGTCGTGGCCGAGCCGCCCATGGGCGTGATCGTGAACACGGCGTCTTCCGTCAGCCGGCCGCGGGAGAGCGTGGCGATCGCCTGCTGCGAGAGCAGCGTCGTGGGCGAGGCGCCCGTGGTCCGCACCGACACCGTGCCCGTGGACTCGGAGAAGAACTCGAAGGAGGACGAGATGTCGGTCAGCTTGGCCGTGCGATCGGCGTTCATCTCGGGCGTGCCGTCGACCACCTTCCGGGCCGTCGCGCGGGCGGCGTTGAGGTCGGCGACGAGGTCGGCGAACGACGCGTTGGTGGCCGTGTCGGCGGCCTTCACGGTGACGTCCCAGGTGTCGTTGCCGCTCGTGAACGTGACCGTCGTGTCGGCGGCCAGCCTGCCGTTGGTCACCGGCTGGCCGAGGCCGATCACGATCGGGCTGGCCGGCCCGATGTCGAACTGGATGCCGAAGGCGAGTTTCACGGCGGTGGTGCCGGCGACGGCCCCGCTCGAGAACGTCACGGCTCCGAGCGGGGAGGCGCTGAACGTCACCGCCGGGGTGGCGGACGCCTGCGCCGTGCGGCTGGTCGCGAACTGGATCGACACGGTGCCGTTCGTGGCGTCGTAGACGGGCGTGATGCCGAGGCCAGCGAAGGCGGGATAGTTCTGGAAGTCGGCGATCGTCTGCAGGTTGGCAGGCCGCACCGGCGTGGTGGCGACGAGTTTGCCAGCCGTCGTGGTGCCGTCGATCGTGGCGTCGATGGTGACGAGCGTGTTGCCGCCGGAAAACGTCACGGCATTCACGGTCCGGATCACGGCGTCGCCCTCGCTGGGCGTCGACGGGATGAGGCCGATCGCCTTCCCGACCGTCACGTCGCTCCGCCTGTCGCCGGTGAGCGTGATCTGCGTGCCGCCGGCCGCGACCGTGAAGGTGAGCCCGGAGCCCGCCGACTCGGGCATCACGACCGGCACCGAGACGTCGATCACGTCGGTGATCTTCTCATCGAACACGCTGGCGAAGGCGAACTCGTCGCGGAGGAACCGTTGCCTCACGAACGGGACCGACGAATCGAGCCGTTCGTCCGCGCCGATGGCCTCGTAGACGCCGCCCACCCGCGTGACGGCGTTGATGAGCTCGTCGGAGGTCAGGTTGCCGAACCACACCAGCCGTCCCAGGTCGATTCCCGTGATCGTGGGCGCGATCACGCCGGTCGGGTCCGCCGAGAAGATCCGCAGTTTCGATGTCGCCGACGTGACCGCCGTGCCGCCGATGCTCGCGGTGATCGGCAGGTCGAGCGTGGCCGACGGGGTGCCCAGGGACGACGCGGTGGCGCCCGGGCTGGCCCAGTTGGCGATGGTTCGGCTGGGCCCGTCGACCCCGAAGGACACGGTGGTCGAGTAGGGCAGCGTCGGCTGGCCGCCGAGCGTCGCGTCGAGGATGCCGAAGCGGATGCCGGGCCCGAACGAGTAGATGCCGCCGGCCAGGTTGGTCGTGGCGATGGCGAGCGTAGCGGTCGGTGAAGCGGCGTTGCTGACGTCCAGTTGGATGGTGAACCCGGTCGTGGCCGTCGTGCCCGTCTCCAGTTTCGGGGCCGTACGGAAGGACGCGCCGTAATCGGATTCCAGCGTCCGGACGACGCTGCCCCATGTCGTGGGCAGGGCGTCGGTGCCCAGAAACACGTCGTCCTGCTTCGTGCCCTTGGCCGTGATCGCCACCTGGAGCGTGACGATGTTGCCGGAGAACGAGGGCGTGACGGTGATCGTCCGTGCGCCTGCGGCCGCACCGGCGGCGGTGGCCTTGGCGGCGAGCGCCGTATTGATCGCGGCGGCCAGTCCCGAGAGCGTGGGAGTCGTGCCGGCGAGATAGGCGGAGGCGGCGGCCTTGAGCTGGAGGAGCGTTTTCACGTCCGTCGGCGAGATCGACGTGGAATCCGTGAACAGGTTGCTGATCGTTCGCTGGGCGAGGTTGTCCGTGGAGCCCGAACCGGTCCGGCCGGCGAGCGCCGTCTCGATCGCCGGGGCCACGTCGTCATCCAGTCGGTCGAAGGCCGACTGCACCGCGTTCTTCGACGCCGTCGTGAACGTGTAGTCGGAAAGCGTCGTCTCCCAGAGCACGTCCACGCCGGCGACGAGTCCGGGCAGGGCGACGTCGCCCGCGGCGTATTCCAGGTCGAAGTCGCCGCCGAGTGCGGCCGGCCCGGTGACGTCGATGCTCGCCGCGACGTCGAACCCGGAGAGAGCGTGGATCGAGTCGACGAGCGAGGCCCCGTCGCCGCCGGCGATGTCGCAGCCCCACAGGTAGAGGTCGGCACCCGGGCCGGCGAGGCGGTTCCAGGCGAGCAGCCCGGCGGCGGTGTCGTCGATCGTGGTGCCGTCGAACCGGGTGTTGCCGAGCGTGAAGCCGCCGGGCGCGCCGTGAGTGACGACGTGGATCGACGAGACGCCACCGAGCCGCGCAAGCTCGGTGGCGACCAGGGAGAGCGGGTCCTCGTGGGCGTCGATCGCGATCGTGCCCACGGCGTCGGCGAACGACGACGTGATCCCGGGCTGGTTCGCCAGGCCGGCGTTGAGCACGACGAGCGACCGGGCGGCGGCACGGGCGAGCGGTGCCGCGGTCTCCATCTCGAAGCCGAGTCCGGCGGCCGCGAACACCTGCCGCGGTTCGAGCCGCTCGCCTCCATGCGCCATCCGCCTCTGGTTCCGTCGTCGCCCGCGGGTCGGCCGCTTACGGCCTGCGCGCTTTGTCATCCTTGAGCCTCTCGGTGAATGCCTTCGACTGGGGTGTGTCGGGAGCGACCGGCCTGCGGAACGAAACGTCAGCCAACCCCCCCCCGGTACCATGAAGTGGGCAGGCGACGTTTTCAGCCCATAGTGCCGATAGCGTAAAAAAAGTCAAAAATTGGGTGTGTTGCCCAGTCACGAGGCCGAAAAAGCCACGGTCGGCCGAACGGAGGGGGGCGGTGGCAGGGGCGCGTGAGCGCGTTTTGGCGGCCGGGGGACAAGGGGGGTCACCACCAGACGCCGGTTCGCCGGCCGAGCGCCGCCCCCGGCGAGGCGGCGAATCGGCAGCCGAGGGCGGCCAGCCAGGTCTCGTGCATCGAGCGGTTTTTGTGGTAGCCGTTGGCCAGGAGCGTCACGTCGCGGCCCGCGTGCAGTCCGGCGATCGCGAAGTGGAGCCGGTCGGTCACGAGCCGCTCGTAGCGGGCCGCCAGGGCCAGGTAGTCGGCGGGCTCTCGGCACCGCTTCACCGGATCCTGGAACCACCACGGGCGGCGCCGCGACGTCCGCTCGGCGTCGCGCCGCAGAAACACGCCCAGCCGCCGGGTCGGCGGCCCGGGCCGCGGCCAGGCCAGTCCCAGCGCGAGGTCGGGGGCGAGGATGCCGTCCTCGCGCAGTGCCAGGCTCGCTTGTTCACGGATGTACACCCGGTGAAACGCCCGGTCCTCGCGGTCGGTGAACGACTGCGGCAGGATGACCAGCGGCGGACCGAGGGCCAGGGCCCGGGTGCGGATGGCGTGGCTGTCGGCGTAGACCGTGCCCATGTTGCCGCCGCCACCGAAGAGCAGGACGTCGATGGCCGCGGGGCACGGCTGCCACGGATCGACGACCCGCCAGTCGATCCCGAACGTGGCGAGGAGTTGGGTCATGGCCAGTTCGATGAGCCGGTCGCCGACGTTTCCCTCCGGCCGCACGTACCCCGCCCGCAGGCCGGCGAGCGGCTGGAACACGTGTCGAAAGGCATCCGGGCGGAGAAGGGCGTGGACCCCCCCGGCTGGGGCCGGGGAGCAACCGTGGCCGAGGGTGGGCATCGCGAGCCTCGGGGACGCGGTGGGCGAATGGGCCGCCCGTTGCGGCGCGGGGCGGCCCGAGCCGCCGGCCGCATGCTACCCGGTTTACCGTCCGGGAGCCGAGTTTGCGGGCCAGGGCAGGCGGGCAAAGGGAGTCGCTTCTGCGACCGGTCGCGAACCCGCTGTGCGGCGGCGGGGCGGCCGCCCGATCAGAAATCTGGCTGGAGAAGGTGCGGCTGGCGGAGTTTGCGGTGCATGGGCGTTCCCGTTCCCGATCTGGCCGTGATCGTCTCCACGTTCGAGCGGCCGCGGCATCTGCGCCGCTGCCTGGAGTCGATTGCGGCCCAGGCAGACGTGGCCGACCGCATCGAGGTCGTGGTCTGCGACGATGGGTCGCGGGACCTCACGCTCGCGATGGTCGCGGCGTTCGCGAAACGCGTTCCCTTCCGTGTGGCCCTGACGACCCATCGGCACGACGGTTTCCGGCTCTCCCAGAGCCGCAATGAGGGGGCGGCGGCTTCCGTCGCCCGGCGGCTGTTGTTCACCGATGGCGACTGCCTGCTCCCGCGTGGCACGCTCGCCCGCTACATCGCCGCGGTCCAGCCGGGCCGGATCGCCGGGGGCGACAGCTGCCGGCTCGACGAGGCGGCCACGGCCGGGCTGTCGCTCGACGACGTCCGCAGCGGGGCCTTCCTTCGGGCGGTCGCGGCCGCGGAACGGCGGCGGCTCGACGCCAAGGCCCGCCACGCAAAAGTCTACGAAGCGATGCGGCTCCCGATGCGGCCGCGGCTCTACGGCAACGCGATCGGGATCAGCCGCGCGGACTACGAGCGGCTCAACGGCTTCGACGAGGCGTTCGTGGGCTGGGGACTCGAGGACCGCGACCTGCAGATGCGGGCTGAGAAACTCGGGATCCGCGTGAAGGGCATGTTCGAGCACGCTTTCGTCCACCAGTGGCACCCGGTCGATCCGTCCTGGACGCGCAACGCCGTCGGCACGGCCAACGAGCGGCACTTCCGCCGACGGCACGTGGAGCCGGCCTGCCGCACCGGGTACGCCCAGCGGGCGGCCGAGACGATCGTGGCCTTCGACTCGCGGCCGCAGATCCTGCCCTTCCGCAGATCGCAGGCCCGCCGTTTGGCGGCCTGACCCACCGCCGGGACGATTGCGGTCAGAACGTGACCACTGGCTGGTCGCCGGCAGACTCCGGGACCGCGTCGCCCGCCTCGATGGCCACGCTCTCGTCGAGTGCCGCGGCCAGTCGGCCATGGTGCGGAATGCCCGCCCGCTCGAGGAAGTTGGCAAGCAGCCGGAAGCCGCCGCGGGTGAGGATCGATTCGGGGTGGAACTGCACGCCGTAAATCGCGTTGGGCTCGTCGGCCAGCGCCATGATCGTGCCGGCCGCGTCGCGGGCCGTGACGACGAGCCCCGCCGACAGCCCGTCGGCCGCGACGACGAGCGAGTGGTAGCGGCAGGCCGTCATCGGGCTGGGCAGGCCGGCGAACAGGTCGATGCCGTCGTGGTGGACGGCACTCGTGCGGCCGTGCACGGGCTCCTCGGCTCGCACGATCCGCGCTCCCAGGGCCGCCGCGATCGCCTGGTGGCCCAGGCAGACGCCGAGAATGGGCAGGCGGCCGCGGAAGGCCTGGACCGCCGCCACCGAGCAGCCGGCCTCCGCCGGCGAGCAGGGGCCGGGCGAAATCACGAGGGCCCGGGGCGCGAGGTGGGCCAACTCATCGACGGTCGTGCCGTGGCTGGGCACGACGGCCGTCGGCACGCCGAGCAGTTCGAAGTGGCGGGCGAGGTTGAAGACGAAACTGTCGCGGTTGTCGAGGACGACGATCATCGGTCCGCCTCCCGCGGCGCCGTCAGGCCGAGCGCCTCGAGCACCCGCAGCATGCCCTCGGCCTTGTGGAGCGACTCGGCGTGCTCGGCGGCCGGGTCGCTGGCGAAGGTGATGCCGCCGCCGGCGGCGAAGGCGATCGTCGCCGGGCTGACGACGAGGGTGCGGATGAGGAGGTTGAAGTCGGCCGATCCGTCGAGGCCGAGATAGCCGAGCGAGCCGCAGTACGCGCCGCGGGCCACGCCCTCGAGTTCCGAGATGACCTCGCAGGCCCGGTGCTTGGGCGCGCCGGTGACGCTGCCGCCGGGGATCGCCGCCTCGAAGGCGTCGAGCGGTCCGAGGCCGGGCCGCAGCCGGCCAGCCACGATCGAGACGAGATGCTGCACGGAGCGGTAGCGCTCCAGGCGGCAGAGCGACTCGACGCGGACGCTCTCGGGCGTGCAGACCCGGGCCAGGTCGTTCCGCACGAGGTCCACGATCATCACGTTCTCGGCCCGGTCCTTGGCGCTCGCCTCGAGGTCGGTGCCCGCGAACAGGTCGGCCTCGGGGCTGGCGATCATCCGCCGCGTGCCCTTGATCGGATGCATCCGTACGACGCCCCGCCGCACCTGCAGGAACCGCTCGGGCGACATGCTGACGATGGCGCAGCCGTCGGCGGCGAAGTAGCCCGCGAACGGGGCGGGGTTCGCCTCGCGGGCGGCGGCGTAGACGCCGACGGGATCGACGGCGGCCGGCAGCGTGAACCGCTGGGCGAGATTGGCCTGGAAGATGTCGCCGGCGCGAATGCGCTCCACACCCGCGCGGACCATCTGGAGATAGGACTCGCGGGAGTGTGTCGACGCCACGCCGCGGTGGCCTGGCAGGGTATTGCCGGCGACGGCGGCCTGGTCG
>SXGQ01599785.1_pt1 | contig 19817 bp, 21 predicted proteins | sample 3178371 | NCBI WGS metagenome assembly SXGQ01 (sample SAMN11356859, study PRJNA531348) | freshwater metagenome | isolation source: freshwater sample F1-20 | place: China: Fuxian Lake, Yuxi | collected 2017-12-25 | reverse complement strand
TCTCTCACGTGGCGAGTTGTCCGTCCGGGTGCTCCCTGACGGGACTGCCTGGCTCGATTCCGGGACTTTTTCATCACTGCACGATGCGAGCAGTTATGTGAGGGTCATCGAGGAACGACAGGGGTCAAAAGTCGGCTGCCCGGAGGAGATTGCCTGGAGAAACGGGTGGATTAGTTCTGATGAACTGAATAATGCAGCTCAGTCGCTCCTTGCCAGCGGCTACGGTGAGTATTTACTTGGGTTGTTATCAGCGTCTCCGAACAGTTGATGGTTTTGGACTTGACAAATTAGAGTTCCGTACAGCACCAATTGGGTACGATTAGGAGGCAAATATGGCAAACATTGACGAGGAGCTGGTGATCGCGGGAATCGCTGAGTCACTTGAGGTCGATAGAAGTGCAGTCTCGATGGACACAGTGTCAAGTGATCTCGAGGAATGGGACAGCCTTGGTCACATTTCAATTATGGGATTTCTCGACAAAACCTATGGAGATATCACTGAGCGGGTGCCTGATTTCGCATCTGCGACGAGCGTTAGGGAAGTGCTCGATCTCCTGAAGTCCAACGTCGAGGGCTGAGAACGTGAATCTCCCCCGGTTCCGCATTGCCGGCGTGACCCACGAGGTAGGGGAGAACATGATCGACGTCGAAGGGATTTCGCCTGACTTCGAGAAGGCGGTCCCAAAGACGGGTATCCCGACGGTGTACCGCACCGACCGCGATTCATATCACCTTTCGCTAGGCGCTCTCCGAAAGCTTGTGGAGCAGAACCCGGATATCACTGCCAGTCCCCTGGCTCTTCTTCACGTGAGCCAGAGCAATAAGGAGTTTCTCCCCGCATATGCCTGCCGATTGCAGAGTGACGCTGGGCTTGCGGAGGAGACATTCGCATTTGACATCGGCCAGGGTTGTTCCGGTTTCGCGCAAGGGCTTTACCTCGCGTCGCGGCTTCTTCTCGAGTACGAGAATGTCGTGATTGTCTGCTGCGATACCTACAGGGCAAAACTTGACCCGTTTGACCGTTCGACTTCGACAGTCTTCAGCGACGCAGCAACCGCGACTCTCGTTCGTTCTGACGGTGGGCTCAGGATTGCGTCGTCGGTTCATCTCACCGACGGATCCGGAGCCAAGTATCTCTTCCACAGCAGGGACGAGACGCGCAACAACGGGAAGCTATTTATGGCAGGCGGTGACGTTCTCGTGTTCACCAAGCGCGTAGTTTTCCGCCAGGCCCAGGACGCACTCGGTCGTGCCGGAATTCCGCTCAACAATGTCGACAACGTCTATGTGCATCAAGCGAGCAAGCTCGTGCTGGACGAACTAGAACGCAGGTTTGGGAACGGTGTGAACTTTCCTCGCAACATCGAGGAGTTCGGCAATACCGTGTCCTCGAGCATTCCCCTCTTGATTCGCGACCGATTGGACGAAGTCAACACCAGCACAAGTGTCATGTGCGGATTTGGTGTCGGCTTGTCTTCGTCATGTTTGGTGCTGACAGATAAATGAACGAGGTCGGGCCGAATGTCCTGGTTGTACTCGGTTCCGAGAGCGGCGTAGTCCGACCGCTTGTATCGGAACTGGCCCGAGACATGCCGGTTGTTCGTGTGTATTCCCGGACAGTTCCCGCGCCGTCCGACAGGTGTATCGACATTCAGTCGGTGGAGGAAATTCCTTCGGCTATCGCTCGGTCCGTCCCGGAGTCACCGAGGGTTGCTTTCCTGGGCGCCGCGTTCAAGCGGCAGAACAGCCTGTTTCTTGCGACTGACCGCCACGAACTTCACGACATGATCGACACCAACATCACTCTTTACGTCGATGTGATGTCATTACTTCTCCCGGTTATGGTGAAGGAGAAGTTCGGACGCATTGTCTATCTCAGTTCTTTCAGGGCAAACAACCCCGTACGGGGAACAACTATTTACTCGGCGAGCAAAGCATTCGGAGAAGCCTTGTTCAGTGCCATCGGCAAGGAGTACGGCAGGTTCGGAATCAGTTCTGTTTCGATTCGTATGGGTTACTTCGAGGGCGGGATGTTCGATGACTACGACGATGAAACGAAGAAGAATGCGAAGCGGTCTGTCTCAATGAACCGACTGGGATCCCACGATGATCTCACAGCAGCTCTCCGCTCATGCTTTGTCCAGCCCTATCTCAACTCGGGAGTAATTGAACTGAATGGAGGTCTCAATCTTGGATAGTCGGCTTCTCCGAGTTACTTCTCAACACCTCAGCATTCGGCCGGCCACTTCCGCCGATGTTCCATTTATTTTTGACCTACGTAGATCTGAGCGTGGGCAATTTTTAAATTCGACTGATCCAGATATCGCGCGTCAATACGAGTACTTTGCACGATATTTAGAACGCTTTGACGCGGGCGACGAGATTTACTATGTGATATGTGACAATCACACAAATGTAAAATGTGGAATTTTCCGACTAACAAGAATTACGGCAGCACCTAAGATCGGCTGGGAAGGTCTCATCCTCAACAAGAGTGCGTCGCCATTGGTGGGAATCGACATATGTGCGACGGTGTATGAAATTGCGATTTTTGTCCTCGGCAGAGAAGAACTCGGGCCATGGTCTATTAAACCAAACAATCGTCCTATGCTTCGAATTCATGAATACATGAACACAGCTTTTGAGGTTCAGCGGGACGACGAGTCACTCTGGTATAGCGTCAAATCGGAGGATTATTTGCGGCGGCGCGAGTGGCTGCAACGTCGCGGTTTTGGGGTGATCAACAATGGATGAGCAATCTTCTCTCGCGAGTCAATTCCAGAGTGATGGCGTAGTTCCTCTTCATGGAATCTTTAGACAAAGAGTGCTGGAACTTGAAGCAGCCATCAAACATGCCCAAGAGCATCCGTCTCCAATGGCAAGTGCAATCCAAGACGAATCAGGAAACGTCACATTCTTCACCGACTTCTTTACCTATAAGAAGAATCCAATCATTGATGCTCTTGTTCGTGACCCGGAGTTGATCGAGACTGTCAAGAACGTCGTCCATTCCAGGGAGTTGAGGTTATTCCACGACCACATTCTCGTGAAGCGTGGGGAGGCCCCCGAGACACCGTGGCACCAGGACCGACCGTATTACTTGGTCGACGGACCAATCAGTTGCTCTGTTTGGATAACACCGGACTATGTCCCTCTTGAGGAGTCGCTCAATTTCATACGTGGTTCTCACAGGACAGGACTTGAGTACTCCCCAGTTGCCTTTAGGGATGGTCAGATAATCAACTCGGAATCATCATTTAGGGAACTCGATGATCAGGAAATCGCAAGATTGTCGAGGAACGGAGTTCTGTCATTTAGTCTTGAGCCAGGTGATGCCCTTCTCTTTGACAACCGTGTTTTGCACAAAGCATCGCGAGGTTTGCAGCCAGCTTCACGTCGAGCGTTGTCTATTAGGTATGTGGGTGATGGAGCATTCCTTACAGAGAGATTTGTCAATGCCACCCCACCCTTTAATCGCATGGGTCTACGCGTAAGCGAAGGTGCAACCTTGCCAGATGTCTGGTTTCCCAAAGTATCCGAAGTTTCGTGATGGTGCGGGCGTTTGGAATCGTCAAGAATGCAGATCGCTCAATACCGGGCCAGTTCTTTGACGTCGAGCTACCGATCATCAAGGACGATGAGGTACTGATCAAAGTCCGCTCGGCGGGTCTCAACTACAATTCACTTTGGAGTCTCGCCCGTAGTCCGGCTGACCCGTTTCAGCTTCTGTCAAGCATGGTTGCTCGGAATCCGGACCGTGGTCATCATCTTCTTCCCTACCAGATAATCGGCAGCGATGCGTCGGGAACCGTAGAAGAAGTTGGCGGAGCGGTTTCGAATTGGAAAGTAGGGGATGAAGTCGTCGTGCATTGTTCAGTCGTCAACCCGAATGATCCTGTTGCTGCGATTGATGATCTCCTATCTGAGTCAGAGGCAATCTGGGGTTATGAGACGAATTTCGGTGCGTTCGCAACTCATGCCATTGTCCGTGCGCATCAACTCCACCGCAAGCCCCCCCAACTATCCTGGGATGACGCGGCGTCCTACATGTTGACCCATACGACGGCCTACCGAATGCTCTTGAGTGAAAACGGGGCGCGCCTGAAGCAGGGCGAGACTTGTCTCATCTGGGGTGCTGCCGGTGGACTCGGTCTGTTCGCAATCCAGCTCGCCAAGCTGGTAGGTGCAGTTCCTATTGCAGTCGTATCTTCAGAAGATCGAGGAAAAATTTGTCGCTCATATGGAGCCGATCTCATCATCAACCGTACGGAGATGAAACATGCCCTCATCAACGATGAGGGCATGCCAAATCCTCTCGCCTGGAGGGAGTGGAAGCGTCGGCTGACCCAGCTAGGAGTCGATGCACCTGATGTCGTCTTCGAACATGTTGGGAGGGAGACGCTCGCGGCAAGCATCTATCTCGCCCGGCGCGGTGGACGTGTTGTAACGTGCGCAGCTTCGAGCGGCTACGAGTCGTTCATCGACCTCCGGTATCTGTGGATGAACGTAAAGTCGCTTATTGGATCGCACATTTCCAATCGCTTCGAGGCCGCGGAGGCGCATACTCTTGTTGCCAATGGGGCGATTCGCACAACCGTGACTGACGTGGCACCGTTTGACGAACTTCCCGCGCTCCTCAGCCGGTTCCGCAACGGAGACATTGCAGGCAAGGCAGTAGTGTCAATTGACGGATACCCTCAATGAAACTCCTAGATTGGTCAAGCGTGGATCCTTCTGCAACATGTGCAGTCTGCAGCAGGTCACTTGGATCCCGTCCTCACCTGAGCATTGTCGTGCCGATGTTCAAGAGTGAGGATCACATTCCCGGAGTGATTGAGTACATAGGACGTCTGAACCGTGTCGTGCCTGGGGGCGTTACCGTCACTTTCGTCATCGACGGCTCTCCGGAACGTGAGAGGTTTCTTCTGCCCGAGCTAATCGATCGGCTTGAATTTCCTGCCCAAGTGGTCCGACTGTCCCGCAACTTTGGAGTGGGGCCCGCACTTCACGCCGCCCTCGGTCGTTGTGGTGGTTGCGCAACGGTCGTCTTCGGGTCGGACCTCCAGGAACCCGAGGAATTGTTTGTTGACTTCAGCGAACGAATTCTTTCAAATGGTGTCGATGTTGCCTTGGGCCAGCGGGCATCAAGGGACGACCCCTTCATGATGAAGTTATTCGCGAATTTCTATTGGTGGGTCAACCGAAAATTCCTTGCGAACGACACCCCGAAGGGTGGATTTGATGTGTTCGGAGTGTCGCGGCGCGCGCGAGAAGCACTGGTGAGCCTTCCCGAGTTGAACACGAACATAACTTCGCAACTCCAATGGATCGGATTTGACCGCGAATACGTTCCGTTTCACCGTCGTGCCCGACAATCGGGAAAGTCGACATGGTCAATGAAGCGCAAGATCAAGCTGTTCGCTGACAGCATCTATGGATTCACGGGAGCGCCGATTGCGTTGATCACCGTCATTGGCATCCTTTCTGCGACTATTTTTGGTGTGCTGTCTATTTTGACGGTCATCGCCGCGCTGATGAATCTCATCGACGTCCCTGGCTATGCGACTCTGTTGCTGGTCTCTGCATTCGGTCACTCGGTCACGATCCTCACGTGTGGAGTGATCGGCGGGTATGTGTACAGGACATTTGAGAATTCGAAGGCCCGTCCGCGTTATGTGATTGCCGAAGTTGTATCGCCCGCGCGTTACAGGGATGCAATGATCGAGGACCTGGCCGCTGCGGAGAAGAAAGACGCGGACAACAATGCAGGGTGAGATAAACGTAGCCGTCGTCGGATACGGATATTGGGGGCCCCACATGGCGAGGAACATCTCCCAGATTCCGGGGTTTCGACTGGCAGCTATTGTGGACTTTTCCGAATCACGCCGGTCTGCGGCATCACAGCTGTATACGGATGTCCCCACGTTCTCCTCGCTCGATGACGCGATCAATTTGACTTCTCTAGACGCGGTGGTAATCGCGACGCCGACCCATTCGCATTACACGCTCGCAGTGCAAGCAATCGAGAGCGGACTTCACGCAATCGTCGAAAAGCCGTTGACGACAAGCGTCAACCTTGCATCGGACTTGGCCGAAATGGCGTTCCAGCGATCTCTCGTCCTCATGGTCGACCACACCTATGTTTATTCGCCCGCCGTGAACCAAATGAAACAGTACGTGGACAGCGGACATCTCGGTGACTTGGTCTATTTCGACTCGACGCGAGTGAATCTAGGGCTCTTCCAACCAGACGTAAGCGTTCTGTGGGATCTTGCCGTCCACGACCTGGCGATCCTGAGTTACGTAACGGGTCGTCACCCGGTTGCAGTCTCGGCAACCGGCGGTCGTCACCTGCAGGCCAAGCACGAGGCCGCCACGTTTCTCACTCTGTACTATGAAGACCTGTTCTTCGCTCACATCAACGTGAGTTGGCTTTCACCGATGAAGATCAGACGCACTGTCCTCAGTGGAAGTAACCGTACGATTCTCTTTGACGACATGACCGCAGATGAGCGACTGCGCATATATGAGGCTGGAGTTGAACAGAACGAGTCTGCTCTCCTGCACTATCGGCTCGGCGACGTACAGATACCAAAGATTGCGACTTACGAAGCTCTTCGAAACGAACTTGAACATTTCAGAGATTGCATTAATCAGGGAACAAAGTCGCGAACCGCTGCAATATCGACTTTGGGCATTATCGCGACGTTGGAGTGCGCACAATCTTCAATGGACCGCCGCGGCGAAATTGTTAGCATTCCCTCGGATGATGCGTTCACCACGATGGGCTGAAACGTACTGTCTAGACTATGGCGATGATTCAATTCTTTGACTTGTCGCGGAGTCATGACCCGTTGCGCCCAGAGTTCCATTCAGTTCTGGACAGGGTCATTGACAGCAGTGAATACGTTCTGGGCAGCACTGTCCAGGAATTCGAGAAGGCATTTGCGGAATACTGCGGTTCAAAGTATGCGATCGGGACAAATACTGGGACCTCCGCCTTACATCTTGCACTTGAGGCTTGTGGAATCGGACCGGGGGACGAGGTAATCACCACACCCATGACGTTCATTGCGACATCCGCAGCAATCTCCTACACAGGTGCCACCCCCGTATTCGTAGATGTAGATGCTCAGACCTGGAACCTTGATCCCACATTGATAGAAGCCGCAATAACGCCGCGAACCCGAGCCATTGTGCCAGTTCATCTTCACGGATTGATGGCGGACATGCCTTCCATTATGAATATCGCCGCCCGGCATGGATTGACCGTAATTGAGGACTCTGCGCAGGCGCACGGTGCTTCCATTGACGGACATAGGTCCAGCACATTTGGAGATGCGAGCGGCTACAGCTTTTACCCGGGAAAGAACCTCGGTGCCCTAGGCGAGGCGGGCGCAGTCGTCACGAATAGTGATTCAATAAAGAATCGGGTGGCCTTGATGCGGAATTGGAGTTCACCTATTAGATATGCCCATGAGGAAGTGGCCTTCAATTATCGGATGGACGGGATTCAGGGCGGTTTTCTCGCTGTGAAACTTCCTCACATGGAATCGTGGACGATTGAGCGCCGCAAGATTGCTGAAAGTTATACGAAAGCCTTTAGCGAAGTTGGTATCCAATGCCCAGCCGCTCCTCCAGGTTATGTGCATGTGTACCATGTGTACGCAATACTGAGTCGTGATCGAGTGAAGCTTGGGAAGAGATTCAACGAGTTGAAAATCGGCCACGGTGTCCATTACCCGATTGCCGTTCATCGCCAGAAGGCATATGAGCATCTCGGTCACGGCGCTGGATCGTTCCCGATAGCAGAACATCTCGCCGAGAGGTTTTTCTCGTTGCCGATCTTTCCCGGTATGACGGATGATGAGGTACAACTCGTCATCAAGACCGTCCTTGAAGTGGAGAAAACAAGATGACGATTTTGGTAACTGGAGGAGCCGGATACATCGGTTCACATGTGGTGAAAATGCTTGATTCGATGGCTCGCGATGTCGTGGTCTTGGACAACCTTTACAACGGGTTCACAAGGTCTATCGGTGACACACCGTTTGTCGAGGATGACGTATCTGATGAGAAACTTGTAGCGAGAATCTGTTCCGAGCACAAGATTCGGCAGGTAATTCACTTTGCGGCACTCAAATCGGTCGGTGAGTCAATGGAACAACCGCACCGATACTACGAGTGGAATGTAGGTGGTTCAGTAAAGTTTGTGCGTGCCTTGATGGAGTCAGGAGTGACGCAGATCGTATTTTCCAGCTCCGCCTCTGTTTATGGTTCACCAGAGAATATGCCGATGACTGAAGAGACACCTCGAAATCCGGAGAGTGTCTATGCAGCCACTAAAGCTGTTATTGAGGAATTTCTCAAGTTTTGCGAGCCACAGGGCCTGTAGTCCGTGTGCCTCCGGTATTTCAATGCTGCTGGAGCGAGCATGGATTGCACCATCGGCGAGGACTGGTCAACAACACACAATCTCATTCCCCGCCTGATGAGGGCGATGTTGACGGGGAGTGAAGTCCTAAATTTGTACGGGACTGATTATCCGACACCAGATGGCACATGCGTTCGTGACTACATCCATGTAGAAGATTTGGCACGTGCCCACGTGCTTGCGCTCGATTACATGACTGCTGGCAAAGGATCTCTGGTGGTCAATGTCGGAACAGGTCGCGGCAACTCTGTGCGCGAGGTCATCAACATGGCTGAGTCAGTCTCCGGGTTGAAAGTTCCTTATGTTGAAGTCAGTCGCCGACCAGGTGACCCAGCAGAGATCTACGCAGACCCATCGTTTGCTCGCGACAAACTCGGATGGTCTGCGACCCTCGGCTTAGTTGAGATAATCAGAAGTTCCTATAACTGGTACGTTAGGTATCCATCCGGCTATTTGACTTGACATCCAGGACTCTGATGTTCAATTCGTACGGCGATTTAGGAATTTGAGATGAAGAGCCGCAGTCGCGTTATCGATAAGTCTGTCCTCTTACTCTCGTACTTCGTCTCAATCTCGGTATATGGCTTTGTAATTTCTCCAGTCTTACGAAGTGGATTCATACAGGATGATCGATTCGATTCAGTCTGGGGAGTCGCTAGGCATGGTTACTCATTAGGCGCGCTCGCTGACGGAATTCGTTGGACAGACATCTACACCCAAGGGCTCGGCAGATTCCATCCGTTAGCACACATCGTCGGTTCATATTCATTCGAAATCTCGGAGCGGACGCAGTTTAAGCAAATGCAGTTTGGCCTGAGTCTTCTTGTAGTGGTCGTCTTAGCTCTCTTGGTGAGTAAGTGGGCTAATGATTACACACTTGGGCCAGTGGTGATCTTGATCATCTCATCAATAAGTCAGTTCCGAAAGAACTTTGATCCCATTGTGAGTTTTGGAATCCACACAAAAATTCTGATTCTGATACTGCTAGTGCAGTTACTTGCAGTATCCAGTTTGTCGTGTCCTAAATCTAATAGCAGATTTTGGAAGGTCGTTCTTGCGGCCTCTTTGGTAAGTGGCGCGTTATATCATGAGATAGCTGTTGTCGCATCTTTTGGAATAGTATTTGCTACACGACACTTCGAGCGACGCCAGAAGACTTACGTCAATGCGCTCGTTCTCTGGGTGATTTCGGTTTATGTGCTGCTTCGTTTTCGTCTTTATTTCACGACCACAACGAGCATAGCTATGCCCTACTATCAACTGACGTCGAATCCACTGACGTTAGTGGTGACATTCCTCAAGCAGATTACCGGCCTCATTCCGCTCATCTCCACAGCATCGTGGCCTACTTCTCATTCTCCCGATTTGGTGACTTGGACTTTTGTTTTGACAACAATTGGACTTGTGCTCCTATTAGTTCGATTTCGTCAAAGACCGGGTCTCGCCACTGAAATCAGGATCGGGAGCAATCATCTTCGTGATCTAGGAGGGATGTTTCTGTGGTGGATCATTTCATCCGCTGGTGTTGTCTCGCTCTCGGTGGGGCATCAATTATGGTCCGAGTGGGGTGACGGCTATATCAATGTCTGGCTGGGTCAACTTGGGGTAGCTGCCATCTTCGGTTTATGGGTTTCATGGCAGTTGCAAAAATCGAGAAGCTCGAGAAGACTTGTGTTCTCTTGTCTCTTCTTGACAGTAAGTGTTATGGCATCGTTTGTGGCAAGGTCGAACGAGAACATTGTCGACAATAGTCCCATTTGGCAGGCCAATACTCAGATAAATGGTTGGGAGCGGGAGCAATCAATTCGAGCCTTGCGGGTGGGATTGCTCAATGAGATTTCTCAAGACCACGAAATTGTTGCAGTTCCTCCGAGACCATGGATGAACGACGCCTTTCTTCAATCTGTTTCTGGTGACGAAAATCTGAGATTAAGGAACTCGTGGTCACGATTCGGGGAGATCCCCGATGTCTGGCCCTCGGGTTGCAATCAGGGAAGTGCCTTGTCCGAGGAGATGTATGCGATTCGACGAAGCACCGAGTTCTATTGTCCACCTGGGCAAACCAGAGTGGTGAAGAGTTTTGCAGAGAATTTCGACGATGGGTTCACCGTGCTCGCGACTCTTGTTCGCTTCCGGCCCGCAATGGGTTCTGCTGAGCAGATTCAAATGGGCAGAGGCACGCACTTCATGCTCATAGAAGATGCTCGAATAGTGGGTTCCGGCAAATACTCAACGTGTCGAGGTGTACGCATACAAGATACGCAAGGCAGGATCACAGAAGTGAAATTAGCTAGTCACGCGGAAAATCGAACACAAAAGGTAATGACGCTATCGTCATTCTTCCTCGAGACGATTGAGCCGACATTGTGTCAGAGATAAAATGGGAACTCGTTGAGATCCCAGTCTTCCATCAATTTGTGTGCATCTGCTCGTGTGAGAAATTGCCGTCCGCCATTCGAAGATTCAAGGTAAGAAAGTGCATCTACGAAACACAGGGTTGATCGCACTGGCAGTGTCAGAGGTGCTGGTAGGAGTACTGATTGTCCACTGGTTGCTGCAAGATTTTCTCCTGCTATCGCTTATTGGACCCTGTCTGACCGCGATCGGGCTCCACGCACTAGGTCAAGCCCAACATGAAAGTTTTCATCGCTTGCTCTTTCCGGGGAAAGCACTAAACGACGCTGTAGGAAAAATACTTTGTTCGTGGGTTCTAGCAAGCGCCTTTGCGGGTCTACGTCAGTTGCATTTCCGGCATCACGGCAAGTTCGCATCGGATGAGGATCCTGACTCTTGGCATTGGGCAGGGGCCAAGGACGGACGGTCTGCAACTTGTCTGGCTCTAAAAGTGCTTTGCTTTCAACGTATTTGGAGCAGAACGAAGCTGATTCGAAGCGCGTCAAGGATGTCCGCTCGAGACGGTGAACGGTTTCAGATTGCTTGTCTCCAACTCGTCATTTGTCTCATGTTCCTTAGGTTCTCGTCTGTGGCGACTTTTGTCTTGGCTTGGCTAGTGCCGCTATTCTCACTTATGCCATTCATTGAACACATTCGGGTGGTGGCTGAACATCACAATTCGAAGTTGCGCATTTTCCCTAACGCAAATTCTCTCGAGTGTTGGATATTTGGTCGATTTGGGTTCCAGCTGCACGCTTACCACCACCTCAATTCCCGTGTGCCATGGCATGCTCTCACCGATCGGACAATTCGAGAACAAGAACATGACGTGGAGGTTCAAGTCACGAACTCTTGGATTAGGGAATTTGCAAGAGTGTTGGTTCAATGAAGAAAGATATTGAAAAAGTCGGAACTGAATGCGCGGTATGTGGGCCGGAATCCGATGAAGTCGTAGCTGTTGTCCGTGAGCATGAGTATTCAAACACCACTGAGGATCTCTTCACGCTTGTCAGATGCAGACGATGTGGAGCGATCAGACTCAATCCAAGACCCGCAGTCTCTGAAATCTCAACTCTTTATCCCTCAGACTATTTTGCGTATGATCTGAATCCTGCTGCCGGCGGAAACAAGTGGTCGCCGAAGGCGATCTCATTGAGGCGAGAGTCACGAAGGTTGAGTTCTCTGGTCCGTCGCCACTCGGTCAGAGCGCCGCAATCTGTATATGACATCGGATGTGGCGATGGAACGACACTTTCGCTCATGGCCGAACTTTTTGGACCAAATGTGCGTACGTTTGGATGTGAAGTGAATGCTGATGCATCTGCGCGTGCACGTAATGCTGGCCACGACATTCAAAATTCACTCTTTGAGGAATGTGAATTGGACAGGAACACCTATGACCTTCTCCTGTCGTCGCATGTGATTGAGCACGTTGCTTCCCCGAGGGAGTTTCTCTCAAAGGCGGCGAGCATGATGGGTCCAGAGAGTGTGTTCATTCTTGACACACCGAATGTAGCGAATCCGGTGAGACGTCTATTCGGACGACACTGGGGAGGCTGGCATACTCCCCGTCATTGGAACTTATTCGACCCACGTTCAATCTCGGAGTTAGCTGATAAAACCGGCTTACAAGTCGTTGCTATCCAGCAGATGACCATCAACATGTTTTGGGTGTGGGGCATGCACTCACTCGTAGCCACCAAGTATCCCCGGACAGCCGAGAAGTTCTTTAACCCGCGTAAGACAATTACAGGCGGTACCTGGTCTCTGCTTTCTTTGGTGCTGTTTCAAGTATTAGACCGTGTCCTTCTTGTGATCACTCGCAGGGGTGGACAAATGCGGGTAGTTCTCAAGCAGAGTTCAGGCAATTGAAACTACGAACTTTTCTTCTCTCAATACTTCTGGCAGCCATTGCCATCGCGTTACCAGATGTGATCAAGGTGTCTACTGGCATAGTTGAAGAAGTGAACGTGACTAGTGACCAGTCCCGCTGCATCCCAGTGAGCTTGTGGAATTCTCAGAAGCTTCAGTTCACCGTCACGGTAAGCGTAGATAGACGGCCAACTGATTATGCAGTTCTTTGGACTACGCAGTTACCTCATACAGATGGAGTCGCGATGACTATCGATCTTTATGGAAATCTCTTCCTGTCGATTCGCTCACTTGTCTGGGGGTCTGGAGGACCCAAGGTATTCCTGATTTCCAAGCCATTTGAACCGGGCAGTCAACACGAGATTGTCTTCTGGATAGAAGGTCGAGCGCTTGATAGAGCGATCGTAGATGGCGATGCTATTGAAATTCGCTCTGTTGATGGATCTACTGTCAATACGGACCGTTCGTTAGATACAACTTTCAGTCAGATCTGTACGGGCTACGAGACACAAAAATATTTCTTGGGACACGTGGGCCTGAGAGTTGTTGGCCTGGGTGACGAGAGGGATTTTCAAATAGTTTTTTTTAAAGTCCTATTACTAATTGTCTCTCTGGGTATTCTTCTTAGAGGAATACATCTGCGCGGCACCGAGGAGAGCGAGGAGTAAGAAGAAAATATTAAACGATCGGAGACTTACCGGTTGACTATGAGACTCAAGTCGCATCTCAACCTCAGAATCGGTTCCTTCAAAGTTTTCGCGATCCGTCACTGGGTGAAATGCAGGTGAGCAGACTGCCAGTTGAGTGCGCCTCAAGTCCAATTGCCTACCTGGACGAGCTTCCGCGATGATGACCGATTCTCCGTCAACTATCCCGGCCCCAGTGTCGTGTTCAAAATCAAGTTTCAGGGACAGACTGTGTTTGATGTCGTAACTTGCTTCTTCTAAGAGTTTGATGACTTGGGTGGTGTTTCCAGATGAACGTATGCCCAACGAGACGAAGATATTGCGGAATCGGTCCATTGATATTTCGAGAGCATCGGATCGACCTGGACACGTTGAAAAGATGATCCCAGTTTCCGCAGGAATCGCATTTACCTTGATACTCAAGTTCAGTTCAATGTTGGAGACCGTCTTGAGTTCCGAATCAGATTCTATTGAGACACCATCTACAGTTGAGCCGACAATCCTCTGACTAAGTTCGATTAGCTCAGTCTTATGGAACATATTGACTGATGAGACAAATGACATCAAGCCGAGGAGGCTCACTATGTACCTTGGTCTCACAATTCTGAACGCTACTATCGGCACGTGTCTGGCGTAGAACAGGTGACTTCACTTCAAGAGACGTTGATGACCGCTTCTCATTCCAGGCATACGAGACATACTCTCCACTGCTTGTTGTTTTTTGGAATTTCGGTTTCAATCAGTTTTTACGTGCTTGTTCTGGTGTCTGCTCTCTATCTTGGTCATGTAGCAATTGATCCAGCAATTTCCTTCTGGAGCAACGACTTTCCAAGGCCAATGCCGGCAAGCGCGTACCCCGTTGCGTTTGGCAATCACTATTTTGGGGATTTTTTAATTCCATTTCGACTTGCACAACAGCCATCACCCTACATTGCACCCGATTTCATCATGTTTGGGTATCTGCCTCTGGCGGCTGTTCTTCTTGGTCCCTTGACAATTCTTGGGTATTGGTGTGCCTTCGTGGTGTTTCTTGCAGTCAGTTTGACGTTGCTAGCGATGTCTATTGGTCAATCGTTACCTTCTGATGATCGAGTCTCAAGAGCGTTGTTGGTGGGAGTTCTGCTGACTTCTGGACCATTTGTCAATGCCATCGACCGCGGCAACCTGGGCCTATTGATGGTGAGTCTGATATGCCTGGGGGTAGTTGCTGGGTTCTCTGACAGAACGTCCGCTTCCGGACTTCTTTTCGGACTAGCGGCGTCCATGAAGTTCTATCCCGCAGTGCTGGGTGTTTTTTTCTTGCGTAAGAGGCAATGGAAATCTCTTGCCATAATGGTCAGTTCGTTTGTTCTAAGCATCTTGGTTCCCGCAGCTCTGTATCGACACGGTGCAATTGAGAACTTGACGGCGCTAAAGAATCAATTTCTAGGCTCGTCGAATTTCAAACATGCAGACAACATACACGCCTTCAATAACAGTTTCTACGCACTCTTTAGTTCGATGTCCAAAAGTGAGGTTTTCCCTCTTCATGAGGCCGGGACTCTTCTGATAGAGCACTATTACCCAGTTGTTGCCACTGTTGTGCTGGTTGCAGTCCTTCTGGGAATTCACCCCAGAGTGTCTGATGTATCGCACCTCAGTTGCATCTGTGTCGCAATGGTTTTTGTGCCAAATATCGTTGGCTCTTATGTGGTGCTAATTATGTTCGCACCACTTCTTCTGGCATCGTCCAGGTTTTCTCGGGGGAAGTCCAGACCAACTTGGACAGAGAACATGGTCTTGTTGTTGTTGTTGTTGATGATGGTGCCCAAGGGTCTACCTTTCCCCAATCCCTTAGGGGTTTGGTCACAGACAGCGGCTACTTTCTCGTCCGTGGTCAATCCGATCCTCGGATTGGCCATCTTGAGTGTGTCTTTTGTTGAGTTCGGTAGTAGAAGTGGAACTGAGCGGGCTAGATAGGGCCCGGCGGTGTTTGGTCATTTCTGACAGCTGTATCCCGCGTCTACTATTCTTTTATTGTGAAGGTTGTATTGCTGGCAGGTGGCCTCGGTACCCGCATGAGGGAAGAGACCGAGTACAAGCCCAAGCCAATGGTAGAAGTCGGCGGAAGGCCCGTTCTCTGGCATTTGATGAAGGTTTTTGCCTCCAGCGGTCTGAGCGAGTTCATCGTCTGTACCGGCTATCGGGGTGATGTCATTAAGGACTATTTCCTCAATTATGAAGCAAGAACCAATGACTTCACCGTCCATCTTGGGTCATCCAGCCGGGTTGAGGTGCATGGAAGTCATGGTGATGACTGGAGAGTCACCGTTGCCGACACCGGAGCGCACACCCAGACTGGCGGAAGGGTCAAGAGAGTTGCGTCGCACGTGAACGGCCGCTTCATGGTGACTTACGGCGATGGATTGGCCGATGTGGACATCACGAAGTTGCTTGCCTTCCACGAGTCACACGGAAAGCTTGCCACGGTCACCACGGTGCGTCCACTTTCACGATTTGGTGTGATGGATATTGACTCCGGTGGACTCGTCCAGCGGTTCCGCGAGAAACCATTGACAGACGACTACGTGAATGTCGGATTTTTCGTGTTTGAGCAGAAGGTGCTCGACTACCTGGACGATGACTGCGTGCTGGAACAGGCTCCCCTGGAGAGACTGGCAAGTGAAGGACAGTTGATGGCATACCGACATGAGGGTTTCTGGCAACCAATGGACACGTTCCGCGAGTACACCATGCTGAACGAGATGTGGGACAGCGGCAATGCCCCGTGGAAGGTGTGGCAGTGATGATGAACCAACCTTCCCGAGAGTTCTGGGCCACAAAGCGGGTGCTCGTAACGGGCGCGACGGGAATGGTCGGGGCGTGGGTGACACGGTGGCTGGTGGATGCCGGTGCGCACACGGTGGCATTCGTCTCTGACCTGGACCCGCAGTCTGAGTTGGTCCGTAGCGGCTACATCAACCGGGTTTCCGTGGTGAACGGCAGGCTCGAGAGATACGACGATGTAGAGCGAGCGATCAACAATCAGGAAGTCGACTCGATCATCCATCTGGGAGCCCAGCCCATTGTTGGTGCGGCTGACCGTTCGCCGCGACACACTTTCGAATCGAACATCCAGGGAACATGGAATGTCCTCGATGCCGCCCGAGTCCTCGGTGGACTGGTGAAGAGGATCGTCGTGGCCTCCAGTGACAAGGCCTATGGAACACAGGTTGTGCTCCCGTACACCGAGAACATGTCGATGAGCGGTGATCACCCGTACGAGGTCAGCAAGAGTTGCACCGACCTCATCTCCACCACCTATGCCCGCACCTACGGACTTCCCGTCACCATCGCGCGGTGCGGGAACATCTACGGCGGGGGTGACCTCAACTGGAACCGCATTGTCCCGGGTACGTTCCGGTCGATCCTGCGAGGTGAGCAACCAGTACTGCGCAGCGACGGAACATTTGTGCGCGATTACCTGCATGTTGATGACATTGTCTCCGCCTACTTGCTTCTCGGTGAGAGGTCCCATGAGGAGCAACTGAGGGGCGAGGGTTTCAATTTCAGTGATGAGTCCCCCTTGACTGTCATGGAGATTTACAGGGCCATTTGTCGGGCTGCGGGGCAGCCTGGACTTGAGCCCATGGTCCTGAACTCTGCAGCGGGTGAGATCAAGGACCAATATCTCGACTCCACAAAGGCACATGAAGTCCTCGGTTGGCGTGCATCTGTCTCTCTTCATGATGGTCTGGACAAATCCTGGCAGTGGTACCGCGATCTCTTGGGTGGGAAGTAGTCATGACCGAAAAGTCTCGTGCAGATCAACTCCGGGCCCAGATTCGCGAACTGGTGAGGGAGTACCACGCAGAAGCATTTCCGGAGAGGCCTTTCCTGGGGGGTATCTCCACGGTGCCAGTCTCCGGGAAGGTCTTCGACGAGAACGAACTGGATCTCCTCGTCGACTCGTCACTTGACTTCTGGTTGACCACCGGGCGGTATGCCGAGGTGTTCGAGAAGCGTTTTGCGAAGGTCATGGGGATGAGGCACGCGCTCCTCTGCAACTCGGGTTCCTCGGCAAACCTCCTGGCGGTGACAGCTCTGACGTCCCCGCGGCTCGGAAAGAGAGCGTTGAAAGAGGGCGACGAGGTCATCACTGTCGCGGCGGGTTTCCCCACCACTGTCAACCCCATTGTCCAGAACAGGCTCACCCCGGTCTTCGTGGATGCGGAGCTGGGCACCTATGACGCGACAGCGGAGAAAGTCGCCGAAGCAGTCGGACCGAGGACGCGCGCAATCGTCATGGCGCACACCCTCGGGAATCCATTCGATGTTGCCGGCATCATGAGGATCGCGGAGCAGCACAACCTCTTCGTGGTCGAGGACACCTGTGACGCCGTGGGTGCCCGGTTCAACGGCCAGCCTGTCGGGTCGTTCGGGGATCTCTCCACCACAAGCTTCTACCCCGCACACCACATCACCATGGGGGAGGGTGGCTGTGTGCTGGTGAAGAAGGGCTCGATGAAGAAGATCGTGGAGTCCCTGCGCGATTGGGGCCGAGATTGCTGGTGTCCACCGGGCCAGGACAACACCTGCAACCGCCGTTTTGACTGGCAGTTGGGCGAACTCCCGTACGGGTATGACCACAAGTACGTGTACTCCCACATCGGGTACAACCTGAAGATGACTGACATGCAAGCCGCCGTCGGTGTGGCGCAGTTGGACAAGTTGGATGATTTTGTCTCCCGACGAAACTCCAACTTCAAGCGTCTGCACAGGGGCCTTAAGCCTCTTGAGGAGTTCCTGCTCCTTCCAAAGGCCACCAAGGGGAGTGAACCGAGCTGGTTCGGGTTTCCTCTCACGGTGAGAGAGAGTGCTCCCTTCAGCAGGTTCGACCTTGTCCAGTACATCGAGAGCCGCCGGATCGGCACCCGCCAGCTTTTTGGCGGGAATCTGCTTCGCCAGCCTGCTTACAAGGGAGTCCCCATGCGTGTGGTGGGTAACCTGAAGAACGCTGACATCATCACGGAGCAGACTTTCTGGGTGGGTGTGTACCCGGGATTGTCCAACGAGATGATCGACTTCATCATCGACACCATCACGGAATTCGTGACTGGAAAGACGCGCTAGGAGAGATTAGATGACCATCAACCGGGACTTTTTCGAGGATTTGTTCGTCCTCGAGCTCGCGAACAACCACTGGGGTCGCCTTGAGCGAGGGAAGAAGATCGTTGATGACTTTGCCCATGTGGTCCGTTACAACGGGATTCGTGCCTCGATCAAGCTGCAGTTTCGTGACGTAGATTCCTTCATTCACAAGGATCACGTGGGCAACAGCGACGTCCGCTACATCAAGAAGACGCTGGACACAAAGATGTCAAAGGAGCACTTCGGCGAATTGGTGGACTACATCCGGAAGTCAGGCTGCATCCCGACAGCAACCCCATTCGATGAGGCATCTGTCGACTTTGCACAGGAACTCGACCTGCCGATGCTCAAGATTGCCAGTTCCGACCTGAATGACTGGGTTCTGATCGAGAAGATCGCGACCACGAAGAAGCCGGTGATCGCCTCGACGGGTGGGAGCTCTTTGAAGGACATAGACGACTTGGTCACGTTCTTCGAGAACCGTCGTATCCCGCTCGCAATCAACCACTGCGTGTCGCTGTACCCCTCCGAGGACAATCAGCTGGAGCTGAACCAGATTGACTTCCTAAGGAACCGGTATCCAGGACTCACGATCGGGTTCTCGTCGCACGAGTACCACGACTGGTCATCCTCGATCATGATGGCCTACGCGAAAGGAGCGCGTACCTTCGAGCGCCACATTGACATCGAGGCAGACGGGATTCCTGTTTCGCCCTATTGCACCCTGCCCGAGCAGTGCGATGTGTGGTTCAAGGCATTCAAGAAGGCCAAGGAGATGTGCGGCGGACCGGGCACCGACAAGCGCATCCCGTCGAAGGCCGAGGTCGAGTATCTCGACGGTCTGGTGCGGGGTGTGTACGCGAAGCGCGATCTTCCTGCTGGTCATCGTCTCTCGGACGACGATGTGTATCTGGCCATTCCATTGCTGAAGGGTCAACTTTCCTGCAGGGAACTCATCGCGGGAGAGGCGCTGGCTCAGTCAGTCGCAGCGGATGCCCCGCTCTCCATCGACGCTCTCGACAACCCATACTCCCGCACGTCTGGTCTTCGTGATCAGATTGCAAACCGCGGTCTCTGAGCCCCCGATCGATGCCAGCGGCAACCAAGTACGCCGAACAAGTCACCGACTGGTTGGTGGAGCTCGGCTACACGCACTGTTTCTTCGTCGCCGGCGGGAACATCATGCACCTCCTGGACGGAGCCCGGACTCGCTTCACATGCATACCGGTTGTGCACGAAGTGGCCGCAGGTATTGCTGCCGAGTACTTCAACGAGTCAAACGGGCACGGTCGGGCTTTTGC
>SXGQ01023957.1_pt1 | contig 19818 bp, 14 predicted proteins | sample 3178371 | NCBI WGS metagenome assembly SXGQ01 (sample SAMN11356859, study PRJNA531348) | freshwater metagenome | isolation source: freshwater sample F1-20 | place: China: Fuxian Lake, Yuxi | collected 2017-12-25 | reverse complement strand
TCGTGGTGCTGCGCCAGGTGCAGGTGGAACAGTTGGGCACGCCACAACAGCTCTATGGACAACCCCGCAACCGATTCGTGGCGCAGTTTTTGGGCTCACCCCCCATGAACCTGCTGAGCTGTCAGGACGTGCCGCTGCCATCGGCGCTGCGCGCGCCCGCGCAGGCCACCCACTGGGGTCTGCGGCCTGAGCACTGGCGGGTGGTGGCCGCGCCGCAGCCCGATACCCTGGCGATGCAGGTCCTGCACATTGAGCACCTGGGCAGCCACAACTGCCTGCACGGCTGCGTGGGCGCCGGCCAGCACCGCGTGTGCGTGCAGACCGAGGCAGACCACGACGCGCTGCCGGGCCAAAGCGTGCAACTGCTGCCCCAACTCGAACGGGTTCACCTCTTTGATGCGCAGGGTCTGCGATTGAACACACCTGCACCACAGCTGGGAGCCCCTGCACCATGAGCCTCGCTCGCCCCCCATCGCAGATGCGTACCGAAGCGCTGCAATCGCCCAGCGTTGTCGCCAAGCAATTGGCGCAGGACCAGGACACCCTGGCCAATCTGGTGACCGAACTGCGGCGTCGCGGGCCCGAGAGCATCGTCACCATTGCACGCGGCAGCAGCGACCATGCCGCGTCCTATTTCGGCTACTTGTGCATGCTGCGGCTCGGACGCTACGTCACCTCTTTGCCCCCATCCCTGTTGAGCCTGTATGACGCACCCTTGAAGCGCATCGGCACCTTGGCGCTGGCGTTCTCACAGAGTGGCCGCAGCCCTGATCTGGTGCGGGCCACGTCTTTTTTCAGCGGTCCCAACACCCGCAGTGTGGCCCTGGTCAACGATGCTCAATCGCCCCTGGCACTGGCCGCGCGCACCGTACTGCCCCTGCATGCCGGTGCCGAGACCAGCGTGGCGGCCACCAAAAGCTTCATCGCCCAACTGGTGGCTAGCGCCCGACTCTTGGCTTCTTGGCAAGGCGATGAGCGCTTGCTGGCGGGCCTGTCAGCCCTGCCCGAAGCTTTGGAGCAGGCCGGCTTGCACGACTGGGGCCAGGCCGTGGAGACACTCAGTGGCGCGCAGCGGCTGATGGTGGTCAGCCGCGGGCCCGGCATGGCGGTGGCTTTGGAAGCGGCGCTGAAGTTCAAGGAGACCTGCGGCATCCAGGCCGAAACCTTCAGCAGCGCTGAGTTGCGCCACGGCCCGATGGCCCTGATTGACGAGGGCTACCCCTTGCTGATCTTGGCTCCGCGCGGGCCGGCACAGCGCGAGATGTGCCAGCTCGCCGAGGAAATGCGCGCACGTGGCGCGAGCGTGCTCTTGGCCATCACGGGAGCCGGTGCAAGCGGTAACCTGCCCTGCACCACAGCCGCGCACCCTGACCTGGATCCGGTGTGCCTGATCCAATCCTTCTATTTGATGGTGGACAGCTTGGCGCAAGCACGCGGGCGCGACCCCGATAAACCGAGCTACTTGTCCAAGGTAACGCTGACGACCTGACCCGAAGGCCTAGAGATGCACCAAAGCCCCAGAAATACCAGGGCGCCGTTGAGCAGCAGCAGCTCCAAACCGATGCGCCAGGTATCGAAGATCAAGGGCTGCAGCGCGTCCAACACGCCACAGGCCACCGGTGCGAGTACCGTCACCAGCGGCACCCATGCATCGCGCACCGGGCGACGTGTCCACCAGCCGAAGGCAAACAGCCCCAACAGCGGCCCATAGGTGTAACTGGCTACCTTCAGGATCAGGCCGATCATGCTGGGGTCATCCAGCCAGCGAAAGCCCATGACCAGCAGCATAAACACCGCCGCATAGGCCAGGTGTACGCGCTTACGAATGGACTCCTGTTGCGCACCCGTCCAGTTGCCGCGCCGACCAAAGGCCAAGAGGTCGTTGCAAGTCGAAGACGTCAGCGCCGTGAGCGCGCCATCGGCACTTGGAAACAGCGCGGAGATCAGGGCCAAGATGAAGATCAGTTGAATCACCGCCGGCAGGTGGCCCATCACCACTGCGGGGAAGAGACGGTCACCGCGCTCGGTCATACCGGCCTGTTGCGCGAACAACATCAGCAAACCACCCAGAAAGAGGAAGGCCAAGACCACCACCGACATGGCCAGCGCCATGCACAACATATTCAGCTGCGAACCGCGCAGGGTGCGCACCGAGATGTTCTTCTGCATCATCTCCTGGTCCATACCGGTCATGGCAATGGCAATCGCGGCACCGGCCAGAAGTTGCTTGAGCCAGTATTCCTTGGTGGCGGGCTCAGTGCCCCACACACGCGACAGGCCCTGCTCCTGCATCTGCATCAAGGCCTGCCAGCCGCTGAGGTCCAGAGCCTGCAAGATGAAGACGATGCAGGCTCCCAAGCCAAACAACATGCCGGCCGTCTGCAAGGTGTCGGTCCACACGATGGTCTTGACACCACCGCGCCAGGTGTAAAGCAAGATCATCAGCACCATCACCGCAGCCGTCACCCCGAAGGACAAGCCTAAGCGCTCCAAGATCACGTCCTGCAGGATGCGAACCACCAAATACAGGCGAGCCGTGGCGCCCAATGTGCGCGACAAAATGAAGAAGCCCGCCGCCATGCGCAGAGCCGAAGGGCCCAGCCGGTCTTCGATCCAGCCATAAATAGACACCAGCCCCAAGCGGTAGTAAAGCGGCAGCAACACCCAGGCCACCAGTGCGTAGCCCAGCAAATGCCCCAGCATGATCTGCCAGTAGTGAAAGCCGCTGGCGCCCACAGCACCCGGCACGCTGATGAAGGTCACCCCAGACAGCGAGGTGCCGATCATGCCGAAAGCCACTAAGGGCCAAGCGCTGTTGCGGTTGCCCACAAAAAAAGACTGGTTGTCGGCGCCTTGCGAGGTGCGCCAGGCCACCACAAACAACAAAGCGAAATAGACCAGCACGCAGCTGAACAAAACCCACGGATTCAAGCCCAGCTCCAGTTCATCGCAGGTGATCCTTTGCCCGCAGGGCCGCCGCCTGGCCCCGCAGTTCTTCGAACACCAACATCAGCCGCTCGCCAGGGCACACCGTCTGCGTGGTGTGGTGGCGATGGGCCTGGATGCGCCCGGGCGCTAGGCCGTACAGCGCCAACAAGTGACCCAGCAGCCTTGCCGTGGATTGCAGTTGTGCCGGGCTGGGCTGCTGCACCTCAAAGTTGCCCAGCAACATCACCTGCAGTTGCCCCATGGTGTCGTAGTCGGTGTTGCTGTCACCCGCCCATTGAGGGTCACGCCCGGCGTAGACCCTGCCGTCCGGTGCCACGATGTAGTGATACGGCACATCCACCCAGGCCCGCTCGCGGCGCGACCACTGCTGAAGCCGGCGCAGATAGGCCGCCACATCGGAGCTGGCTTGCCAGATTTCACCCTGGTGGTGCACCGTCAGGCCGGTGATGGCCTCCTGGCGGCGCGAGCGGTAGGCCGAGGTGGGCGGCGGCACCGATCCCCATTGGGCCGCGCTCACCACGCCTGCGTCCGCGTCCGCGCCCGAGTAAGCTTGGTTGGCCTGCGCCGAGGCAACCCAGGCGGCGCCCCCACCGGCCCAACCCACGGCCGCACACCACACAGCCACCCGCCAAACAGCCCGCCGCCCAGAGGCCACAACCCTCATGAACGGCTTCATGCCGCCGCAGGCAGCCCCGAGGCTGACAGGCCCTGGGCCACCCGTGCGCTTAAGTAAGTCCACACCGTGTGTGCGGCCGCCTGGCTGGTCAACTCCGCATGGTCGTAGGGCGGGCTCACCTCCACACAGTCCATGCCCACGAAGTTCAGATCGGCCCAGCCTTCCAAGAGGCTCATCACCTGAGCCGTGCTCAGACCCGCCGGCTCGGGCGTGCCCGTACCTGGCGCGTGTGCAGGGTCCAGGCAGTCGATGTCCAGGCTCAGGTACAGCGGCGGGTGGCCCGCTGCAGCCATGCGCTGGCGCACCGTTTGCAGCACGTCGTCCAATTGGGTGAGGCTTTCCAAGCCGCGCAGCGCACGTGCCTCGTAGATCAGGCCTCCTTCGGCTCGCACGCGTTCGCGGGTTTCGCGCCGCGCTGCACTGCGAATGCCCACCTGAACCACGCACTCCGGCCGCACCAAACCCTGCACCAAGGCTTCGTGCAGCCAGGTGCCATGGCCACTGGGCTCACCAAAGTGATCCGGCCAGGTGTCGCAATGTGCGTCGAAGTGCAGCAGGGCAATGGGCTGACCGTACCGCTCACGGTACAGCTGCAACAGCGGCAAGGTGACCGAGTGGTCACCACCTAACCACACCATGTGCTGCCGCGCAATCAGTGCACGGGCCTGCGGCAACAGCGCCTGGCGCATGGCAGCCAAGGAGGTGTTGGGCAGCATCAGATCCCCGTGGTCTTCCAGATAGGCCAGAGGCGAAACATCGAAACAGGGGTGATGGCCATCGCACAGCATGTGGCTGGCCTGGCGTATGGCGGTGGGCCCATGCCGGGCACCACTGCGGTTGGTAACCGAGCCGTCCCAGGGCAGGCCGGCCAGGCCCAGAGGCGCGGGGGCAGGGCCTGCCGAGCCCGGGGCCTGCGCCGAGGCGCGCGCGCGCAGGAAGGTCGAGTGGCTGGAATAGGGGAACATCGTGTCAGGCTCTTGGGACTGCGTGTCGGCTGGTAAGCCAGCGCTTGACTGTAGCGGGGCTGCGTGCCGCCTGGCCCCCGGAGCAGCCCTGCTTGCGGTGTTGGTGTCCGGTGTGCATACTAAGCACAACCGAGGCGTGTTCCTTGGGCCAATGGAATAGAGCGTGGGATTGCACCTAGGGGTGCAAGACTCTGGCGCGACATGGACTCAGTTCCATGTCTGCAGGTGTAAACCGAGCATCGCGTTCAGGAGATCCACCCATGAAATTCTCGCGTACACGCACTGCCTGCGCAGCGCAAGCCCTGTGCACCGTTGGCCTGGTCACCCTGGCCCTGCCTCCGGCAGCCGCGCAGACCCCCGCCACGCCCACAACCACCGGCGCCGCGGCCACCCCCAAGCCGGTGACCGCCGACACACAACAGATCACCGTCACCGCCACGCGGCGTGAAGAGGCGGCGCACCGTGTGCCCCTGAACATCAGTGCGCTGTCTGAGGACGAGCTGCGTGACCAGAACATCACCGATGCCAAGAAACTGATCGCCGCCAGCGATGCCATCAATGCGCCAGGCAACAGTGCACGCTTTGCCGACTCGGTGACGGTGCGCGGCCTGAACGTATCTCCTGTAGCCGCCAACAACCTGGAGCAGTTCATTCGCTCTACGCTGGCCTACTACCTGGATGACACCATGCTGCCGCACCTGGGCTATCGCATCAAGGACATCGCCCGCGTAGAGACCTTGCTGGGCCCGCAGGGCACGCTCTACGGCGCGGGCAGCCTGGGGGGCACCATACGCTTCGTGTCCAACCAACCCAAACTGGGCAAGACCGAAGGTCGGATCGGCACCTCCTTCTATCAAAGCAAGAACGGCGGGCTGTCCAACGACACCGATGGTGTGGTCAATCTGCCCCTGGGCGAGAATCTCGCCTTGCGCGCTTCCATTGCACGCCTGGATGAAAAGGGCTACACCGATCGCCTGTCCAACCCCCCGTGGCGCACCGGCATCTGGGCCTGGTCGACCAAGCCCGATCCGAATCGAAACCTCTACGAGGATGAAGATTGGCAAAAGGTGAACACAGGGCGCATTGCACTGCGGTGGCGGCTGACGCCCACCGCCGAGCTGACCTTCACCCATGCGCAGCAGAGCCAACTGGCCAACGGCAGTAACGGCGCGAGCGTCACCCCATTGAACATCGCCAACGCCACCACCGCAGCGCAGATTGATGCGGCCTGGCGGCTGGGCCGCAGTTGCACGGCGCAGGGCATCGCCTGCACCTACAAGGTGGCCACAGAGTCGCCCTTTGTGGTCAACGACCACACGATCGTGTCGCGCTACCCGGAGTTCGCCGATCGCAGTTTCCGGCTCGACAGCGTCGGCCTGGATGTCAATCTGGGGTTTGCCAAGCTGCACTCCAACACCTCGCGCTTTCGAGACGCCCGCGTGGGTCAGGCCGACTACGCGCGCCAAGGCAACCTCTTCTACAACTGGTTCACGGCCGGAAATATCCAGCGATCAAACAACTCGCTGTACATGACCTTCGACAACACCTACACGGGCACGACACATGAAACCCGCTTGGTGTCCACCGGCGCCGGCCCCTTAAGTTGGGTGGCCGGTGTCTTCGTGATGCAGCAAAAGCGCAACTACAAATTCGACGAGATCTTCCCCGGCCTGGATACGCTGCCCTCGCAGGGTGATTTCATCTCGATTGCCGCTCAAGGTGGCCGCAAGACCTTGGGCGGGGTCACCGACTCGGGTTATGCCGAAGACCTGGGCAGCCAGTACCGCGAGAAGGCGCTATTCGGCGAAGTGAGCTATGCGCTAAGCCCCAGTCTGAAGATGACCTACGGCACTCGCGTGTTTAACTATGAGGACACCGGTGCAGCCTTCGTGTTCGACTACGCCGGTGGCCTGGCCAACAACAACTCGCGAGCCACCAGCAGCGGCAGCAACAAGGCCATCCACAAGCTCAATCTGGTCTACACGCTCAACCCTGATCTGCTGAGCTACCTCACCTACTCACAGGGCTTTCGACGCGGCGGCAACAACGGCTTCAAGAGCTTCCCGAGCAAGAACCAAATCGTGGCCCCAGACACCAACGGTTATGGCCCCGACACCACCGCCAACCTGGAGCTGGGCCTCAAGGGCTTCCTGATGGACCGCCGCCTGCTGCTGCAGACGGCGATCTACCGCATCGACTGGAAGAATGTGCAGACCTACTATTCGCAAGGCTTGCCCGACCCCTTCGGCCTGGGGATTGACTTCCCCATCAACGGCACAACCAACGGCCCCAATGCGCGGTCCATGGGCGGCGAACTCTCAGCGCGCTTGGCGCTGAGTGAAAACTGGCAAACCCATTTCAGCGCGGCCACCACGCAAGCCGAGTGGACCTCCACGCTCAAGCGCTGCACCTACATCGCCAACAACCGTCCGGCGGACTGCCGCACCTGGACATCTGGTGGCAAGCTTTATGGCGCCCCCAGCTTGAAGTACACCATGGGCGTGCAGTTCAACCGATTGTTGGGCAGTGGTCATGAGTTCAGCTCCAGCCTGAGCCGGCGCTGGGTGGGCAAGATCGGCAACGACCGCACCGACAACCCGGACACCAACCCACCGCTGTTCTATCCGGCCTACGCCCTGATCAACGCCAGCGCCAGCTTGGCCAAAGGGCCTTGGAGCGCCACTCTGTGGGGACAGAACCTGGCCAACACACGGGCCCTGGTGTCGATCCAGAACGCACTTGACCAGGTGGTTGGCCCGCGTGTGATCTTCAGCCCGCCGCGAACGATCGGTCTGAACCTGGGCTACCGGTTCTAAGAGCCAGGGCGCCGCGTGCTTCAGCCTTGAAGGGCGCGGCGCCACAAGGCGCTGAGCACGCGGCCCTCGTCCGGTGCCAGCGAGGTCCAGCCGAGCTTGGGGCCATAGGGCCAACGACTCGGGCTGGCCAGCAGCACGATCAGGCCATGGCGCCGCACCGGGTCTAGGGCGAAGGTGCCCAACAGGCCGTAGGCGTCGCCCAGGTGGCCCCAGCCGCTGAAGCCACCACCTTCAACCAGCCGATCGCCCCGGCCGGGGCCGCCGCGGTCGGTAAACCGTTGTGGGCCCAGCGCCCAAGACACCATGGCCTCGTCCAAGGTGTCGCCGTTGGGCGCCTGCGGTTCGTAGCGCCATTGTTCGGTGCTGAGCCGGCGCATCGCGTCTTCGCTGAGCAGCACCTGACCCCGATGGCGCCCGCCGTTGAGCAGCATCTGCATCACCACGCCCAGATCATCACTGGACATACGCAAGCCACCCTGGGGGCTGAACACCGTCGCATTGCTGCCGGGCACATAGCGCTCCAGGCCCACCGGCGCGAGCGGCCGGCCGGCGCGGTAATCGTCGACCTGCGGCCACCAAGGGCCCTCGGGCTCCCAGATCTCGCGCTCGCCTTCCAGGCGCCGCCGACGGTATAGGGTGGCCAGATCCTGCAACTCATCATCGGCCAGCGCCGAGGGCAAAAAGCCGCCTCTGAGCCCCAGCGGCTGCAACACCAGGCGGCGCATGAGTTGGTCGAAGCGCTCACCGGTGGCCCGCTCCATCACCGTGCCCACCACACCCCAGTTCAGGTTCACATAGTTGAACCAGCTGCCCGGCGCGCGTTGACGCCGCCAGCTCAAGCCACCGCGGTACAAAGCCCCCGCTGGATGCAGCACCTCGCGCAGGGCCACCTCAGGGCCCCACACATAGGCACCAGCGTCGCTCAAGCCCGATCGGTGCGACATCAACATCCGCAGGCTGATGGGCAGATGCGCATAGTCCGGGTGGCGCAGCCGCCAGCCCAGCACATCGCCCACATCGGCATCGACATCCAGCCGGCCCTGGTCCACCAGGCGCATCACCGCCACCGACACCACCAGCTTGGATATCGAGGCCACGCGGAACAAGGTGCGCGGCGTGACAAGCCGGTCCAGCGCGCGATCATGGGGGTGAATCGAGCGCCGGCCATGGTGGCTGCGGTGCACCACCTGTCCATCGCGCACGGCCAAGGTGCAGAGCTGGCCCCAGGCACCGGGGCGATCACCGACCAGGGCTTCCAACTCACCGTGCAGGGTGGAGAAACGATCCGCTGAGCGTGCAATGGAAGGCGAAGAGGGGGACACCAACGGAGATTCGGAAGGGGAAGCAAATGGGCTTGCCGATGGGCTTGCCGATGGGGTGGCAGCAGGCCCTGCTTTACCCGAGCTGCAAGCCGCTAAAGCCGCCAAAGCAGAACCTCCCCCGATATTCATGCCCATGCTGATCAGGCAAGTGCGACGGCTCATCCCCGGCAGGGGCACCGGCACCGGCACCGGCTCCGCCTTCGCCTTGGGCTCAACCGCGCTCATGCCGCGCCGCCCCACGAGGCACATGCCCGCCGCGCAGCCGCCAGCGAGGGGTCAATTTGCTTGAGCTCCAACGGGCACTCGGCGGGCAATCCGGCGCGCACGCCCTGGCCCACCAGTGGGTGCAGCAGCAGCACCCTTCCTGCGGCCACCACCGGCTTGGGCCCGAAGCGGCGATGCAGCACCGCGCCCAGGCGGCCGATTTCAATGCCGGCGCGCCGCAGCAGCGAAGCCGCTTCGGCATCACCCAACTCGGCGGCCTCGGCCACCGCCAAGGCCAGGCGTCCGACTTCGCCGCGGTCGCGGCCATACATGAACTGCCGGGTGCTGGCCCAGTCGGCCCCGCCCAAGCGCGCAAACAAGCAGCGGGCCATAGGGCTCTGCACCCATTGCCCGGGCCACTCGTCTTCGCGCCGCCAAATGGTCGACAGCGCCTCCTTGGCAATCCAGTAGCCCCCGCCTTCATCACCCAGGGCAAAGCCGCGCCCACCAGCGCGGTGCCATACGCCGTCTTCATCAATGAAGGAGGCGATAGACCCCGTGCCGGCGTACACAAGATAGCCCGCGCCCGGTTCATGGGCAGCGCGAAACGCAATGTCCATGTCGCTGTGGCATTGCACGCAATCGACCGAGGTGCGCAGGGCCTGCGCCAATTGGCCCACCAAGGCTTGGGCCGTTTGGGCAAGTGGCTCGCTCACACCAGTCACGCCGGCATACACGCCGGCCACCGGTCGCCCAGGCATTTGCTGGCGCAGGGAATCGGCCAGGTCATTCAGCGACCGGTTCAGTTGCTCACGGCCGGCCTCAGTGGCCAGGCTCATGCCACTGAAGCCGCCCACCTGTGCCTGCGCCTGCACCTGGCCCTGCGCATTCACCGCGGTCCAGCGGCACGCGGTTCCACCGGCATCCAGGCCCAGGTAAATCACACCTTGATGAACCATCTGCGTTGGGCCATCCAGGCCGCCACGGCATAAAACACCAGCACAAAGCCCACGGCGAATAAGAGCGACACCTGCACCTGCTGCAGCCCGGTGTGCTGCAATCCGGCCATCAAATAGGCCTTCAGGCTCAGGCCCTCAACCTTGATGAAGGCCAGCGCCTTGGCCACCAAACCGGCCAGCACAAACAAAAACAAGGCATTCATACCGAAGTCCACCAGGGGCCGCGCCCACCAGCGCCAGCGGGCACGGCTATCGGGATTGGCCTGGGCATCCAACAGCCAATGAAAGGCCGCCAAGATCAAGAGGGCCCAGCCGCCGGTGCTGGCCACATACGCTGGGGTCCACAAAGATTTGTTGATGGGCATGTTCCAGGCCGCCAAGACTTCGCCCACCCACAGGGTCATGAGGCCCGCCACCACCAGGCTCATGCAGCGTGCACCGGGTTCCTCCACACGTGCCATGCCGTGCCCGGTCAGCACACCGGCCAACAAGGTGGAGACCGCCGGCAAGGTGCTGAGCAAGCCCTCAGGGTCCCAGGTGCGGGATTTGGTCCACAGGTGGCCCTCCATCAACAAGCGGTCGACATAGCTGCCCGTGTCTTGGCCGGCCAAAAGCGACCCCACCCGCACCACGCCATCATCCCCCGGCACCGGCACGGTCAACATCAACACGCTGTACAACACCATCAGGCCCACGGCCACCAAGGCCTGCCCGCGCCAGGCCAGCCACACCACCACCGGCGCACACAAGACGATACACAGGCCTATGCGCTGCAACACGCCCGGCCAACGCAAGGTGTCCGGGTCGAAGGCCGGGATCGCATTGAGCATCAGGCCTATCAGTACGATCAGCAGGCCGCGGCGCACCAAGCCCAAGCACAAGCCCAGCGGTTGCGTACCCCCGCCACGGCGCCGTGCCAAGCTCATGGGCAGGGCCACGCCGCTGATGAAGATGAAGAAGGGAAAGATCCAATCGGTAACCGTCCAGCCGTGCCAGGGCGCGTGCAACAAGGGCGCGTACACATGCTTCCAATCGCCGGGGTTGTTGACCAGCAGCATGGCGGCAATCGTCATGCCCCGAAAGGCATCCAGGCTGAACAGCCGCCCGTTCACGCAGCCGGCTCCCTTCGGCCAAAGCCTTGCGGCACCCTGATGAGCGCCGTCATCACGAAGGATGGAATGGCCGCCACCATCACCCAGGCGAAGAAGCCGACGTAGCCCAAGGCCTCCTGCAGCCAGCCGCTCCAAAAGCCCGGCACCATCATGCCCATGGCCATGAAGCCGGTGCAGATGGCGTAATGCGCCGTCTTGTGCGGCCCCTCGGCGATCAGGATCATCACCATCAAATAGGCCGCAAACCCCACACCGTAGCCGAACTGCTCAATGGCCAAAGCCGTGCTCACCACCCACAGCTGCTGCGGCGGCCACAGCGCCATGGCCAAGAACACCAGATTAGGCAAGTGCATGCCCCAGACCAGGGGCCACAGGCAGGCCTTCAAGCCGAACCGCGAAATCAACAACCCGCCAACGATGCCCCCCACCGTCAAGGCGATCAGGCCCACCGTTCCATAGGCCACGCCCACCTCGCGCGTGGAAAGGCCCAACCCACCGGCTTGGGCAGGATCCAGGAGAAAGGGCGCTGCCAGCTTGAGCAACTGCGCTTCAGGAAAACGATACAGCAAGAGGTAAGCGATGCTCACCGCAATGGCGGGCTTGCGAAAGAAAGCGCCCAAGACCGCAAAGAATTCGATGAACAGGCTGGAGCGGACCTCGCCCGGCCGGTCTTCGCCCGGATAGGGCAAGCGCCAAGCGTGGTACAGGCCACCCACCACAAAACACACCGCCAACAAACCCATCACCAGTTGCCACGCCAAAACCGCCGAGCCGCTGCGTTCGGCCACTTCGCCGGCCAAGTACACCAGCCCGCCCTGCCCGGCGATGTTGGCCACGCGGTAGAAGGTCGACCGAATGCCCACGAAAGCGGCCTGCTGATGCGTGGGCAGGGCCATCATGTAGTAGCCGTCGGCCGCAATGTCATGGCTGGCACTGGCAAAGGCCATGAGCCACAACAGGGCCAGGCTCCAGCGCACCCACTGTTCGGCAGGCAGGCTCAGCGCCACCATGGCCACCATGGCGCCCACGGCAAACTGCAGCAACCAAATCCAGCGGCGCCGCGTGCCCAGGAGTTCAATCAAAGGGCTCCACAGCGGCTTGATCACCCAGGGCAGGTACAGCCAGCTGGTGTACAGGGCAATGTCGGTGTTGGACAGCCCCAGATTCTTGTACATCACCACGCTCAGCGACATCACCACCACATAGGGCAGCCCCTGCAACAGGTAGAGGCTGGGCACCCAAGCCCAAGGGCCTGGGCCTCGTTGGGAATCCTGAAATAGCGCCTGACCGGGCGCCTGACCGGTCATCTCAGAAGGCGCCTGCGCGGACCCCTCAGGCCGTTGTGCAAAGGTCAATCGCTTCTCCTTCCACCACCACCTGCTGCACCTGCAGCGTTTGGGGATCCAAAACCACCAGATCAGCCCAAGCGCCCTCAGCGATCGAGCCTCGGTCGCTCAAGCCCAAGTAGCGCGCGGCGTATGTGCTCACCCGAGCGCTGGCCTGGGCCACACTTAGCCCGATGCGCACCAGGTTTTGCAGGGCCTGGTCCATGGTCAGCGCACTGCCGGCCAAGGTGCCATCGGCCAGCCGCACACCGCCCAGGCATTTGTGCACCGTCATTTGGCCCAGCGGATAAGCCCCATCGGGCATGCCCGCTGCAGCGGTGGCATCGGTCACGGCAAACAGGCCAGGCACCGCCCGCAGAGCCGCCCGAATGGCGCCCGGGTGCACATGCAGCAGATCGGGAATGATTTCCGCATGGTCGGCGTGGGCCAGAGCCGCCCCCGCCACGCCGGGCGCGCGATGGTGCAATGGCCCCATGGCGTTGAACAGGTGCGTGAAGCCGCAGGCACCCTGTTGCAAGGCCTGCAGCGCTTCTTCGTAGCTGGCCCGGGTGTGGCCAATTTGCACGCGGATACCCGCGGCAACGAGTTGAGGAATCAGGGCCAGATTGCCCGGCATTTCCGGCGCCAGTGTGAGCACGCGGATCGGCGCCAAGCCCAGCAATCGCTGGATATCCTCCATAGAAGCTGGCTGGGCATGCGGTGGTTGCGCACCGAGTTGATCGGGGCTGATATACGGGCCCTCCAGGTGCACGCCCAAGACCCGCGCGGCCTGCAGCGCACGCTGCCAGCAAAGCGGCGCCAGAGCCTGCAGCGCTGCCTCGATTTCAGGCTGCGGCGCCGTCATGGTGGTGGCCAGCAACGCGGTGGTGCCATGACGCGCATGGGTGCGAGCCAGACAAAGCACTGCATCAAGGCCTTCCATAGTGTCTCGGCCCCCGCCACCATGCACATGCAAGTCGATGAAGCCCGGCACGATCAGGGCCGCCGCACCTGCTGTGCGGACCTCCTGTTCACAGAGCGTGCCCTGCACACCCACCACGCGGCCCGCTGCCCAGTCCACCTGCCCCTGCACCCAACCACCGGGCACGAGCACCTGCCCGCGCAAGGTACCCGATGGCCCCTGAGCGTCGTGCACGGCTGGGCTCTGGCCCATAACAGCGCGGCGTGATGCGTCCATCCCGCGATCATCGCTCAAAAGTTGTGTGGCACTGCTCGTTTGGAACACCCCACCCATCAGCCCAGCGCCGTAGATCCATGGCCAGGCCTACGCGGGCACTTTCTATACTGCGCGCACCTCAGAAGCGGAACCGCACATGGCGCTAAATTTCATTTGGATCGGCTTCATCCTCATCGGCTTTTCCGTGGCGGCGGTGAAGGTGGCCATGGGCCAAACCGCCCTGTTCGGTCAAGTGCTCAGCGGCCTGTTCGACATGGCCAAGACGGGCTTTGACATCTCATTGGGCCTGGTGGGCGTGATGACGCTGTGGCTGGGCATCATGAAGATCGGCGAGCAGGCCGGCGTCATCAACTTGTTCTCACGCGGTGTAGCCCCCTTTTTCCGTCGTGTTTTCCCAGGCATTCCGCCGGGCCATCCGGCCAGCGGCAGCATCGCCATGAACGCCTCGGCCAATATGCTGGGCTTGGACAACGCGGCCACACCGCTGGGCCTTAAGGCCATGCGCGAGTTGCAGGAGATCAACCCAGACAAGTCTGTGGCCTCAGACCCGATGATTATGTTCTTGGTGCTCAATACCGCGGGCATCACGCTGATCCCCACGTCAGTGATCGCCATCCGCCAAAGCCTGGCCGCCGAGCAGGGCCTGAGCAATTTCAACGGCGCCGACATCTTCCTGCCCACCTTGATCGGCACCTTCATCTCCTTCGCAGCGGGCCTGTTGGCCGTGGCCTGGGTGCAGCGCATCAACCTGCTGTGCGCGCCGGTGATGGCCTTCTTCGGCGGCTTTGCCGCGCTCATGGGCGCCCTGTACCTGTGGCTGTCGGGCATGCCGGCTGCGCAAATGGCCCTGTCGATCTCAGTCTTGGGCAGCGGGATCATTCTGGCCATCATCGTGCTCTTCGTTGCGGTGGGGGCGCTGCGGCGCATCAACGTCTATGAGGCCTTTGTGGACGGCGCCAAAGAAGGCTTCGGGGTGGCGGTGCAAATCATTCCCTACTTGGTGGCCATGCTGGCAGCCATATCGGTGTTTCGCAGCAGCGGCTGCATGGACTACTTGGTGCAGGCCATCGGGGCAGCCGTGCGAGCCCTGGGTTTGGATGATCAGTTTGTGCCGGCCCTGCCCGTGGGCCTGATGAAAACACTGTCGGGCAGTGGCGCGCGCGGCCTGATGGTCGATGTGCTCAAGACCTATGGGGTGGACTCTTTCGAAGGACGCTTGGCCAGCATCATTCAAGGTTCTACCGAAACCACCTTCTACGTGCTGGCGGTGTATTTCGGCAGCGTGGGGATCAAGAAAAGCAGGCATGCACTGGGCTGTGCGCTCACAGCGGATGCGGTGGGTTTGGTCGGCGCCATTGCCGTGGCCTATGCCTTCTATGGCTGAACCCGGGGCCTGCTGCGGAGCAAGCGCAGCAAACCGCGCATGAGCCTTTTTACCCACGCTGAACTGGCCAGCGCCTTGTGCGAATGTTTGGATGCGAGCCTTCGCGAGGCGCCGCCCTTTGACCCATCGCCCACCATCGATTTGGCCGTGGTGGCCTTTGCACATCACGCACCGCCCGTGTGGGCCAATATCTTGGTAACGCGGGGGCACAACAGCCCAGTGGTGGCAGGCATCAGCCCAGATGCCTCGAGCGTACGGGGCATACGCTATTTGGTCGATCCCACCGATGAGCAGCGGCGCTCTGTGGCCTGGCTGCCCGGCGCCGACTGGCGGCAACTGGCTCCATTGCAAAGCCTGCATGGCAGCGGACCGGTCGAATCGATCGCCCCGTACCCAGCCTCCCTGATCAAGGTCATGGTGGCAGTGGGTGTGGGCCTATTGATAGACCGCGATCGCGCCCAATGGAGCGAACCATGGGCGTGGGGCAACCGGATGCAAACCGTGCTGCAGTGGGCACACGGCATGATTACCGAAAGCCGCAATGAGGACACCAGCGCCTTGGTGGCCTTGCTTCACGCTCGGGGCCTGATCACTCAAAGCCGCAGCACTGTTGTAAAGGCACGCTGCGACGGCAAAGCTGCGCACACACAGGTGAATGGGCTACACGAGTCGTTTCTTGCCTACGGCTTGCACACCCTGCGCTTGGACCGTACCACCGTCGACGGGGGCTGGCTCAATCGCGACGGCTCGGGCGTGGGTCACCTGCAAATGACAGCGTGGGATACGGTGCGCTTGCTGTGGTTGATGCTGCCCGAGGTGATGCCCAACTGCCCTGTGCCACCATGGCTGGCCCCGAACACGCCAACGCTGCTGCAGCCTCACACCGCCCGGGTCTTGTGGCAGTTGATGGACGAGCAGGCCCTGCACGAAGTGCTGTCGTCCTCGGTGTGCGTGGGCGTGCCCGGCTGGCGTGCCGGTATCCCCGCACAGATACCCGAGCGTTGGGTGCGGCCCGACGGCCGCGTGGCTGCGGCTGACCGACAGTGGCCGGGCGACACCCGACCCCTGCAGGCACAGGCCCAGGTGAGGTTTGCGCACAAGACGGGCACAACCGAAAACTACGCCTCGGACGCCGGTTGGGTGCGCAGCCTGAACCCCGATGGGCGCCGCTACTTGGTGGCGATGCTGTCCACCCTGGGCTCGCGCCATGCACCCCACGCGGGTTTAGCCACCGATTGGTGCATTCCGGCGCTGGGCGCGCGCATCGACGCTTGGTTGGCGCAACGGCTTGGTTAGGCGCGTCAGCATGCGGCCTTGGCCGGCTCGGTGTGCGTTTCAAGCAACATCCGAACTTCGTGTTTTCCCCAGGGTTGGGTGCGTCAAACAAAAGATCGCGGGAGGATCAACGGGCGGTGGTTGAGCTTCATAACCAGCGGTTATGGCCGAAATCGGATTCTTTAGTTTGTGCTCGCCACTGGCCGGCGCTTTGGTGCGCTACATTTTTGACCGCCTCATAACCCTAGCCGTTCCCGGCATGCCCCGTCAGGAGATTCCCCATGAAACTCAAGCCGATCGCTCAAGCACTGGCTGCCCTTAGCCTGATTTCGCCAGTTCTGGCGCAACAGGCGGCCGAGCAAAAGGTTGAGATCACCGGATCGAGCATCAAGCGACTTGCCAGCGAAGGCGCCCTGCCCGTGCAGGTCATTACCCGAGCCGAGATTGAGCAGCAGGGCCTGACCAGCACTGAGCAAGTGATTCTGTGGCTGTCCACCAACGGCAATGGTTTGGACAATCTGGCTTCCAACGCCGACGTGGTGGGCGGTGCCCAACGTGGAAACAACGGGGCCACCAGCGCCAATCTGCGGGGACAGGGCGCCAACGCCACGCTCGTCTTGTTGAACGGCCGGCGCGTGGCCGCTCACGGCTTGAACGGCGGCGTAGTCGACCTGAATCAAGTCCCGTTGGCCGCCATCCAGCGCATTGAGGTGCTCAAGGACGGCGCGAGCTCCATCTATGGCACCGACGCCATTGGCGGCGTGATCAACTTCATCCTGCGCACAGACTACAACGGGGCATCGGTGCAGGGGACCAGCGACGTCACGCAGGCTGGTGGTGGCAACATTTACCGCGCTTCCGTGGTGGCCGGCACCGGCGACCTCAACCGAGACGGCTACAACCTGATGGCGGTGCTGGCGCGACGCCAGCATCAGGCCTTGCGCGGCGACCAACGCGACTTCGTCAATACCTTCCAGCCCAACCGCGGCTTGAGTGTGGACACCCGCGGCACGCCCTTTGCCACCATCTTTCCGCTAGCCGGAACCCTTTTCCCCACGACGGCCTCTGCCCCCTTCGTACCGGGCAGCACCACGGTGCGGGCTTCGGGTGGCCTGAACGTGCTGGATTTGCCAGGTGCAGAAGGATGCGGCTCCATCAACGGACAGGCCCCGTATGACGCTTTGTTGTGGAACGTTCCCACAGCGGCCCTGTCATGCGCTTGGGACACCGGCCGCGCCGCCGTGCTGCAGCAGCCCATCAGCGACACCAACCTGGTTGCACGGGCCACCTTCAAACTCGGCGAGCACCAATTGGCCGCTGAACTCACTGCAAGCCAAACCGAGTCGGCCAAGCGCTTTTCCAACGTGCAGCTGACGCCCAACACCACCACGCAGCAGCTGCGTTTTCCGCGCAACACGGCGTCGCAAGCGGCCTATGATGCCGTCTTCAACCGCTTGTTGTCGGCCTTTCCCGTCCAGATCACCGAGGTGCAGCGGGGCCAGCCGCTGGCCTATCGTTGGCGTTGCATGGAGTGCGGTCCGCGCGAACTCACCACCGAGGCCAATACGCGGCGTTGGGCCCTCACCATGGATGGCCCGTTAGGAAAGGGCTGGGAGTACCGTGCCGGCCTGATCCAGGCCACCAGCGAGGCCAAGTCCAAGCTGGGTTCTGGCTACTACTACCGCGGAACCACCGCCACCGGTGCCTCTGATGGCGGCCCGGGCATCATCCCCGCTCTCAACAGTGGACGTATTAACGTTTTTCTCTTCCCCGGCCAAACCCAGAGTGCAGACGGCCTCACCGCCTTGCGCGAAGCCTCTGCAGCGGGCGTGGTGCTGTACGGTGGCAGGTTCACCATGCAACAAGCCGACTTCACGGCCTCAGGCCCCTTGGCCAAATTACCCGCCGGTGACGTGATGGCGGCCGTTGGCGCTGATTTGCGCCGGGAAGATTACCGCTTCAACGGGGACGAGCGCGACCTGGCCGCGCAGCGCGTCATCGTGGCTGCACCGTTTGATCAGACCAACGTGCTCTTGGGCGCCCAGCGCGAGGTCAAAGCGTTTTACGGCGAGTTGCTCGTGCCCATCAGCAAGCAGCTTGAGACCACGCTGTCGGCCCGGCGCGACGATTACACCGGGTTTGGCGTGACCACGAACCCCAAGGTTTCCGCCCGCTGGAAGCCTTCGCAACAGTTCCTGGGCCGCGGCTCCTACAGCACCGGGTTCCGCGTGCCCACCTTCAATCAGCTCTACAACGGCTCGGCCGAGTCACTGTTTACCGGCACGACGCTCGTGGATCCCAAGACGTGCCCGGGTGGTCGCCCCAACACCACCGATCCAGGCTGCACGTTCATTGACCGTGCGGCCAACATCATCAACGGCGGCAAGCCCGACCTGGGTCCTGAGCAGGCCAAGATGGGTTCCTTGGGGTTCATAGTCGAGCCCACCGCCAACCTCAGCATGGGCCTGGATTGGTGGACCATCCGCCGTGAGGGAACCATTCAGATCCTGTCGCTGACCCAACTGATCGATAACTACAAACTTTTCCCTGAGCGTTTCATTCGGGATGGGGCGGGCAAGATCATCGCGGTGGACCAGCGCTGGATCAACGCGGGCGAAACAGAAACCTCTGGCGTGGAAGTCACCTTGCGCGGCGGCTTCATGGCAATGGATGCACGCTGGACAGCCGGGCTGGATGGCACCTACTTGCTCAAGAAGCGCTCCCGGGTGGTGCCCTCGGCGGCCTGGAGCGCCAGCGAGGTCGGCCAGTTCAGCTTTGCCGGCGATTTGGGGTTGCGCTGGAAGCACAGCGCCTTCCTCACCCGCAGCAAGGGTCCGTGGATCACCACGGTCTCGCAGGTATTCCGCAGCGGCTACAACGACCAGGTACTGCCCGGTGTGGCCGCCGGTGCCGTCTCACCGCCAGACTGGAAGAGCCGCGTAGACAACTACACCACCTACAACATGGCTCTGACCTACACCGGCGTCAAAAACCTGCGGGTGACGGGCCTGATCAAGAACGTGTTTGACCGCGACCCGCCGTTTGCCGTCACCTACGACAGCAACTTCGGTTCGGGCAGCTCATGGGAGCCACGTGTGGCCGATCCGCGAGGCCGCGCCTTCGTGGTCAGCTTTGACTACAGGTTCCGCTGAAATCGCTTGAGCCCACAAGGTGAGGCTGCGGCACCTGGAGGTTTTCCATGCCGTGATGCGCGCTGGCACCGTCAGCGGTGCCGCGCGCCTGCTGCACATCTCGCAGCCTGCGGTCAGCAAGGTGTTGCAGCACGCCGAGGCCCAACTGGGCCTGGCTTTGTTTGAGCGGGTGCAAGGCAAGTTTCACCCCACCCCGGAAGCCCGGCGCCTGTTTGCTGAAGTCGACAAGCTGCACGCCGAGCTGGTGGCGATCCGCCGCTTGGCGGTCAACTTGAAGACCGGGCCACTGCAAGGCGTGCGCTTGTCGGTGACCCCGGCACTGGGGGCCACGGTGGTACCGCCCGCCGTGGCGCGCTGGACGCGCGCTTGGTCGCAGGGCCACTGCGAACTGGCCACCCACCACACCCGGGAACTGGTGCAGGCCCTGATCCTGTCTGAGTTGGACCTGGGGCTGACGCTGCAAGACCCCCAACATCCTGGC
>SXGQ01787242.1_pt1 | contig 19820 bp, 29 predicted proteins | sample 3178371 | NCBI WGS metagenome assembly SXGQ01 (sample SAMN11356859, study PRJNA531348) | freshwater metagenome | isolation source: freshwater sample F1-20 | place: China: Fuxian Lake, Yuxi | collected 2017-12-25 | reverse complement strand
CACAAGATCAGGATTCGTCAAGACGTCAGGACGTTTTACGTCAGCGGCAAAAGCTGTATAGTTGTCTTTCCCGGTCAGTTGGATCGGGCCTCGACCACGCCACTTCCAACCATCTCCAGAGGCTTCTGATCCGTTCCCCATCCGATTAGCATACACTTTGTTTGCAATCTTTTCTGGCTTACGAGCATATCCTGCAGTCGAAGCGATCGTAGGAAAATACTTCTTGAAGATTCCGTTGAGCCCTTTATCAGAGTAGTTCAGGTTCTCAGAGAATACCTTAAACCCGCCTGACTCGTGTGCACACTGACCGAAAAAGTGCGCTGCTTGATTGTTTGTCAGCTTGAAGTAATCTCTTGCTGCCTTATATGTGCCAGGTCCCCATTTACCATCAGCGGTTACACCGCATTTAGTTTGGAGAGCAGCTAATGGACCAAGACCAGATACCTTTGAAGGAGCAACCGGAGACGACTGAGGAGCAGCTTGCTTTGGCGCTGTGGCAATTGAAGGAGCCCCAGCAGCCCTTGTCGTCGATGGATCAAAGTCTGCGACCGTTGTATAGACGGTTCCGCCTGCTTTCGACTTCGTAGCGATCATACGCATCTTACGATTGCCACCACCCTTCTTAATCGAAGCGTGAACCCATCCTGAATTCTTATCGCCTTTGGTGTAAAACTCGAGAATGATTTGGTCAAATTCGAGATTGTCGCCGATCCAATCCGCAACAACTTTGTTGTCAATACCAGGAATTTCGAAGTCGATCGCTTGGCCATTGACGTGCTGTGATGTCTTCGAACCGCCGACTGCCTTGTTCACCAACGGTGCACGATAAGACGAGTTGATTTGAACTGGTTTGCCAAAGTGATTACGAACTGGTTCGAGAATCTTTTCGCAGCAGTAACGCATGTTCTCAATGTGTTCTGGAGTTGGAGTGTTACTAAGTCCGAGTCTTTTTGCAGTAGGAGAAACAATCATCTCTGCCAAGGAAAAATGTTCAGTTAATTTCATTTATTATCGCCTTTTGCTATGTACTTTATTTGGGTTTTAGGGTATAACTAATAATGCGGCCAGATACTGGAGATCCAATGAATTTTTATACCAATGTTACTCGTCATCGAAATCAAATTTTAGTTCGCGGAATATCTGACGGCAAACCTGTCAAGTTTTCTGTGAAATACAAACCTTATTTATTCGTTCAAGCAAGTGCACAAACCGAACATAAGAACCTGAAGGGCGAATATGTCGGCAAGATGCAGTTCGATTCCATGTCTGAAACACGAGAGTTTCTGCAAAGTTACGAAAACGTGGCAGGCATGAACATCTACGGCCTCTCTGATTGGCCTTACATGTATATTTATGACAAGTATAAGGGTGAGATCAAGTATGATCCTGCCCTCGTTTCAGTTTGTTCGATCGATATCGAGACCAGCATTGAAGGTGGTTTCCCCGACATCGAAAAAGCAGACAACGAAATCACAGCTATTACCATCGGCCGCAATGGTAGGAAGACCACATTTGGATGCGGTGAATACAAGGAGCATCAAGACAATGTACAATATTACAAATGCGCAGACGAATCTGCACTCTTACTCGCCTTTCTCGAAGTCTGGAACGGATCACTCTATTCGCCTGACGTTGTCACAGGCTGGAACATCGAGTTCTTCGACATTCCGTATCTTGTCAACAGGATTCGAAAGATTCTTGGATCTGATCACGCTGAACGTCTCTCTCCCTGGAAAATGCTCCGTGAATACAAAGTTAACAGCCGTGGACGAGACTGCATTTGCTATGCCCCTATCGGCATCGCAGTCCTTGATTACATCCAACTTTATCGGAAGTTTACGTACACAGAGCAGGAATCTTACCGACTTGACTACATCGCTCAAGTTGAACTGAACGAAGGTAAGATTGACTACCGTGACGAAGGATACAGCGACCTCGACGACCTTCGTCTCAGGAACTTCCAACGTTACATCGAATATAACGTTCGTGACGTTGAAATCGTTGAGAGGCTCGAAGATAAGCTGAAGCTCATCGAGTTGGTCTATGCTTTGGCTTATGACGCCAAGGTTAACTATGAAGATACTATGACAACCGTGAAACAGTGGGACGTGATCACTCACAACTACCTACTCGATCGAAACATCGTAGTGCCTCTCAACGATAAGAATAAACCCGACCGAGCCTTCGTAGGCGGATATGTCAAAGATCCAAAGGTCGGTATGAGTAAATGGGTTGTGTCGTTCGATTTGAACTCCCTTTATCCCCACCTTATCATGCAGTACAACATCTCCCCCGAGACGCTTGTCACTCGCTTAAAAGATAAGGTGTCAATCGACGACCTACTTGTTGGTGGCGCTAGTCAGTTCGGTGGCTATCTTGATAAAACGAACTGTACTATCGCCGCCAACCTTTGTATCTATACGAAAGAAAAACGAGGCTTCTTGCCATCGATTATGGATCGTATGTATGACGATCGTACGAAGTATAAGAAGCAGATGATCGAGGTGAAGAAGGAATACGAGAAGACGAAAGATCCTCGTCTTGTCAAGGAAATCGCACGACTCGATAACATGCAGATGGCCAAGAAGATTCAGTTGAACTCGGCTTATGGTGCTCTCGGCAACAAGTGGTTCCGTTGGTTTGACGTAAACAATGCCGAAGCCATCACCACATCTGGTCAGCTGTCCATCCGTTGGATCGAGAACAAGCTCAACGACTATCTCAACAAACTGTTGAAGACAGAAAACTTTGACTATGTGCTGGCTTCTGATACCGACTCAGTGTATGTCACTCTCGAATACCTCGTCAAGAATGTATTCGGTGATGATGTGCCTGAAACCAAGAAGGTGATTCAGTATATCGACAAGATCTGTAAGGAACGAATCGAACCATTCATCGACCGCTCTTATCAAGAGCTTGCCGAATATATGCATGCATATGCTCAGAAGATGCAAATGAAGCGAGAGAACATCGCAGACAAAGGCATCTGGAAAGCCAAGAAGATGTACATCTTGAATGTGTGGAACTCTGAAGGTGTTGAGTATGAGAAGCCGAAGTTGAAGATGACAGGCATCGAAGCAGTTCGATCCTCGACTCCGACTGCGTGTCGCGATGCCATTAAGAAGTCTCTCGAGATTATCATGGCTGGATCCGAATCGGATCTTCAGAAGTATGTCGCCAACTTCAAGTCAGAGTTTTCCTCTCTTGGATTTGACGACGTAGCCTTCACTCGTGGTGTCAAAGACATCGAGAAATATTGGGTAGGTGGTAGGTTCCAAAGCCAGACTCCTATCCATGTTCGTGGTTCTGTGGTCTACAACGAAATGTTGAAGAAGAAGAAACTTACAAATAAATATCAATCCATTACCAGCGGTGAGAAGATTAAGTTTGCATACTTGAAAAACCCAAATCCGACACAAGACTATGTTATCTCGTGTCCGAATGGTCTACCAAAAGAATTGAAGATGGAAGCTTACATCGACTATGCGGTGCAGTTCGAGAAAGGCTATCTCAGCCCTATCGAGTCGATCACTAACACCATGGGATGGCAAGCAGAAAAACGCGCAACACTGGAGGATTGGTTCTCATGATAATAGATGAATACTTTGGCGATGGAATGTATGCAAACCGCAAATCTGAATTGCATAAGCAAAGCTATGATGATTATTACTATGTCAAGTTTTTTGAAAATGATGAGCATATTGAAACTCGAGTTTTAAAAGACAAAACATTACGATACGCAGAAGATTGCGCCGAAAACTGGACAATAGGAGTTATTAATGGCTAAACTAGATATAGACTTAGATTTTGATTTCGGTTTCACGACTTCATCTGAAGAAGAAATCAAGCAAGAAGGCAACGATAAGGCAGATGCAATGTATTCTGCCATCATGCCTTTACTTGTAAACTTAAAGAAAGATGCAGACAAAAACCCGATCATCAACTGGCCTAATCGTGCCGAGAAGATCGATCTCTTCATTACTAAATTAAATAAGATTCTCGCATCTTAATGGTGTACAAATAAAGATATATCGTATATACTGGGACAATCAGACAAGGAGAAGTTATGTCAGACCTATTAAATAAATTGCGTAAGAATACCACAATCAAGGATTCAGATATTCTGTCTGATTCCAAGTTCTTCAATGCCAAGGACATGATCCGCACGACAGTGCCTGCAATCAACATTGCATTGAGTGGTAAAATTAACGGTGGCTTCGTTCCTGGTCTGACTATCTGGGCAGGTCCATCGAAGCACTTTAAAACTTCTTTCAGTCTTCTCATGGCGAAGGCATACATGGACACGTATCCAGATGCAGTCATGCTTTTCTATGACTCAGAATTTGGTACTCCTCAATCTTACTTCGACTCGTTCGGCATCGACACATCTCGAGTTCTCCATACTCCCATCACAGATGTCGAACAGTTGAAGTTTGATATTATGCATCAGTTCGAAGAGATCAAGCGTGGCGATCGTGTCATCGTTGTGATCGACTCGGTCGGCAACCTTGCTTCAAAGAAGGAAGTTGAGGATGCACTCAAGCAGAACTCTGCTGCCGATATGACTCGTGCAAAACAACTCAAGTCGCTCTTCCGCATGGTTACGCCCCATCTTAACCTGAAGGATATTCCTCTGATCGTGGTCAACCACACTTATCAGACTCAAGAGATGTATTCGAAGGCCGTCGTATCTGGTGGTACTGGCATCTATTACTCGGCTGATAACATCTTCATTCTTGGTCGTCAACAAGAGAAAGATGGCAAGGAAGTCACCGGTTACAACTTCATTATCAACGTTGAGAAGTCTCGCTTTGTAAAAGAAAAGAGCAAGATTCCAATTGAAGTATCATGGGACGAAGGCATCAGCAAGTGGTCTGGTCTGCTTGACATGGCTCTCGAGTCTGGTCACGTGATCAAGCCAAAGGTTGGTTGGTTCCAAAAGGTTGATATGATTACTGGAGAAATCTCCGATAAGTCGTATCGCTTGAATGATACCTATAACTTCAGCTTCTGGCATCCTATTCTACAGTGTCCTAAGTTCAATGAGTTCGTTGAAAAGAAGTACGCTGCATCCAATGGTGCCATTATGCAAAGTGAAGACGAAGTGGCAGATGTCTATGAGATGGAGGATGAATGAGAATTGAACATATCATATTTGGAAATCTTATTGAAAACGAGGATTATGCCCGCAAGGTTATTCCATTCCTCAAAGAAGAATACTTTACAGACACTGTAGATCGTAAGATCTTCTCTATCATTCATGAATACGTGGGAAAGTATAACAACTTTCCTACAAAATCTGCTGTCGAGATTGATCTTAACGAGGTAGGTGGTCTGTCTGACGATCAGTTCAAGCTTGCCAAAGAAGTTGTCTCTGGACTTGACAAGTCTGAAGATCGTGATGTGGCATGGCTCGTAGATAATACCGAGAAGTTTTGTAAAGACAAGGCATTGTATAATGCTTTGATGAAGTCTATTCAGATTGTCGACGACAGCAAGAAGGATAGCATCAGCGTAGGTGCTATTCCTCAGATCTTGACTGAAGCACTCGGTGTTTCTTTCGATAGCCATATCGGCCACGACTTCTTGAATGATGCAGCAGAACGTTATGAGTTCTATCATCGTAAGGAAGTTCGTATCGGTTTCGACCTTGATTTCTTTAACAAGATTACTCAAGGCGGTCTGCCTCGTAAGACACTGAACATTGCTCTTGCTGGTACTGGTGTCGGTAAGTCATTGTTCATGTGTCATAACGCGGCCCAAAACTTGATGTCAGGTCAGAATGTCTTGTATATCACTTTGGAAATGGCAGAAGAAAGAATCGCCGAGCGTATCGATGCCAATCTCCTCGGTGTCACACTCGACGATCTGAAAGATCTACCACAAGCGATCTACTACAAGTTGGTAGGGAAAGTCAAGGAACGAGCAAAAGGCAAGCTCATTGTGAAGGAGTATCCAACAGCATGCGCAGGATCCGCAAACTTTCGACATCTCTTGAACGAATTGAAGATCAAGAAGAACTTTATCCCCGACATTATCTACATCGATTACCTGAACATCTGTGCGTCGTCGAGGATCAAGCCGGGATCGAACGTAAACTCGTACACCTACATCAAGGCGATCGCCGAGGAACTTCGCGGCCTCGCCGTCGAGTTCAACGTGCCAATCGTTTCTGCTACTCAGACTAATCGTTCTGGTTTCAGTAACTCTGATGTCGGCCTCGAAGATACTTCTGAATCGTTCGGTCTGCCAGCAACGGCCGACTTTATGTTTGCCTTGATTACGAGTGAAGAACTACGTCAACTCAATCAGATCATGGTAAAGCAGCTGAAGAATCGTTACGGCGATCCATCGGTGCACAAGCGATTCGTGATTGGTGTCGACTACTCGAAGATGCGTCTGTATAATGTAGAAGCATCTGCACAAGAAGATCTTGTTCAAGATGAAGATCGACCAGTCTTCGACAACTCCGCCTCTGGTTATCGACTCGAGAATGAATCGAAGCCAGTCAGTAAATTCGAGAAAATTAAATTTGCAGGTTTCAAATGATCGATAATCTCAGGAACGGTTGGATAGTCAATACAGTTAAAAATCCTAAATACAAATGGAAGTGCCAGATACTAAAGAATTCTTGGTGGATGGTCGAGGAAGGCAATGAGCCTAATTGGTTTCATCGCAAGATGCAAGAACTTTGTTTTGGTTTTAAATGGGAGAAGATTGATGGTTAACTACAAGATCGTAAATACTGGAAAGATCGTCAACGTTGGTGGCGGGTTTGGCGAAATGGGTGGTGATATCCTTGAGACCAAGACAGATCAGATTGTAGTCAAGGGTATGCGTATGTCCAAAGCCAAGGAGATGGTTCGTCACCTAAACTTTGGCGGTGGGTTTGATGGATCTACACCAGCATTTTTTTTAGCTGAACGCGAAAAAACTTTAGAATTGACTGTAGAACTTGTATAAATAGGTGTACACTATGTGGTGCGTGGATATACAGTTTTAACTGTGTAAGAGGCAAGTGTCTTAATTGACGACTGGAATAGGCAGGGTCACAGGTGGGGTTCCTCCTGCTACACGCATGATGGGCGGCTTTCGGGTCGCCCATTTTTTTGTCCTTTTTTCGAAATAAACATGTACATTTTATCAAAACTTTGGTAAGGTGGACCTATAATCAAGAAGGAAAAAACACATGTACTCCATTCAATATTTCGATCGTCTTAACAACAACCTCGACACCTCTTCGCCTAAATTCCCCACCATTCAACTTCTCGTCGATTTTATCAATCAAAACCCGACACTCGAATATTCAATCGCTCTTTACAAAAACTACTTCGTCGCCGCGACCGTCGACGATATCGTCCTTAACAAAAAACCTCGTCTAAAATTCGTTAGACTTATGTCTCGCCTATCTCCTGTGATTGATAATTACAACTAAAAATAAACATGTACAATTAATACAATTCTTGGTAAGGTGGATCTATAATGAAGAAGGATATGATGATGTCTGATGAAGAACAAGAATTCTGGGAAGGTTATGAAGCTTGGCTCGATGAGCAAGCCGATCGTGCTGCATACGAACGTATGGTGGAAATGTGAATAACACGTTATCTCGCAAAGATCGTATCACTGCATATATTGCCAAATGGATTGTCGTGTACGTTGCATGCAATATCAATGCAGAAGCTGTACTGTCTCTCAGTATAGAAGCAGCTCGTTTATACGATGAAAGAATGAATCATGGGTAAATTTGTAAACAGATTCGTTATCTCTGACCATCATCTTGGTCATACGAATTCATGGGAAAAGTTCAAGCGCGAAGACGGTAGTCCGCTGCGTCCGTTCACCTCAACTGAAGAGATGAACGAGACCATGATTGAGCGTCACAATGCCAAAGTGAAAGAGCAGGACACTGTCTACTTTCTTGGCGACGTGGTAATCAACAAGAAGTATCTCGAACTGGTAAAGCGCATGAATGGTCGTAAGATCCTTGTACGCGGTAACCACGACATCTTCAAAGATGAAGACTATCGTGCAGTTGGCTTTGAGCAGATCCACGGTGTTCGTGTGTTTGTGGATAAGTTCATTCTGAGCCATATCCCACTCCATCCTGACTGCGTATCAGAACGGTTCCGTGTGAACGTACACGGGCATCTGCATGCAAATGAGATCAAAATGCCATGGGGAGTTAATGCTGATAGAAACGAAATCATATATGCTGACTTCCCAGATCCTCGATATCTCTGCGTATGCGTAGAGCAAACAGACTTCACTCCTCTTCACTTTGACGAGGTAGAAGAAAGAATCCAACAACGTTGGGAATATACAGGATATACTGGTCCTGTCAATGCTTGGGGTAACGGAAGTGGACCAGGTTAAAATGGGATACGCCTATCCTACCTCTAATCCGGTTGTAAATGATCTCTGTAAATTCTTCTACGAAAGATTGCCCGCTGCAATCTGCAAACCAATTCCGGCATATGGCGATAAGCCTTCTCTCCATGAGGATTGGTGGGTAGAAGAGAAGATCAAATTGGGTTATGTAGTACCTGGTGTGAATGATAATGAACAAGGATTGCGAAATATCTATCGCTGGGGTAGGCATATTGCAATCGAAAAAGGTGACTGGTTCTTTGTTGACTATCATAAGGAGTTGCTATTGCATCAAGTTACAGAGTTGATTCCAACGCTTTTTATGAAAAGGGCATCGTCAACGTAAAGTAAGCATGTACAATTAATGAGTGGTAGTGTATACCAGAATCAGGAGGAAATTATATTATGACAATGCATCTTCTTGGTCCTGCTTACACTACCACTCATCATGGCAAGCGTAAGTCTAAAATGACGACGTCGAAGTACACCAAAATTGGTTTGGCTTGGCTCGAAGACTGTAAGTTTTGCAAGCGTATTGGCGTCAAGCCAAAGACGTTCGAAGAATATCAGCAGTATCGTGCAGGCAACTACAAGCCTAAACTGCGTGGCACGCCGATGCCTGATTACAACGTATCAGATCATCGTCAAAAGTATCCGTCTCAGAACGAGATCGGTGTACACTACGCGAAGAATTCCTCTTACGAGAAAGAAAAGCTTGCCGTCAGTGGCAACTATATCATCGGCCAAGCCTATAATAAAGGCGGACTTGTTGTCCTTTCCAAGTCTGAAGCGGCCGATCCGGCAACTGGTAAGAGACGCGGTTGAGCATCGTGTTCCTCCTCTCATCGTTGCCGTTCTTGGCGATCTTGGGCTTCTTCCTTTGGGTCGGGTTCAAGGTCGCCAAGATTTTTTTTCGATTTGCCCTCTATGGTTTTCTTTTTATTATTTTGATTCTTCTCGCTTTAGGGGGTTTACAAAATTAATTTTTTGTAGTAAGGTGAACCTATGATTGACCATACACCAACTTATTCCGCCTTTCGTACACCACTCGCAATGGCTGGTATCAATTTTTACGACCACCATTTGGTCGGTCTGACATGGCCATATATAAACTGTAAAGGCAAACAATATCACGTCACGATGCTCGATCAAGGTTGGGTGTGTGACTGTCCTGGTTTTAACTTCTATAATAAATGTAAGCATATTACACAAGTGCACGAAAAGGTGATAGCAGAATGATTGTTCAGAACGCAGTAAATTGTTTGTCATGTGGAGATCTCATCATCTCTAAACATCGTCATGACTTTGTAAATTGCACTTGCGGTGCTGTATGGGTAGATGGCGGTCAGGACTACCTGCGTCGTGTAGGTGACTTTGAAAACGCCGTCGACTTGTCTTGGTCACTGCCAGACAAGTTATATTTTGATTGTGCTGATGCTGCTGGCCTTGCTATGGATAGCGGTCGTAATACTAAAGGCATCGCCAATGCAGTGATGCGTACTCTTCGTGAAGCTGGTCGAGTGATCGCCGAAGGTGAACAAAGAATTCTAGCTCATAATCCTCGTATAGATGAGATTATGATCGAAGAAGCTGATGGAACAATTAATCGTTATAAGAAGGTGAATGTTGATGAATAAGATTTTAAAGTATGGTGTAATATATCCTTGGAACTTTATTTTCAACCACGAGGTAAGTCCTCTTCGGCATATTCCTGATATTTCGACACGACATTATGTGTTACAAGCCCTTGCATTTATGTGGGTAGTTGCATTTAGTATCGCAATAGGAAACGCGACGTTCTTCTACGTCAACTTCCTTGCACATGCTGTCTTAATTGGAGCTGCTACAATTACAGTGATGACACTCACAACCGCCACTGTAAAGCCTGAGCTCTTTATTCGTAAAGCTGGTTGGGGTCGTAGTGTTGATGGCGAACACGAATAATGCTAATATTTTTGTTTGTCTTAATAGCCGCAGCTGCAGCATTTGTATTGATATCATTACTTCGTGGACTCGGTGCTTTTTCACAAACTCAAACAGTCGAGTCTCGAAGTAAACAAACACAAATGATGTTTGCGCGGGTAAAATGGCAAGCTATCGTCATATTGTTAGTTGTAATTATTGCTTTGTTGTAAATTAAGGAGAAGTGAAATGAGTAAGATTTCTGTAGAACTTGAGTGGGAAGCAGTTGACAGTATTGTTGTCAGTCAACTACGTGCCACATGGGAAGCTCTGAAGGGCAACCTCGGTAATGGCGACTGGGTTTTTGTCTGGGGCGATCAGGAAGCTGATGATGCCGAGATCCAAAAGCACATCGACGCGCTCGAACTTCTCCTCAAGTGGTACTCGACTCCTGACGAGCTGGTAAAAATGGGACTGAAAGAAGGTGCCTAAGTATCTTGTAGAGACAATCGACTTCTTTCGCATGCGATATGTCGTGGAATGCGAGAGCGCAGAACATGCCAAAGACGTCGTGACGATGAAAGAAGCCGAAGAGTTCAGTCAATTATATCTTGACGAAACGATCACTTCTACTCGCGTGATTGATGATGCAGAGTATCTTCGCATCTTCGACGAAGATAATGACTATCTCAAAGAGTGGTCAGAAGAACAGAAATTTAAGTATGTGCACAAAGTGGATTATGATACTCCAAATCCAAGTATGAAAGAACTCGATCCTGATCAACGGGATTGGGAATATGATGGTTGTGGAGTAAAAGTCTGGAAAGGCACAATGCAACGTTATGAGGTAGAAAATAATGGAACAAAATAAAGTATACACAATTAAGCTCATGTCGGGCGAAGAACTTATTGCTCGTGTCAAGCAAGAAGGCGGTGTCACCGAACTGCTGAAGCCTCGTACAGTTGGTATGGGACCTCAAGGTTTTGCTATGATGCCATGGATGATGTCAGCTCCTGATAACAACGTCGTTATCTCTGACACTGTGATCGTTGGTGCTACTGAAACGAGTGCACAGGTTGCTACACAATATCTGAAACAAGTAACAGGGATACAAGTATAATGTTAGAATGTTTAATTATGGGCGACTCGATCGCCGTTGGTACTAAAATGTTTGCTCCGAAAGAATGTGTATCATATTCGAAGGGCGGTTGGAATACTTGGCAATGGAACAAGAAGTGGGGTAAAACTCCGCTTGAAGCCAAGACAATCGTAATCAGCCTCGGAACAAACGATCATAGCGGCGTTGATACGAAAAAAGAGTTGACAAAAATTAGAACTCGTGTTAAGGTAGGCAATGTAGTATGGATTATGCCTCCTTGTAACAAAGGCTTTTGCAAACCTAAGGTCAACGCCATAGTAAAAAGCATTGCCGTAAGCTACGGAGATCGTATCATTGCTACATCGTATGTTCAACCTGATGATATCCATCCATCGTGGCGTGGATATAAAGATCTCGTAAAGAAAGCTGGACTGTGACACTTTTCGTTTTTATAGTGTTCATTATTGGAGTTACAGTGTATGGTATCCTTACCAATAAGATTACTCCAGAGGAACGCGATGAAATGTTAAACGATAAGGAAATGTGGCCGTGAATTTATTCATTCTTGACAGTGATCCTGTCAAAGCAGCACAATTACAGTGTGACAAGCATGTCGTGAAGATGATCGTCGAGAGTGCTCAAATGCTCTCGACTGTACATCGTATGCTCGACGGCGTAGAGACACGTGTGCCTTCAAAGTCTGGTAAGACGATGTCGAAGGCATGGACTCTACCTGACGAGCGCGAAGATACATTCTATCGTGCAGTGCATATGCACCATCCTTGCACGATTTGGACTGCACAAAGTAATAACAACTACAACTGGCATTACGTGCACTTTGTAGCTCTTTGTGACGAGTATACGTATCGCTATGGAAAGGTTCATAGCACAGATGCATTGCTTCGCGAAGCACTCAAGCAATTGCCTCGTAACATTCCTGTCGGTTACAAGACTCCTCAGCCGTTGGCGATGAAGGCCAATCCTGAGTGTATCGACTACAATGATATCGTAGGATCTTATCGTAAGTTCTATCAGACGAAGCAAGAGCGATTCAAGATGGCATGGACTAAACGCCCAATTCCAGAATGGTTTGCTGTCGCAGCCTAACAACATAAATAGAAGTAATACGACCGCTCCAGTATACTGGGGCGGTTTTCTTTTGTTTAATAAATAAGCTTAGAACTTAGAACGGTGCAACGAATGCTTTCTACTGATGCAAAAAACCAATCTGCTATTATTTCAGAATATGAAGCAGAGTTGGCAAAGAAAAACATCAAGATAGTAAAGTCATCTCGTGGCGGCAAGCATCTTCGATTCTCATATTCAGGAGATCATAAGAAACTCCTAAACGATATTATTAAATGCGAGCTCACAGATAGCACGTTTGTAATCTCAGGAAAATATCGTACAGAAGAACTTACTATCAAAGAAGCGGTAGATGGCGCCAAGGTCGGAGACAAGATCTATGTTGTCAATGCTGTGTCATCTCGTGGCGAACTTCGCACAAAAGAATTGACACCTGAACGTATCGGTGTGGCTACTGGCAAAAAGATCGGCAAGTTAGAATTTAAGAGAAAGGTGATGCAAGGCATCAACAGCCTCGGAGTTTCTGTTGTCGTCAAAGAGTTTATGAAAGATCTCATGGATTCTGCTGAAACAATGGGCGGTAAAATCAGATCAGAATATATCGAACAGATATCGGATTCAGATATCAACATTATCGCCAAAGATTTTGGTGAAGTCACAGGCGCTTGGTGGTTTTTAAACGTATACGATAAGACTGCAGACGGAATCATGTATCCTACTCAGAGCAATCTCAGACTGGTCGACTACTATGCTACGTATCCAAAGAAACCTAACCTTGCGATATCAGCCAAGGCTGGTAAAGGTGCACCTCCATCGATCGACGCCATCGCCGACATTTTAGACAAGATCAATTACACTGACTCGAAGAAGAAGATAGCCAAGAACCTTATCATCGCGATTCGTAACAGTTCTGTGTTAGATGGTATCGTTCGTGGTTCTGCTGAGGTAAAAACTCCTGGTTGGAATGCTCTGATCAAGCTGATGGGAAACAATATCACACCAGCCTCTATTGAAATATTCTTATCAAAATATAAAACTGCAGAAGAACTCATAAAGGTTTTAGATCCACTCTACAAGGTTATGGGAAGAGCAGCTTCTCTTGATATCACCAAACGTATCGTCGGAAATCGGGCAAAGAGAAATGGTCTAATTCTGTCACCTCTTGCATATCACCTCGTGGATATGATGAACGCAGACAAGACATATTCTAACGTTCTAAATGAAGCCACAAAGCAGATCAACGTGAGTCAGCTCTACATCAATATCTACAAGACTCAGAAGCTGGTAAAATACAACATCCAGGAGTTTAAGGACATCGACTTCAAGTTCGAGTACAACGGAAACGCTGGTATGCCAGGTCTGAAAAAAATATCATTTAAAGCGAAATAAGCATGTACATTATTTCGAAAACAATATAGAGTGTAACTATGATAAAGAAACGATTTAAAGAGTTTGTTGGTAGTGGTACACTCACGATATTCGATATCGATGAGACGCTGTTTCATACGTATGCTAAAGTTGCCGTTGTCAAAGATGGCAAGGTTGTTCGAATGCTCGACAACCAGGAATTCAACACTTACAAGCGTAAGAAGGGTGAAACCTACGACTTCGGAGAGTTTGCTAACGCAGAGGTATTCCGCAAGTCATCGAAGCCAATCACTCGTATGGTTGCGAAAACAAAGGCTATCTTCGCTAACTCTCGTAAGAATCCTCATAGTCGAGTGATTATTTGCACAGCGCGAGCTGACTTCGATAACAAAGATATCTTCCTTCAGACGTTCAGAGATCATGGTCTACCTATCGATAATATCCATGTCGAACGTGCTGGTAACCTGAAGATCGACTCTTCGGCAGAAGCCAAGAAGATCATCTTCCGCAAATATATAAATACTAAGAATTACGTAAAGCTTCGGTTGTTTGATGATGCTCCTAGCAATCTTCAGGCATTTCTTTCATTGAAGAAAGAGTTTCCTGATATTACGTTCGAAGCCTTCTTCGTAAATCCTGATGGATCGGTAAAAACAGTACGATGACAAGTTTTAGAAATTTCCTTGCAGAAGAGCTTGACGAAACTAAGCTGAAGCATCTTGAGCATGCTGAAGATCACGTGATCAATGCTGGTCACGAAGGCTTTTCTCATGCCTATCACAATCTCAAAGATGTGCATGACAGGTTGACAGGCAAGAAGAACGACACAAGAATCACCATGAAGTATGATGGTTCTCCTTCTGTGGTATTTGGTCGTCATCCTGAAACTGGTCGTTTCTTTGTAGCATCGAAGTCTGCCTTCAATAAGAATCCAAAGATCAATTACACCGAAGAAGATATCGAGCGTAACCATGGGCACGCTCCTGGCCTCGTATCGAAACTGCGAGCTGCTTTACAGCATCTTCCAAAGGTAACACCAAAGAAGGGTGTTTTCCAAGGCGATATCATGCACACCTCCGAGGATGTACATGAGTCTGATGGGCGTGTACACTTTACACCTAACACCATCACTTACTCTGCTCCAAAAAATTCAGCACATGGTAAGGCTGCTCTCAACTCGAAGATTGGAGTAGCCATTCATACCAAGTATAATGGTAAGAACCTCGAGGATATGCAAGCCGAGCACGGCGCTCAGCTAAATGACTTTGGATTGCACAAAGACGTGCATCTGATTTCGACAGAACATCATCTCGATAACATTAAGTTTACACCTCAGCATCGCGAAAGCTTTGCAAAGGCTATGACTGCGGCTGCAGCACATAACAAAAAGGCAAAGCCTGAAACTTATGAAGCTATCAAAGGCCATGAGATTCCTTTGAAAACTTACATTAATCATACTGTTCGTACTGGCACTAAGCCTAGTGTAGAAGGTTTCATGAACCACTACATGAAGGCACATCAGAAGAAGATTGAAGGTGTGAAGATGGCAGCGTCAAAGGCAGCTAAGACTGCTGCGATGGAATCAGACATCGGTCACGTTCAACGTAATCGTGCGCACTTCGAAAACGTTCTGAACCAGCACAAGCATCTGCAAAAAGCGAAGGACATTCTTGCGAAGACTCTTTCGAGCAGTGCCGAGTTTGATCACAGCATCAACGGTAAGAAGTCGAAGCCTGAAGGATTTGTAGTAGTCAGACATAACCGTCCTACTAAGATCGTAGATCGTGCTGAATTCTCGGCTGCCAATTTCAATAAGGTTAAAGCTCAATGAAATCCATTCATATCACACAGGGACGATTCAATCCTGTTCATGCAGGCCACGAGATGGTCGTCAAGCATGTGATGGCCGCTGCCAAGAAAGAAGGCGCAGATCATAAGATCTTAACTACAGGAACTCATGATGCCAAGAAGAATCCTCTGACACCTGAGCAGAAGGTCAAGCACCTTTCTCGCGCTGTCAAAGGTGCACATGTAGAGGCTATGACGAAGGAACATCCGACTCTGCTGCACCAGATGTCGAAGCTGCACAAAGCTGGTTATACTCACGTGACTATGCATGTTGGTTCTGATCGTGTGCATGAATTCCATACTCTGCTTCATAAGTATAATGGTGCAGATATGAAGCACGGTCACTACAACTTCAAGAGCATTAAAGTCAAGTCAGTAGGAGGTGAACGTAAAGAAGGCGGAGGTGGAATTGAATCTGCTTCTGGTACGGCTATGCGTAAGCACGTTACTGCAGGAGATAAAGAATCATTCCATAAGATGGCTCCATCTGGTATGAGCAAAGCACATAAAGACGAGTTGTATCACGATGTCCGCAAAGGCATGGGTGTGAACGAATCATTTATTATTCGATTTAAAAACTGGATTAGTTGACCTGTTAAAGTTTCCTTGTTATAAATAGATTTGCGGTTAGGCTACGGCAATCCCGTTTGTTTAACAGATAAGCCCAAGGGAAACTCTGATGGAAGATAAGAATAAAAAACCGGTTGATACGAAGCAGTTAAAAAAGCCAACCGGCACGTCTGTAACTGGCAAACCACTTGATGGTATCGAGATCCGTCCTCAGCTCAAAGGTCTCGGCAATCGCCAGCACAACGAGGATACCGTAGTCCTAACTGACACTTTAGCTGAGAAGAAAGCACTGACACTCGTTCAGCGCCAACGCAGAGCTCGCATCTTGAGAGCCAAAGAGCCAAAGATGCAAAGAGCCAAAGAAGTTGCTCAACACAAACTTGCCTCAGATGAAAAGCTGAAGGCTCGAGCAATTGTCAAAGCAAGAAACATGGTTAAGATGAGGTTTGCAGCTCGGAAGGGAACTCCTTATACCGAGCTCACCACGTCTGAAAAAATTCAAGTAGATAAAGTAGTCGATAAGAAGGTCAAACTGATCAGAAGATTAGCTGCTCGCCTTCTACCTGCTCTTCGTAAGGCAGAAGTCAATCGTCTCGCTTCATTCCAATCTGGAGCAAAAATACAGCATGCGACTGCAGCTCCAGTCAACGAAGAATTCAATACAATCGTAGAGAGTCTTGATAATAAGACTTCTATGCAACTCGTTGACATTATCAACGACTCTATTGATGCTCTGAACGAGAATGATAACTCGATGGGCATCACGCTAAAGAGACTGCTAAGCGCTGTCCTTCCAGAAGACGTAGCAACGTCAACCCTTATGAAAAAAGCCGAGAAGACCGGCATACCGTTCTCGACCCTCAGAGAGGTGTTCGAGCGCGGTTCTTTTGCGTGGGAAGACGACGGTAAAACTACACAAGAACAATTCTCCTTCTCAAGAGTCAACAGCTACATTGCCAAAGGCAGAGCATGGACACTCGATGCAGATCTTCGCGAAGAGAAAGAAGTCAACGATAAGCTCGATAGCGTCTTCGAGGCCTATCACACTGGCTTGAGCGCTTCGACTGCCAAGGCTCGTGAAGCTCATTGGAAGAAGATGGAAAAATATTCTGATCGAGATCCACGTGCATATCAAGATGCACCTGGTGACAAGGCAGCTCGTAAGAAAGATATGCCGCAATCTGTACATACAAAGAAATATAAAGCGATGTACGGCGAAGAGATCGAACAGATGGTTAACGAAGCAGCTGACGGTCTTGCTGCCAAGGCAAAGAAGTCAGGCGTTTCCTTATCCACGCTGAAGAAAGTGTATGCTCGCGGTGTTGCTGCTTGGAACAGCGGTCACCGTCCAGGAACTACACCACAACAGTGGGGTATGGCTCGTGTAAACTCTTACATCACAAAGGGCAAAGGCACATATCACGGTGCTGATAAGGATCTTCGTGAATCTGATATCAATGAAAGTCTATGGGCTAACATTCATGCCAAGCGCAAGAGAATTAAAGCTGGATCTGGCGAACGTATGCGTAAGCCTGGATCGAAAGGTGCACCGACTGCCGCAGGTTTTAGATCAGCATCTGAAGCAGTCGAAGATCAAGTAGGCAACAAGGTTGCTGATACTGCTCGTCACGGTAAAGTGCAATATGTCGGCGTAAGAACTGCTGATCATAAAGAAACTGGTACACAAGAGCGTCAAGAAGTTCAGTATATCAAGCGTCATAAGATGCACACAAAGAGAGAGACTGATGCCGATCCGCAACAGATTCGTATCGCTCAAGATCAGATCAAAAAGAAAGTGATCGACGAGTCCAACAATACGCCATACGTCAAACCTTTTACAGAAAAAGGTAGTACAGAACAGCGTGGTTGGAAAGCTTCGAACAAGCATGGCAAAGTAAAATACTTTGGCTTGAACTTCAAAGCTTCTGCGCATAAGCATGCCGGTATTTCAGAAGCTACTGAAAAGCATCCGATTGCAAAAGAATATGACTCACTAAAGAAGCATGATATTAAAACTCTGCATGGACTTATTAAGCAACAAAGTAAAGTAGTTGATACTTCTGAATTCAAAACAAAAGATCATGCAATATCACACTATCTGCGTAATAAGCATGGCCATAAGAAGGTCGATGCTGCGTTCGGATTAAAAGAAGATACTGCAGCAGATCGCGAGGTCGGTACTAAATCGCTCGTCAAGAAGTATCAGAAAGAAACTCCTGGCCAAGAAAAAGCAGATATCAACGAAGTGTTTAATACAACTTTCGACGAAGATATTGAAAGAAGAGGTGACTTCAAGATGGTGAAGGTTCGCACTCCAAAAGGATATGTTTGGAAAAAAGTTCGTCACGAAGTTGATATTGAGAAGGACGCAGAATGATCGGATTTAAGGAATTCATCACTGAGCGTGGCGAAGACTCGAAAGGTCACTTCATTGCCACCGAGAAGGGTGCAGGTATGACAGCGAAGGGTGTAAAAGCCTATCGTGCTAAGAATCCCGGATCAAAACTTCAGACAGCTGTGACTGGTAAAGTAAAACCTGGATCCAAAGATGCAGGTAGACGTAAGTCTTTCTGCGCTCGTATGAGTGGCGTTAAAGGCCCGATGAAAGATGAAAAAGGTAGACCGACTCGCAAGGCGATGTCGCTTCGTAGATGGAAGTGCAATTGATGGAAGAAATTACAAACCCGCTGAAGGTAGCCTTTGCTGACACTTATGCTTTCTATGTGAAGGCACAAAACTATCACTGGAATGTTGAAGGTCCATTCTTTGCAATGTACCACGAGTTCTTTGGTAAGATCTACGAAGAAGTAGGCGGAGCAATCGACACGTTTGCCGAAGAGATTCGTGCACATAACGCATACGCTCCTGCAGCATTCGGTCGTTTTAAAGAATTGACAACTATTCAAGATGAAGTTCTTATTATTAAACCTGAACAGATGGTTACCAACTTGTTCGCAGACAATGCCAAAGTACTGGCTTCTGTGCAAACAGCAAGAGATGTAGCAGATAAGTACAATGAAAACGGTCTCGTTAACTTCCTCGAAGAGAGACTCGATCAGCACAACAAACATGCATGGATGCTCAAAGCATCGATGAAATAATATTTCATAAATAGATTTAAATTCACGGAGTAAGAAATGTTAACTAAGAAAATTGCAGATTTCAGTGCTGATCTTCTCGATACAGTAAGAGGTGTTCTCGGCGAAGCCAAGAAATGTCCTGCCGATTGCGAGTGCGAAAAGTGCGAAGCAGAAGAAGATGAGATGAAGAAAGAAGGCTACATGCCTACTGCTGATGAGCCGACTGAAGCTAACAAGAAGACGGCACAGAAGATTCGCGACATGATGGCAAAAGAAAAGAAGCCAGTCAAGGAAGGGACTAAAGAAGATCTTCCTTTCGAAGGTCCTTACAGAAAAGCTGGCGAAGAGCGTAAAGATGAATACGGCAACAAAGTAAAGAATGTTGCTAAGCATCTTGCCAAGAAAGCAATGAAAGCCAACGAAGAAGTCGAGCAGATTGATGAGATCTCATCTGATATGGCGCACCGTTATCTAAAAGGAAAACACGAAAGAGATT
>SXGQ01775565.1_pt1 | contig 19826 bp, 19 predicted proteins | sample 3178371 | NCBI WGS metagenome assembly SXGQ01 (sample SAMN11356859, study PRJNA531348) | freshwater metagenome | isolation source: freshwater sample F1-20 | place: China: Fuxian Lake, Yuxi | collected 2017-12-25 | reverse complement strand
TGTTTGCGCGCCCAAGAGGTTAGGGCTCGAAGGTGATGGGGTCGCCGGGGGAGACGTTGCCACGTTCAACCACGGTTGCATACACACGACAACTTGCGGTCTTGTTTTCAAGATCGCGGTCGTGGTGAATTCGATTGAAATCTCGGTTAACAAACAATTCCGCCAACTGTTTACACGGCACGGCATACGACGAAATATCGCACAGCACGTCACCAATTCGCATGCGGGTTCCGGGTCGAACATCATTCCAACTGATTCCACTCACCGTGATATTTTCGCCGGCCGAACCCGGAACAACATGATGTCCCTCAGAGCGCAAGGTTTCCATCACCTCAGCAGACCACAAGCACAAAGCTTGAAACGGACGGCCATGGTGTTTGCGGGTCGCTTGGCGATCGCCCTCAACACCTTTCCATCCGATGTATGCATTGGCAACAGCCTTCTTCGGTACTCCACCTTGCGACGCATTGAGTTGAGCGAGGATTCCTGTTTGCGGCAAAGGGATGTGTCCCAGTGCTCTGAGGGTTGGTGTTGCCCCCGACAAGGCGGCCCACACCGTCGGCAGGGTGGACGTGATCTCATCGTCAGGCATGTGGTCAGGGTCCCTGCCGTTAAGAAGTTGGTTGACGTATGTCAGTAGATGGTCGATGGCTCCACTGCGCTCCTCGGACATCTGCGCCAATATCTTCGGTGCGGCCAACAAAGTATTGCGGGCATCTTCACGGGTGAATTCATACGGACCAACGATGAACATCTCGACACTCTAGGCTCGCTCCATGGCCGAAATAATGTTTGACGGAAAGCCTTTGCGATTGACTGAGTGGACCAGTTGTGGCGGTTGCGCCGCCAAGTGGGGCAAAGACTTGCTTGCAGGCCTTGTGAACGAACTTCCAGCATCAGTTGATCCGTCACTTTTGATTGGACTTGCGCCATTTGATGATGCTGCCGTGTACAAAGTCAGCGACGACATCGCGCTTGTGAGTACAACCGATTTCTTTCCGCCACTTGTTGATGATCCATCTGACTTCGGGGCAATCGCTGCCGCCAATGCGTGCAGTGATGTGTACGCGATGGGTGGAAAAGTGTTGATGGCTGTGAACGTTGCGGCTTTCCCCGAAAACTTTCCGCGTGAAGCGATCGTTGTAATTTTTGCCGCTGCGTCAGATGTGATGACCCAAGCTGGCGGATCAGTTGCGGGCGGTCACACCATTCGAAACCCCGAACCGATCTTTGGATTAGCGGTTCAAGGCATTGTGCATCCCGATCGTGTCTTCACAAAGGGTGGAGCGCGCGAAGGTGACGTATTGCTTCTGTCGAAACCGCTCGGAACTGGAATTGCACTCGCTAGCGGATCCGATTCAGACAAGGCAGCAACTATCGCTGGTATGCGTCGATTGAATCGTGACGCCAGCGAACGTTTGCAGGCAAGTAGTGGTGTTCATGCAGTCACCGACGTGACGGGATTTGCACTTGCTGGTCATGGCTGGGAAATGGCTGAACGATCTGGTTGCACGTTTGAAATCGATACTGGGAAGTTGCCGGTGTATCCAGGTGTTCTTGAAGCAGCGCAACGTGGCGTGCGAACCGGGGGAGATGCCCGCAATCGAACAGCGGTCAGTACTCGTGTGACATTGGCCGACGGTGTTGATGTCGCCTATGACATCATCGCCTTTGATCCGCAGACTTCGGGTGGATTGCTTGCCGCGGTTGATCCTGCCGCAGTTGCTGGTTTAACTGCGCCAGGTTCGCCATTTGTTGTGATCGGCAACGTTGTCGCTGGAATTCCAGGATTGCGGTTGGTCTGATGGCATCTCGGGTGTCGGCAAAAGTGCCGACTCGCGATTTAGAGCAGTCACTTCACGATGATGGTCATCGCGTCATCGTCGGTGTTGATGAAGTGGGCAAGGGTGCATGGGCGGGTCCACTTGCCGTTGGAATGGCGATTCTCCCATTGACTGGCGATCTGGCGGGTGTGCGCGACTCAAAATCAATCACCGAAAAATCACGTGAGGCCATGTTTGACACTGTTGCTTCGTGGTGCACTTCATGGTCGGTGGGTTACGCGTCGCATGTTGAATGCGACGAGTTAGGAATGGCTGACGCGCAACGTTTGGCAGCGCACCGAGCTCTCGCACAACTTTCAGTTGTTCCTGATGCGGCAGTGGTTGATGGCAGTTGGGATTTTGTGACACCACTCATTCCGAAGGTAGTGATGCAGGTCAAGGGTGACGCCTCGGTTTTGTCCATTGCTGCGGCATCAATTTTGGCCAAGGTGACACGCGATCGATTGATGCGAAAACTCGCGATTGATTACCCGCTGTGGAGTCTTGACACCAATAAGGGGTATCCATGTCACTGGCACCGCACGGCGTTGCAGGGCTACGGTCCGTCGGCAATTCATCGCCGGAGTTGGGCGTTTATGGACAACTTCGTGCCGTGGCCCGGAACCCCGCGGGTTGATCGAAATTCCTCACCGACTTTGTTTTGAGTTTTACTTCTTGAGGTCTTTGAAAGCGCTTTTGCTATCAATGCCCGGATCTTTGGGCATACCAAGAACTCGTTCGGCAACGATGTTGCGCATCACTTCATCAGAGCCACCGGCAATACGTCCGCCAGGAGTTCCGAGAATCAATTGATTCCAGGCATACGTGCCCCATTCGCCACTATCGGCAATGAGTTTTGGTCCGAGCACCATTGAAACGAAATCACCGAGGCGCATCATGTTGGCGGTGCCAGCCAGTTTGGCCATGCTCATTTCTGGTCCGGGCATTTGGCCCGACTTGATCTTGTCCATCGCGCGTTGGTTGTTGTAGCCGGCGACTTTGTTGTGAATGATGATCTTGGCAAGTTCATCGCGTACGACTGGGTCTTTGTCGAGTTCATAAAACTTGACCATCTCGATGACGCGCGTGAAAAAGCCTCCGCCTCCTCCGCCAGCACCGATTGCAGCGCGTTCGTTCATGAGTGTTGTTAACGCAACGTTCCAACCGTTATTGACATCGCCCAGTCGATGATCGTCACGAACACGAACTTCGGTAAAGAACACTTCGTTGAAACTTGCCCCACCAGTCATCTGGCGCAACGGACGAATCTCAACACCTGGTGCGTGCATGTCAACAATGAATCCGGTGAGCCCTCTGTGTTTGGGCATATCGAAATCGGTGCGGGCAATGATTTCGCCGATGTCGCTGTAGTGCGCTCCACTTGTCCACACTTTTTGACCGGTGATGATCCATTCATCTCCATCGCGTTCAGCCTTCGTACTGAGGTTTGCGAGGTCGCTGCCAGCACCGGGTTCACTGAACAACTGACACCCCACAATGTCACCGCGGTGCATCTTGCGCACATACAGGTCGCGAGCGGTATCTGAACCATGATCAACGATGGTTGGCGCCACCATGCCGAGGCCGATGGTAAAGCAACTCTGGTTCGGGATTTCGTACTTAGATTCAAGGGCGTCATAAGCCCGCGAGTAGGCAACTGGCAAACCACGACCACCGTATTGCTCTGGGCCAAAGATGTAACCAAAGCCTGCATCAAATTTCTTCCGGCGCCACGCGCACGCCGCTGCAACATCGAGTTTTTCGGCGCGGCGATCTTTTTCTTCGAACATGGCAACTTTGTCGGTGCCTTCGCCCCAGACAAATTTCTTTTCCGCTTCTTTACGAGAGGCGTTGGCCTCCAAAAAAGCGAGAGCATCGGCCTGGAATTGCTCGAGAGTGGGTTGAGACATGTTTTGGAACTCCTTGAGTAGCAAATGAAATGATTAACGAAAATGGTGACAGTGCTGTGACCGTACTGCGTGCGAACTAAGGTTGCCACATGGGTCAGCCTGTTGTCGTCGTTGAAAAGCAAAGTCGTCGCCGCGGAGTCGTCTGGTTTGAGGTTAATCGCAGTTTGTCGGGCATGGGACACGAGAGTTTCTTGTCGTCCGACACCAATGCCCACGCTCTTTCGTCAATCACCCCGTCCGCTGAATTGGCCCGCCGCCTCTTCGCCACTGGTCGTGTGGCTGGCGTTCACGTGTACCAAAACATGATTACGGTCGACCTTGAAAAGGGTTTTGATTCGTCTGGTTTGCAAGACATTGTGCGCGATTTATATCAGTACTGGAAGCCAGGAATGGTTCCGCCGGCCTTCGAAGATCTGGTGGCCGCTGAAGAAGCCCCTGCCACCACGAGTGCTCCGACCGAAGGTGGGGCAGTGATTGATAGCCGTGTACCAGCACATTTGATTGAACGTAGCCGAGCGGCTCGCGCTCGGTTGACAGGCTAGTAGCAGGTCGTGAATCGGTCCTGAATTGGGCCAAAAGTCCCCTCAATGTAGGACTTATTTGTCATCGCACAATCTCTCATGCACTCTGAGGTGCTCTTAGCCTGTCGCTGTGGAGACAGATGTACTGACACTTGACGAGGTTAAAGAGGTCCTCGGCGTGAGCTACATGACTGTCTACCGCTACGTGAAGAGCCGTCGTTTAGAGGGCTACCAAGTCGGCGGAGTGTGGCACGTGCCGCGCGAAGCGCTGCGGCAGTTCCAAGAGGCAAAGAATCAGCCCAAGAAATGCACCGCAGGGGACGCGCGTCGCACGACGAACTATGCCGAAGAACTTGAACGGTGTTTGATTGCCGGAGATTCGAGCGGATCATTAGAAGTTGTCAAGCGAGCCGTTGATGCAGGCGCTGATGTTGAGCGGGTATACCTCGAAATTCTGTCGCCGGCTATTGCGTCAATTGGTGCATCGTGGGCGGCCGGTGAAATTGATATTGCGATTGAACATCAGGCCAGCGCAATCGCGACCCGTCTGGTAGGTCAGATGAGTCCGCGGCCACGAGGTCGTCGACGCGGCCAGGTGTTGATTGGCGGCCCAACTGGCGAGCGCCATGCATTGGCTTTGGCGATGTTGGGTGACTTGTTGCGTCTGCAGGGATGGGAAGTGCTCGACCTGGGCGGGGATACTCCGGCGCAATCGTTCGTGCACGCCGCTAGCAATATGACCGATTTGGTTGCCGTGGGTGTGAGCGTGACGTCAGTTGAGTCTGAAGCCGCAGCGGCTGCCACCTTGACCTCTCTGCGGGCGGCAATTGGCTCTGATGTGCCGGTGGTCTTAGGCGGAGGTGCGATTCGGGACGAGAAGCACGCTCGTGACCTGGGGGCCGACCATTTCGCGATGGGCGCTCGGGGTTTCATCAAGTTCCTCGATCAACTTAAGAAAAAATCCGCCTGAAACTTACGAACACCTGTTCGCTAGAGTCGGGGGTATGTCGCCGGTTCGTGTTTCATCTCTCTCGCCATCGCTGTCGGGTCCCCTGTCTGAAATGACGCTGGCGCGCGAGCGCTTATTGCCCGTTCATCAAACTCTCGCTCCACTTTTTGGGTTGAACGCTGACGACCCCACTCCATTGGCATTGACTCGTGGGCACACCGTGGCGTGTGTGGGCTCAGCGGCAATGTCATGTGCTTTGGCAGTTTTGGTGGCTCCGACTCAAGCGGGTTCGTGGGCCGGTGTTGTGGGTTTGCCGAGTTGTGGAGTGCAAGCTGCTGCCGATTTAGGTGTCGCGCTTGAGCGAACAGTTTTTGTTGCCGACCCAACAGGTGGTTCGCGAACCTCTGGACAACAAGGCGATGCAGCAGCAGCGTTATCGGCTCTGGTTGACGGAGTTGATGTGCTGTTGCTCGGGCAACGCGTTGTGAGTTCATTATCGACATCGTTATTACGCCGTTTGCAAACTCGGGTGCAGTCGCGCGGTGGTGTTTTAGTTGTTGTGGGCGAAGCAAAATCTTTGGCGAGTTCATTGTCGGCTGATGTGCGACTTACTGCGACAACTCAACAATGGCAAGGTGTTGGTTTGGGTTACGGTCATTTGCAACGACGTCAAGTGTTGTTGCAACTTGATGGTCGCCGAAGGGCCCGCACAACTGAACAACAGGTGTGGTTGCCCGATCATCAGGGGCAATTGAGTCTGGTTGAAAAAGCAGCAGAAAACGCTGGTGTGGTTATTCCGTTACGTCGAGTTGGTTAATTGATGGTCGCCATTCAGCCACCGCGTTGCGCCGTTTTGCATACTCCAGCCTGGTCAATTTCTGCAGCAATCTTGCATGAGCCCGAAACTTTTCATGTCGTGCAACCACTTGCGGTTTTTCACACACAACGAGTTTTGTCATGTTCTCCATTGGCTTGGCGTGAAGGAGTTCGTCCTGGGCAGCGACGACGGCAAGCACAAGGAGCATGTCCGCATTTAGTCATCGTTCCGTTTAATGCTGATCGTGATGCGCGGATGTACGAACCGCTCGTGCAATCGATAGGAACTCTGGTTCCGCTCATCGACGTAGAAAATCCAGGGTCGTTGTTATTAGCCACACGTGGGCCATCGCGTTACGTCGGTGGTGATGATGCTTTGGCAGTGCGCCTACTTACATTGGCGCGCGAAGGTCTATCTCATGCCAATCAGGGTCTGAATGTCGATGAGGTGATCGCAGCAGGCGGAGGTTTGGGCGTTGGTATTGCCGATGGTCGTATCGCTGCTACATTGGCCGCGCGTTCATCATCGCGTCGAGGTGAACCAGTGGTTATTCAGCATGGACACGAAGCAACTGCAACATTTTTGGCGCCGTATGCGGTGAAAGTTTTAACTGCAGTTGCCGGATGTTCGCCAGACTTAGTTGATCTTTTGGAACGACTTGGTTTGCGACGACTTGGTGATATTGCTCGTTTGTCGGTGACTGATCTGGTGGGGCGTTTCGGTGCGATCGGAGAAACTCTGCATCAATTAGCGAGTGGCACCGACGACACACCACCATCAACGATTCCGCCACCACCTGATCTAACAATGTCTCGCGTCTTTGATGATCCGTTGTTGCAACTTGACATGTTGGTCTTTGCAGCCAAGGCGCTCACCGACGAATTAGGTTCGTACTTTCACGAACGTGGTCAAGTGTGTACGCGTGTACAAGTTGAAGCCGAGAGTGAACACGGTGAAAGTTCGCAACGCGTGTGGTATCGGGCCGAAGGAATGCGTTCGGCCACATTGCTTGATCGCGTGCGTTGGCAACTTGATGGTTGGATCAACGGCACCGAACCACCAACCGCTGGTGTCACTTTGTTGCGGGTCACCCCGATTGATATTCGTTCTGATACGGGCACACAAGTTGGTTTTTGGGGTGGTCGATCAGAAGCCGACGATAATGCAACACGGGCGATCACGCGGGTCATTGGTTTGTTAGGACCACAGAGCGTCACGGTTGCATCGTGGCGGGGTGGACGCGACCCGCGCGAGGTGTACGAGATGGTGTGTTTCGCCGATATCGGCAGCGCCGATTCTGGAGGTGTTGGGCAACAACTTGTTTTGCGCCCCGACGATGATGCTGACGTTGCAGAATGGCCCGGTTCGTTACCTGCACCTGCGCCCGCAGTTGTGCATCACGACCCATTGCTTGTTGAAGTAACCGATGTCCATGGCCGGATGGTTGCCGTGAATGGACGCGGACTGGTGAGCGCTACACCGACAACTTTGTTGCAATGTGGTCAGTCGTATCGCATTGTGGCGTGGGCCGGGCCGTGGCCAGTTGATGAGCGTTGGTGGGATCAACGCGCCCGTCGGGCTGCCCGATTCCAGTTGGTGATCGAACAGCCCGACGGGCAGTGTGCGTATCTTGCTGAAGTAGCGGCCGGTCAATGGTGGTTGACCGCCGAGTATGCCTAATCAGGAATTGCCTGAAACAGTTTGAGATTCGAGCGAACGTAACGATGCAAGATCATGCTTCGCTAGTTGCAAAAGGTCGTCAGCAAGACGGAAACCGATGCCACGTACCGTGTGCAAGAAACGCAACTCTGGTGCTCGCTCGGTCAGTTTGCGACGCAAGTTTGATAAGTGAACATCAACAACATGAGTGTCGCCGACCCAGTGTGGACCCCAAACACTTTCCAGAAGTTCAGTTCGGCTACACACTTCAAGCGGGCGCAGGCACAATTGCGAGAACAGATCAAACTCAAGGCGAGTTGAAGCGATGGGGTAGCGGTTAACGCGAATTTCGCGCCGGCCAAGATCAATATCTAATGGGCCGAAGTAGAGATTTTTGGGTTGACCATCAGTTGCACCCACGTGAGCGAACTGATGTGAACGACGCATCAAAACTTGGCAGCGTACGGCAACTTCATCGGGGGAAACCTCGATGGGTAGAGCGTGGTCGGCACCATTGCGCAGAACGGTCATACGTTGATCGTCGGAGTTAGCACCAACAACGATGATGTAGATCTCGGGGCAACGGCGTACCTGAGTCATGAGATTGTTGGGAAGCGGGTAGGCATCGCGAGCGTCAATCACAATCAGATCAGGGGCAAAGGACCGAAGCATGACTTCGGCGGCCGTGTGGTCGTTGGTTGAGCGCACGATATAGCCGATGCGCTGAAGGGCGGCTTCGACCGAACGGCGGTCGGACTTGTGGATCAAGGTCACCAAAGCTCGAGGGGTTGATTTGCCCTCGGGGTGATGTTCATTAGCTCCAGTCACGGTGGGACGGAGTCTTGATTCGATTGATCCGGGGAAGTGAGTCTCTATAAGTGCCATGACAGTTGTCGCCTTTATCGGTAGGGAGTGCTCGGAACTTGAGCACTATTTGTTGTCATGGGTAGTGAGTATTTAAAAGACGACACGTTGCACTTTTTGGAAAGGTTTGTTTGGCTTGACTGAAACTTTCTGATGGAGGCCAGATAATTCGGCGATTCGTCGGTAATTCGGGTTCGTTGACCAGTCGTTTGATGGTTGACTAGAGGTGCTTTCAACGCTCGGAATCACCATGAACACATCACCAAATCACGAACCATCAGAACTTCAGCCCGAGACTTTGGCGATCAGTGCGGGTCGCCCCGATGGACAGATCTCAATGGCTCCGGTCATGTTTGCGTCGACGACCTACGAGATGGGTTCGCTTGAAGAGGGCCGCAAGATGGCGCACTCATCCAAAGCGGGTAAGTTCTATGGTCGCCATGGCAATCCAACGGTGCAGGCGTTTGAAAGCGCAGTCGCCGAACTTGAAGGTGCCGAAGCGGCGCGTGCGTATGCCTCAGGTATGGGCGCGATTGCTGGTGTCATTCTCGGTTTGTGTTCGAAGGGTGATCACATCGTTGTGCAGAAGCAGTTGTATGGCGGCACGATGCAGTTGCTCGCTGGCGTTTGTCCGCGATTTGGTATTGATGTCACTTTTGTTGATGGCACCAAACTTGGAGCATTTGCTGAAGCGGTCATTCCTGGTCGAACCATGATGGTGTTTGCAGAAACGCCAGCAAATCCGTTGCTTGACATTGTTGACCTTGATGACTTGGGCTCAATCAAAGGCCCAATAACTGTTGTGGATTCGACGTTGTCAACACCGCTTGGTTCGCGTCCGCTTGACCATGGTGTGAATTTAGTTTTGCATTCAGCAACTAAGGCAATGGCGGGCCATAACGATGCAACTCTTGGTGTTGTTGCAGGTGAACGTGATCTCATTGACGCGTTGTGGGGTTTTGCGGTTTTGCAAGGTGCATGTGCATCGCCGTTTGACGCGTTGAATGGTTTGCGTGGTTTGCGCACCCTTGGTCCGCGTTTGCATCAGCAAGGTGCGAACGCTGTTGCAATCGGTCGTGCCCTCGAAGCGCACCCAGCGGTTCTTTCAGTACGTCATCCAGGACTTGAATCTCATCCGCAGTTTGAATTGGCGTCGCGTCAGTATCGCATGCATGGCGGAGTGCTGTCGTTTGAATTGTCAGGGGGCCTAGATGCTGGTGCCAAGTTCGTACGGTCGGTGAAGTTGTGTCATGCCGCAACATCGATGGGTGGACCCGAGACTTTGGTGACGCATCCGGCCTCAACAACTCATGTCGGAATGACTCCTGAAGAATTGGTTGACAGTGGCATCACTCCGGGAACAGTTCGGATGAGTTGTGGTCTTGAGCACCCTGATGACCTGATCGCCGATGTTCTGCAGGCGCTCGCCTAGACATCCTGTAAAACATTCCTCTTGGCATACGAACATATGTTCGCTAGTCTGTCGACATGGGGTCGACATGGGGGATGCAAGGGCCAACTACTTGGTCTGAACTGGAAGCCCGTTTGTCGGGTCGAAAACCTCAGTCGTCGCCCCAATCTTCGTCGTCGCCCCAATCTTTGTCGTCGCCTGTCATCCGGCCGGCCCGCGACCCACTAGTTGTGCTCGAACCTGATCGCACGCCGACCGGCGGCACACCTCGGACTGTTGTGCCGTATGCAGAACTGCACTGTCATTCAAATTTTTCGTTTCTCGACGGGGCATCGCACCCAGAAGAGTTGGCTGAAGAGGCTCATCGCTTGGGTCTGACTGCGCTGGCCATGACCGACCATAACGGTCTGTACGGCGTGGTGCGATTTGCTGAGGCGGCGCGAGCAGTGGGCTTGCCAACAGTGTTCGGTAGTGAAATCACTGTCCAGGCATCTGCTGGGGCGCAACATCTCGTTGTGTTGGCCGATGGTACTGCGGGTTACGCGCGTTTGGCTCGAGCCCTGAGCCTGGCGCAGTTGGCCGGCAGCAAGGGTGATCCGCGTTGCACGATGCCCGATCTTGCTGATGTAGGTGTGGGGCATTGGTGGGTGATGACGGGTTGTCGACAAGGTGCAGTGCCTTCAGCATTGGTTGATCATGGTCCGAGTGCGGCATTACGCGAACTACAAAAACTCATTACTGCTTTTGGTCGAGATCGCGTATTGGTCGAACTATGGGATCACGGTGATCCACTTGACACAGCGCGCAATGATGCAATGGCTGAATTAGCAGCGCGCGCTGATGTGCAGTGCATTGCCACAAACAATGTTCATTACGCAACACCATCGGCACGACGATTAGCAACGGCAATCGCGGCGGTGAATCAACGGTGCAGTCTTGATGAGATTGATCACTGTTTGCCAGCAGCGGCAACAGCACATTTGCGAAGTGGTGCTGAACAAGCACGACGATTTGCGAGGTATCCGGGTGTTGTTGATTTGGCGGCTGAAATTGGTCGTGCTGCAGCATTTGATTTATCGCTTGTGGCACCAAAGTTGCCGCCCTATCCGTGCCCTGACGGTTTGACCGAGATGCAATTTTTGCGACGACTCACTGAAGAAGGTGCACGACGTCGGTATGGAGAACGCCCACAAAGTGGGGAGGACCTGAGTATTCGCGCACGGGCGTGGAAAACAATTGATCATGAACTTGAAGTCGTCGAATTGCTTGGGTTCGCGGGTTATTTCTTGGTGGTGTGGGACATCGTGCAGTTTTGTAACGACTTTGACATTTTTTGTCAGGGTCGTGGAAGTGCGGCCAATAGCGCGGTGTGTTATTCACTCGGCATCACCAAGGCTGATGCCGTGTCGTTGGGGTTATTGTTTGAACGTTTCTTGTCACCCGATCGTGATGGACCACCCGATATTGATCTTGATATTGAGAGTGGTCGGCGCGAAGAAGTCATTCAATATGTTTTCAATCGCTACGGGCGTCACCACACTGCGCAAGTAGCCAACGTGATTACATATCGCGCGCGTTCGGCGGTGCGCGATATGGCGCGGGCTCTTGGGTATGCGCCTGGCCAACAAGATGCATGGTCAAAGCAGATGGATATGTGGCGCAATGTGGTCGCAAACTCTCCGGATAAAACTCCGGAGGGTCGTGTTGACCAGGCCGTTCCACCGTTGGTTTTAGAACTTGCTGCCGAAATTGAAGATGCGCCGCGCCATCTTGGTATTCATTCGGGTGGAATGGTGATTTGTGATCGTCCGGTGATTGAAGTGTGTCCGGTTGAGTGGGGCCGTATGCAAGATCGCAGTGTTTTGCAGTGGGATAAAGATGATTGTGCAGCAGCTGGTTTGGTGAAGTTTGACTTGTTGGGTCTTGGAATGTTGTCGGCTTTACACGGTGCAGTTGATTTAGTGCAACGACATAAGGGTGTCGCGATTGATTTGGCTGCGCTACCGCAAGATGATGATGTGTACGCAATGCTATGTCGAGCCGACACGGTTGGTGTCTTTCAAATTGAATCGCGTGCGCAAATGGCAACATTGCCACGGCTTAAGCCCCGGCGTTTCTATGACTTGGTTGTTGAGGTTGCGCTCATTCGACCAGGCCCTATTCAGGGTGGTTCGGTGCACCCGTACATTCGCCGGCGTAATGGTCAAGAGCCGATTACATATTTACATCCGTTACTTGAAAATAGCCTGAGTAAGACATTGGGGATTCCGTTGTTTCAAGAGCAACTGATGCAGATGGCGATTGATGTTGCAGGGTTCTCGGCTTCTGAAGCTGATCAGTTGCGACAAGCCATGGGTTCAAAGCGCAGCCAGAAACGTATGCAGTTATTGCGACAGCGTTTGTATGAGGGGATGGCCGAACGCGGAATCGTTGGTGATATCGCTGACGAGATTTTTGACAAGATGGCGGCCTTCGCCAATTATGGATTTCCCGAAAGTCACTCGGTGTCGTTTGCCTACTTGGTGTATTCGTCGTCGTGGCTGAAGTTGTATGAGCCCGCGGCTTTTTATGCGGGGTTGCTGAATGCACAGCCCATGGGCTTTTGGAGTCCGCATTCGTTGGCGCAAGATGCGCGTCGGCATGGAGTGGTGGTGCGCACGCCCGATCTATTGGCATCTGGCGCACAAGCCACTCTTGAAGAGTGTGCAGAAAGCCATGGTGGCTTTGCGGTGCGTTTGGGACTGGGTTCAATTCGTGGAATTGGTGCGGGGCTTGCACAACAGATTGAAGATGAAAGAGTGTTGCATGGCGGGTACGTTGACGCCGAAGATTTAGTGCGCCGAGTTGATGAGTTAACACTTCCGCAACTTGAAGCCATGGCAACAGGTGGAATTTTTACTGAGTGTTTTGGTCTCGAACGGCGGGAGGCATTGTGGGCAGTTGGCGCGGCTGCACAGTCGCGTCGCGATCGATTGCCAGGGTTGGCGACAGGAACTCAGGCTCCAATGTTGCCGGGTATGGAACCACTTGAAGTTGCGGTTGCTGATTTGTGGGCCACGGGTGTATCGCCTAATGGTCATCCGACATCATTTTTGCGTGAGCAGCTTGATGCGTTTGGCGTGGTGCCCGCAGATCAATTGTTGATGACTGAACAAACCAAAGTATGGGTTGCAGGCACAGTGACGCATCGTCAACGACCGGCAACTGCTCAAGGAACAACTTTCATCAGTCTCGAAGATGAAACTGGTTTGATGAATGTGGTGGTGTCGGTGGGTTGTTGGAAACGATTTCGGCCAGTGGCTCGTGGTGCAGGAGCGTTACTGGTGCGCGGCCGACTGCAACGTCATGAAGGTGTGGTGAATATCGTGGCCGAGCACATTGCACCACTTTCGGTTGCAGCTCAGGTGACCGCCCGAAACTTCAGATAACCCTGTGCTTCTGGTGAGGATTTTTACTCGAAATAAGTAAAAATCCTCACCAGAAGCACGAAGTTATTTGGCTGAAGAAGGTGATGTAGTGGCGGCGACAAGACCGAGAGCGATGAAAACAGAGCCGGCGACATAACGTTGCACACAAGGCAAGGTACGCCCGCTCAATAACTTGGCGCGAAGAGCACTAGCGGTGAGTGCATAGATACCATCGGTAACACAACCAATCAGTACGAAGGTTGTTCCGAGAACCAACGCCTGCGACCAGGCAGCACCTTTGTCGGCGTCAATGAATTGCGGAAGATATGACACGAAAAACAACGCAACTTTCGGATTCAAAGTATTGACGATGATTCCTTGAGTGAATGAGCGACGCAAAGTTGTTGTTGTCGCCTCATTTTCAATATCAGTTGGCTGACGCAACAGCGTTCGTATGCCCACAAAAACGAGATAGCCGACACCAAGCCACTTCACCACATTGAATGCGGTTGCTGATGTTGCGAGCACCGCAGATAGTCCTACTGATGCAGCAATGACGTGTACGAAGTTGCCAAGTTCAAGGCCGGCCACTGCGGCCAAGCCAACTTCACGACCGTCAGACACGCTGCGATTGAGTACATAAATGACTGCCGGTCCTGGAATGAGGAGTAGTGCAACTGATGCAATTGCAAACGTGATTATTGAATGCAGGTCGGGCACGAGATAACTCTAGACCTCGACGTTGATTGGCGACGAAGGAATTCGGTTCTGAATGATGTTGATGGAATGTGCGTGTAGTCCTGCGGGCACAAAAGTTGTCTCTGAAGCTGAGGCAATTTCGTCAATATGCCACCAGCGTAATTCAAAAAGGTATTCGGCATTCAGCGTGTCCCAGTCAAGAGTGGGCTGGGGCTCGAAGATTTCGGGAACCTGGACGAGATGAATGTGTTCGCGCTGTCCATCCCATTGGCCGTTGATAAACGCAATGCGATGCTCGCGCGTCCAAATATGAGGACCGATAGGAGCATCGTGGAGCCCGACTTCCTCAATGAGTTCACGTCGTAAGGCGGTGATGTGGTCTTCGCCCTTGTTGAGTCCACCCCCAGGCAACGCCCAACGGGTACCCGCGGGAAATTCAAATCGCACCAACAAGATGTGTTGGGTTGGAGTGAGGAGCAGCGCTCGGGCCGCTGGTCGAATGCGAAGACCCGAAGTTTGGGATTTGTCAGTCGGAAGGTTGCTCATTGAGCTCATCGTTCATCATGCGGTACATCTCATAGATTGACTTGCACTCTTCGCACATCGGCAGTTTCTTGGGGTCGCGCGATGGAACCCATACGTGACCGCACAGTGCTTCCAGGGGACTGCCGTAAATGCGGGCCTCCATGACTTTGGCCTGAGCACTTTCACCCGGCTCAACTTTGACAATGTGAGCCACCGTTGGTTCGCCAGTTTGAGTGTTTTCATCGAGTCGAGTATCGAGAATCGTCGAGCCTGCGGGGTGTGCGGTCATCGGGTCGTTTGAGGCCATGACATAAGTCAAGCAGACGCCTACACTCTTGGACATGCCGCTGTACGACTTCCGTTGCAAGACCTGCGAAACCACCTTTGAAGTGCGCCGTCCGATGGCTGAAGCCAGCAATCCGGCAACGTGCCCGCAAGGCCACGAAAATGCGGTGCGACTTTTGTCGGTGTTTGCCTCGGTTGGTGCGTCGTCGGCTTCGGCTTCGGCTGCGCCTGCACCTGCGCCACGTTCGGGTGGTGGATGCGGCTCGGGTTGTGGCTGCGTTCACTGAACACAACCTCTTGGGCGAGGCACACTAAAACTGGGGTGCGACAAGCAAGTTGACCCATTGGTGATGTAAATTGCTGGTCATGGCTTCTTGGATTGTGAACTTGATCGTCGCTGGTTCAGCGATAGGTATCGGTGCAATCGGAACGCGCGTCATTGGAGAGGCTTCCAAGGTAAAGCCAGTTCCGGTGAAGGTCCGCAAACCCCGCCAACGTTAAGTCGTGGCGATTTTTGTTGATGAGTGCCGATGGTGGGACAAAGAACGCAATTGGTGCCACATGGTGAGCGATACAAGTTTGGATGAACTGCATGCATTTGCTGCAACGTTAGAAATTCCTCAACGTGGGTTTCATCGTGACCATTACGACCTGCCGGAGTCGTATCGTGTGCGAGCGATCGCGTTAGGAGCAATTGAAGTGACCAGTCGTGAACTGTTACATCGCATGCGAGCAGCAGGACTACGCGTGCGAAAGAGTCGTGACACTTCACTCGGTCCAGTTACTTGAGCGACCGAATTCGGTGGGGATGCTGCGCGCATTGCGCTTGGTGACAACGAACCAGTCAATGAGTTGAATCCCTTGGCTTGCCAACCATGCCGATGTGAGATCAAACTCGTAGATGTCGTCTTCATCCAGGACATCGTGATCGCGATATGAGTACAAAATGACGTTGGGTGTGTCATGGTGATCCAGGGAAATGGTCAACATTTGGCGGATGTTGTCAAGGTAGTGAGTTCCGTGTTCAAAGAGTAAAACACCATGACCGATCAGTTGTTGATCAAGCGGGATAGCAGCGATATCGGCGGTACGGCTAGAAGTATTGAGAGCGTGGCCAAGCAGTGCAGCAAGTGATGCTGATGTGATGGGGTCGACTCCACATGTAGGAATCGAACGATCGGGTTGATGTTGTGCTTCGGTCAAAGCAGACCTCCGGTTCATGACCAAGCAATGCCGCTTGGCTGTGGAACGAGGGGAAGTCGTGAAAAGAACTTAGAGAATGGGTGTTGCAGGTTCAGCCAACGACGATAACGCTGGCGATCACGCTGCCGACGATGGCAATCACGGGCACGGCGTAGCCCAACCACGGCGGTTGTTTTTGTTGCGGAGGTGACAACATGATGCTGCCGCAGACTGCACCCATCACAATTCCGCCGATATGACCACCGATTGAAATGCCGGGGATGGTGAAGGTGAGTAACAAGTTGATCATCAACGTTGCGCCGAGCCCGGTTCGGAAGATATTGATTCCGCGGCGTTGCATGCCGATTGCTGCAGCGCCCATCAATCCGAAGACTGCACCAGATGCGCCACCGTGAAGACCAGTGCCGCTTCCTTCAAGAACAAGTACACCGAGCGATCCACCGAGCAAACAGGCAAAGTACAACAGTCCATATTGCAGTCGACCTAACGGTGGTTCAAGCAACTTGCCCAGTTGAAAGAGCAGGTACATGTTCATTGCGATGTGCAAAATTCCGAAGTGTAAGAAGCCAGATGTAACGAGGCGATACCACTCATGGTTGAAAGAGAGCAGCAACTTGTTGAGCCCAAGATCAACTTCGCGAGACGAGACACTGCTGCCAAAACCGGCAGAACTGGTGTCGCCAATAAGTACCCACACAAAAACTGCAACGTTCAGGGCAATGATGATGCGCGTGATCAGTGCGTCTTGTGCGGCATTCCAGTCTTTTGCTCGAACTGTTGCAGTTGGTCGGGAAGCCTTAATGCAATCGGGACACTGACTACCGATGGTGACAGCTTGCAAACAGTCACCGCACGCCGGTCGTCCGCATCGTGTACACGAACGGCCGGTTGGCATATTGGGGTGGCGATAGCAGCGGGGCAGAACTGGGGGTGCGAATTCAGACATAGTGGCTAGATCAGACCGTAGTGGCTGACACACCAAATGCGGTGGCAGCGACTGGGCGACCGATGCGATAGCCCTGCACTAAATCACACCCGAGCAAACGCAGGCGTTCAATTTGCGCGTCGGTTGTAACCCATTCGGCGATCACGGCCATATTGAGGCTGTGGGCCAACTGCACGATTCCGCGCACGATGGGGTCATCGTTTTCATCTTCGCCAAGTGCCCGAACAAATGATCCATCAAGTTTGAGATAGTCGGCCGGACACGACCGTAGATGGGAAAGCGATGAGTACCCAGTTCCAAAGTCGTCGATTGATAGGCGAACACCGAACCTCTTCATTGATTGCAAAGTGCGCAAGGTGCTGGCCGTGTCGTTCATCAGCATCTTCTCGTCAAATTCGAGCGCCAAGTGCTGTGGCTGTAAGTCAAAGTCTTTGATGGCGGCCAATGTGCGTTCAACAAATCGAGTGTCGCCAACCTGGCGCGGCGAAACATTCACGTGAACAATGAATTGACGATCAATACGCTTGTCGTTCAGCCACATGCGCATATCGGAACACGCTTGACGGATAACCCATTCGCCGATCGGGACAATTGCGCCTGATTCTTCGGCTAGGTCAACAAATGATGATGGAGTTAACAGACCAAGAGTTGGATGGCGCCAACGCAAGAGAGCTTCGCCGCCAACAACTTTGTTGGAGTGTGGTGACATGACTGGTTGATAGACGAGATGAAGTTCGTTATTTGCGAGTGCCTGTTCGAGAGATGCCGACAATGTGGCGCGCTCTTTGGCACTGTTGCGCATGTTGTTGCTATACAACTCGCAGCGCGAACGCCCGCGCATTTTGGCGTGATACATGGCGGTGTCAGCGTTGCGCATGAGAGCAACTGCGGCATCAACAAGTGCTGGTTCGTCAATTTCGCCACGTGTCATCGCGATGCCAAGACTCGCACTAGTCACAATTTCGATTCCTTGCAGAAGCACCCGACCAGTGATTGCAGTGCGGATTCGTTCAGCAAGATCCATCGCCGCTTCTTCATCGGTAAGGCCTTCACACAAAATCACGAATTCATCTCCACCAATGCGCGCGACGATATCGCCAGGGCGCGTTGCCGAAACTAAGCGACGCCCAATATTGGTGATAAGGGCATCGCCGTTTTCGTGACCAAGGCTGTCATTGATGTCCTTTAATTTGTCGACATCTAAGAAGATCACCGACACAGTTGAGGTAGTTGAACGCGAGCGTTCAATTGCTTCGGAGAGTTTGCGAATGAACAACGTGCGATTAGGCAGTCCGGTTAGTGCATCATGAGTTGCAAGATGTGCGAGTTCGGCTTGAAGACGCAACGACGAACTGATATCGCGGGCCAACATTGTGATGCGATCGTTCGCACAGGCAACTTGAACATCAAACGTGTGCAGTTCGTTGTCGGACCCGCGTAGACCGACTTCACCGCGCCAGTTTGAATTGGGCGCTGACAAAATTTCACGGGGCATTTGATCGCGCACTGAAACGGCCATCTGATCAAAGTGGCTGGCGGCTTCGTTGGCATGCAGAATCACGCCATTCATGTCAGTGATGATCGTTGGGTCGTCTGATGATTCGAGGAGGGCGAGCAGTTGACCAGATTCGTGCGAGAACAACTGCTGATGAGCGGCCATCGCGATCACGACGCCCGAGTAGCCAGAGATAGATCCGTCGGCGTCAAGTCGAGGGTTGGCTAAGAAGCGAAGGGGCGAGTCTTGGTCATCAATGGACGGGACCTTGACCTCAATGTCAATCGGTGATGAGGAGTCAATGGCATTGCGCCACGCCTGTTCGGCCCTGGCGCGATCGTCAGGGTGGGCATTGGCCCAAGGAGCTCGACCGAGGGGGACTGGTCCACCCAATAAGGCAAGTTCACGAAACCGTGAATCAGCCGAGGTGAGACGGCCAGACGCGTCGGTTTCAAAGAGTCCGATCTGAGGAGTGGGGGTTGACGAACTGATACGACAGTTTGGCAGATTGTGGTGAGGCCAACGCGGAGGGTGACGGCCACTGATTGCCACCACCCCCATCTAAATCACCCACTTTGGAATATGGCTACCGCTAGGCGGTAACTATCTTCCAAAGTGGTAAGAAATGAGCAGTTCGTTAGGGGGCGGGGGTGTCAAAACCTGCGTCGCCTTCAAGGGGCAATGTTGTCGTGATGATCGACTCATTCTGATTGCCGGCTGGGATCTTCATATCGCGACCGTCATCGGCGCAAGCACCAAGTGTCAACAGAACAGGAATCAGAACGAGGGGAAGTAGTCGATGTGTCATTGCTCTCAACTTTACGGTGACTGAGCGACCTTGGGGTGCAACTAGCCTACGGACGATGTTGACGTCCCCCGAGAGTCCATTGTGTGTGCTCACAATTCATGCTCACCCGGACGACGAAGCGTCCAAAGGTGCTCCGACTCTGGCCAAATATCACGATCTCGGCGTTCGGACCGTTCTGGTGTGCTGCACCGGCGGCGAAGAAGGCGATCTGCAAAATCCGGCCCTCCGTGATGAAGGCGGCCCCTTTCACGGACTGACGCCCGAGGAAGAAAAACAGCATTTGGCTCGAATTCGGCCCGTTGAATTAGCCGAGTCAGCCAAGATCATCGGCTTTGATCAAGTCATCATGCTGGGCTACCGCGATTCGGGAATGGCGGATTCTCCTCCCAACGCCCATCCAGATTGTTTTCATCAGGCGTCACTTGATGAAGCGGTCGGGCGACTGGTGTCGATCATTCGCCGTGAGCGTCCACAAGTGATCATTACTTACGGTGATGATCAACG
>SXGQ01718180.1_pt1 | contig 19827 bp, 16 predicted proteins | sample 3178371 | NCBI WGS metagenome assembly SXGQ01 (sample SAMN11356859, study PRJNA531348) | freshwater metagenome | isolation source: freshwater sample F1-20 | place: China: Fuxian Lake, Yuxi | collected 2017-12-25 | reverse complement strand
TGGAAGGAATGCATTGTTCTGGCGCTCCCACTTTTTGCCGTTAAAGAACACGGTTGGAGTTCCTTGAACGTTGTATTTGGCCATAGATTCATAGGCAGCTTTTACCTTATCGAGCTTTGAACCCTTGGTCACGCAATCACTAAAGCTCTGCGTTGTAAGACCTGCGTAACTACCAATTTTGATTAGGTTTTCGGTTGAATAGAACCCTGAATTTTCAAGTACTGGCTGCACCAAATACATAGCCTTATGGAAATCTAGATAACGACCTTCATCAGCTGCGCAATAAGCAGCATTAGCAGCGGCAACAGATTCATTACCAAGGAATGAGACAACGTGATAAACAACGTTAGCTTTCTTGGTGCGCACTAATTCATCGATGAACTCACCGTTGGCCTGTTCAAAAGTATTACAGACTGGGCACTGTGGATCTTCCCAAATATCAATAGTCTTTGCTGCACCGTTGTTAAATGTAATTCCCGCACCGTTTGCTTCATCAACAGTTGAAACTACTGTTGGACCAGGTTTAAAATCGCTCAAGATTGCAAATGACTCATTGGCTTTAGTCTTTTCACCAACAACGCTGAAGATAACCCCTGATGCAACCACTAGGGTAACCATTCCGATAACTAACCATCGTGTGAATTTATCTCCGCCAGATGATTTAGCTGCCTTCGCCTGCTTTGCCATTACTGCTCCTCGTTATTTTGAAGTGGTTTTTCAATGCTCAAACGTCCGTATGGGAAAAAGTATAGATAAGCCCCGCTTAAAGCCAAACCTAAATCGCGTAAAATTTCCATGAGATAGGCCCTACGCGCTTCGGAAGCTTTACTTGGGTCAACTTCGCCTCCCCCACCAAAACATCCACAGTCAATGAGGATGCCACGGGCCCAAACCGAAATGATTGCGGCGATAAAGACAACCATGACGCCTGTTCCAATAACTGCAGCAAATCGAGTGGACAGGCCAATAATTAAAAGGATTCCGATTGCGATCTCTAACCATGGCAATGCATAGCCAATCAGATGAGCAAGATTTGTAGGCAAGATTTTATAAGCAGCAACTGCGCCTGCCGACTCAGATGGCTTGAAAGCCTTTAACCCCCCTGCTACTAACAACACTCCACCTAGAAGAAGGCGGCAAATTAAAGTGATAAAAGGTTGGTACTTCTTATGTAAATTAATCATCGGCCCTCTCGCACTCCTAACGCCAACTCTTTTGCTAATGCTGAAATTGCATCCAGGCCTTCTTGCTCAGATTTAGCATCCAAAAGCAGTTTAATGAATGCCGATCCAACAATGACACCATCTGCATAGGCTGCAACTTGTTTTGCCTGTTCACGAGTTGAAACCCCTAAACCAACAGATACAGGCAGCTTTGTTGTGTTCTTAACCCTTGCAACTAGCGCACTTGCATCAACTGAAACATTAGTTCTCGCTCCTGTTACTCCCATGACAGATGCGGCATAGACAAAACCACCAGTCTTAGAAGTAACTTTAGCCAAACGAGCATCTGAGGTACTTGGTGCAACGACATAAATTGGATTAATCCCAGAGTTATCAACGGCCTCTAACCATCGGGCGGATTCTTCAATTGTTAGATCCGGCGTAATAACTCCAGAACCACCGTTATCTGCTATGGACTGTGCAAACTCTTTCACGCCATACTTTTCAATAGGATTCCAATAAGTCATCACAACTGATGCAACACCGGTATCACTTGCCACCTTCAGAGCCGAAAACACATCTGCGGCATTTGTCCCACCTTTAAGAGAAATCTCTGCAGCCTCTTGAATTGTTGGACCATCCATAATCGGATCACTGTATGGATAGCCGATTTCAATAGCATCAACGCCTGCCTCTGCCAAAGCTCTAACTGCTTTTTCGCACCCTGATTTGGAAGGAAAACCGGCTGGAATGTATGCAATGAGTGCAGCTCTATTTTCTGAACGAGTTTTTTCAAAAACTAGATCTAAAGCTGTGCTCACAATGGGATTCCAAAGTAATCTGCCGCAGTCTGAACATCTTTATCTCCACGCCCAGAGAGGTTAATAAGAAGAGTCGCTTGCGGACCTAACTCATTTCCTAGCACTAGTGCACCAGCTAAAGCGTGAGCAGTTTCAATTGCCGGGATTATTCCTTCTGTTCTAGAAAAGAGAGAGAACGCAGCCATGGCTGCATCATCATTTACTGCGCGATATTCGGCGCGACCAATGTCATGTAAGTATGCATGCTCTGGACCAACGCCGGGATAATCTAAACCGGCAGAGATTGAATGGGATTCAATCGTCTGTCCGTTTTCATCTTGCAAAACATAGGAACGAGTTCCGTGTAAAACACCTTCTGAACCACCGCTAATTGTTGCTGCATGGCGACCAGTTTCAATTCCATCCCCGCCAGCTTCCAAACCAATTAACCGGACTCCCTCATCAGGAATGAATGCATGGAAAATTCCGATTGCATTTGATCCTCCCCCGACGCACGCAAGAACTGCATCAGGTAATTTTCCAGTCAACGCTAGAACTTGTTCACGGGCTTCTTCACCGATTATTTTATGGAAATCGCGCACCATTGTTGGAAATGGATGTGGTCCGGCAACTGTACCCAACATGTAATGTGTTGTTGCAACATTTGTAACCCAATCGCGCATTGCTTCATTAATAGCATCTTTAAGAGTGCGAGAGCCTGAAGTTACTGGTACAACTTCGGCCCCTAGCAACTTCATTCGTGCAACATTGAGAGCTTGACGACGTGTGTCTTCTTCACCCATGTAAACAACACATTCAAGACCCAGGAGAGCTGCAGCAGTTGCTGAGGCAACACCATGTTGTCCTGCTCCGGTTTCAGCGATGATGCGCTTCTTGCCCATCTTTTTGGTAAGAAGGGCCTGACCTAAAACGTTATTAATCTTGTGGCTACCTGTGTGGTTGAGATCTTCTCGCTTGAGCAAAATTCTTGCGCCACCTGCATGTTCAGAAAATCTCTTAGCTTCTGTGATGATGCTTGGACGTCCTGTGTATGTGCGATGAAGTTCAGTAAGTTCTGCTTGGAAACCTCGATCTGTTTTTGCGGCGTTATGTGCTGCTTCTAGCTCATCAAGAGCTCCAATAAGTGCTTCGGGCACAAAGCGCCCACCATATTGACCAAAGTGGCCAAGGACATCACCTAATTGGATTGTCATGAACTAATCCTATCTGTGCCTAGAAGTTCGCGCATCGCCAGCTCTGGATTGGCTGCGCGCACCAATGCCTCACCCACCAGAATCGCCGTTGCTCCATTGTTTTGTGCAAACTCGACTTCATGGCGCTTAGAGATTCCAGATTCTGCGACGCGCACCACATCTTTTGGAATGAGTGGGAGTAATTCAGCAAATGCATTTGCATCAACGTCTAGGGTTTTTAAGTTGCGGGAGTTAACACCAACGATCCGTGGTGAAATCTCTAACGCTCTCTCCAGCTCATCATGTGTATGCACTTCAACAAGAGCCCGCATTTGCAAACCCTCTGCTAATTGATGAAAATCGTTGAGTTGGGACTTACTCAATGCGGCAACAATAAGAAGCACAACATCGGCGCCATGAGCGCGTGCTTCAAAGAATTGATATTCATCAACCATAAAATCTTTACGAAGTATCGGAGTATTGACTCGCGAACGAACCAAATCTAAGTCAGCCAATGATCCACCAAAGCGTCGTCTTTCAGTCAACACGCTAATCACGCTGGCTCCAGCATTTTCATACTGCTCAGCCAAACTTGCAGGATCTGCAATTGTCGCAAGTTCTCCCTTGCTTGGCGAAGAGCGCTTGACTTCAGCAATTACTGAGAGTTCATTTTGAAGTAACGTCTCTAAAGGATCGCGTACAGGAGCCACTGTATCCATCGCCTCTTGTAATTGCGCTAAAGGTTTTCTGCGCGCAGCTAAATCATCCCGGACGCCTTTAATAATTGAATCCAGGATGCTCATTTTTTATCCTGCACAGTTGGGTCAATGCCTTCATCAAGTGCGCTCCATGTGTTGAGCACACGAGGCTTTCTCTCATAGCGTGACGAAAGCTTGAACTTCTTACCAATAAGTAGAACTAAGCCATAAACAACAAGAATGCTCAAGGCAATTGCAATTGATTGTTCCATTAGTTCTTTCGCAATCTATTTGCCGAATCCACTGCCATCAACACAGCTGCTGCCTTATTTCTACATTCTTGATTCTCTGACTCCGCATCAGAATCTGCAACGATTCCAGCCCCTGCTTGCACGTAAGCAACACCATCATGAATTAATGCAGTTCTAATCGCAATACATGTATCGATGTTTCCTGTGAAATCTATATAACCAACAATGCCTCCATAAACTCCGCGACGAGTTGGCTCGAGCTCTTCAATAATCTCCATCGCTCGAGGCTTTGGTGCACCAGATAATGTGCCGGCTGGAAAGACTGCAAAGAGTGCATCTACCGGAGTTGATTTTTCTCCCAAGGTGCCAGTAACAGTTGAAACAATATGCATGACATGCGAATACCGTTCAATATGCATGAAATCAATAACTTCCACAGAACCCGGAGCACAGACACGCCCCAAATCATTTCGACCTAAATCAACCAACATTAAATGCTCTGCTCGCTCTTTTGGATCCGCTAAAAGTTCCTCACCTAGGCGGTGATCTTCCTCAGGAGATGATGAGCGTTTTCTCGTTCCAGCGATGGGATGAATCATTACTTCGCGCGCATTTACTTTCACCAACGCTTCAGGACTTGAACCCACAATTGTGATTCCCTCATTGAAACGGAACAAATACATATATGGACTTGGGTTATTAAGGCGCAGCATGCGATAAACATCGATTGCATCAGCAGAACATGGCATTGAAAAACGTTGAGAGAGAACAATCTGGAAAGCCTCTCCGGCCAATATCTCCTCTTTTGCAATTGCTATCTTTGCCTTGAACTCATCAGGGCTCATGTTGGCATCAAAGGTTGGTGAAGCATGTGAATCAATCTGTGCAATTTCACCATCGAGGGGTGCTGCCAAATCTGCTTGCATGCGATCTAAGCGCTCATTGCATGCATTGAACGCTTCATCGATACGATCATCGCTTCCATCCCAGTTAATGGCATTAGCAATTAAAGTAATGGTTCCATCGCTGTGATCTAGAACTGCTAAATCACTTGTCAACATAAAACTCAACTCTGGAAGTGGTAGATCCTTTTTCGAAAGGCTAGGCAGTTTTTCCAATCGACGCACAACGTCATAGCCCATGAAGCCAACTAGCCCACCCGTTAAAGGAGGCAGTCCAGCAATGGTGGGCGATTTCAAATGTGCTGCAGAAAGACGCAACGCTTCAAGTGGATCTATTCCAGTTGGTGCACCAGCAGGAGCCGTGCCCTGCCAGTAAGCCTTTCCATCTTTTTCACTCAGCGTAGCTTCACTTCGCACACCAATAAATGAATACCGCGACCAAGCACCACCGTGTTCGGCAGATTCCAATAGAAAAGTATTGGCAGCGTTCTTAGCTAATTTTCTATAAACACCCAAAGGTGTTTCTCCATCTGCAAGCAGACGCCTTGAAACTGGAATTACATTTGAGACCTTGGCGTAAGCGCGAAATTCTTCTAGGTTCATTCTTACTCACCCAGCGTTATTTGGGAGTGGAAGCAAGTTTTGTTGCCAGTATGGCATGCAACACCTATTTGCTCAACACGCAGTAGTAATGCATCCCCATCACAATCCAATGCAACAGAGATTACTTTTTGAAAATGACCAGAAGTTGCACCTTTAACCCAAAGTTCATTTCGAGAGCGGGACCAATAGGTTGCTTTTCCTGTGCTAAGAGTCTGCGCAAGAGATTCTGTGTTCATATAAGCCAGCATTAAAACTTCATTCGTTATTGAGTCTTGAACCACGGCAGGAATAAGCGTTGTTGGATCCTTGAGCAACGCTGTAACAGCTGGATCAAGTGAGCTCATGGAATAATTCTGCCTTACCTTGCAGCCACGGCGCGCACGGGATAATTGTGCGAACCTAGGTAGGACTTCACATCACCTATGCGGTGTATTCCAAAGTGGAACACGCTTGCAGCAAGAAGTGCATCTGCCCCTGCATCTAGGGCTGCTGCGAAATCAGCCAAAGTTCCAGCACCTCCACTGGCAACCAATGGCACTTTTGAAACTGAACGCATCGCTGTAATCATTCCAATGTCATAGCCAGCACGAGTTCCATCAGCATCCATTGAGTTCAGAAGAATTTCACCGACACCCAATCCACAAGCTTTTTCAATCCAGGCGATTGCATCAATATCTGTTCCTTCTCGACCGCCATGAGTTGTGACTTCAAAACCTGATTCGGTACGTGCACGGCGCGCATCAACAGAGAGAACTAGGACTTGTGAACCAAATCGATCTGCAATCTCTGAGATTAATTCAGGTCGAGAAATTGCTGCAGTGTTGATTGAAACCTTGTCTGCTCCTGCTCGAAGTAAGCGATCCACATCAGAGACATTTCTAATGCCTCCGCCAACTGTCAGTGGAATAAAGACTTGTTCAGCTGTGCGGCGAACAACATCCAACGTTGTCTCTCGCCCATCAACGGTTGCTGAGATATCAAGAAAAGTTAACTCATCAGCGCCTTCTGCCCCATAGAGAGCGGCCATCTCAACTGGATCTCCTGCATCAACAAGGTTTGTAAAATTAACTCCCTTAACAACTCGACCATTAGTGACATCCAAGCAAGGAATGATGCGAACAGAAAGAGTCATCGTCCTGTAACTTTCAGCGCTTCTTGCAAAGTAAAAGCACCAGCATATAAAGCTTTGCCAACGATGGCACCTTCAACACCTGTTGAATTGAGATCACACAGAGCTTGAATATCCACCAAAGAAGAGATACCACCACTAGCAACAACTGGTTTAGATGTTGCTGCACAGACAGATTTGAGAAGTTCTAGATTAGGCCCAGCCAACGTGCCATCTTTTGTCACATCAGTTACTACATATCGAGCACAACCATCTTTATCTAATCGTGAAAGTATTTCAAAGAGATCTCCACCTTCTTTAGTCCACCCACGCGCAGCAAGCACGTGCCCACGCACATCAAGTCCAACAGCGATGCGATTGCCGAATTCTCCAATGACTCGAGCAGTCCATTCAGGATCTTCTAAGGCGGCTGTTCCAAGATTTACTCGCGCGCAACCAGTAGCTAAAGCTCTGTGCAAAGATTCATCATCTCTAATACCGCCAGAGAGTTCGACTTTAATATCAAGTGCGCCAACAACTTGTGCCAAGAGTTCAGCATTACTTCCGCGGCCAAATGCGGCATCTAGATCAACAAGGTGTAACCACTCAGCCCCTGCTTTTTGAAATTCAAGTGCAACTTCAAGCGGTGCGCCATAAATACTCTCTTGGGCTAGTTCACCTTGCACCAAGCGCACTGCACGCCCATCTTTCACATCTACAGCAGGCAGAAGCTCTAAGTAACTCATAGTGCACTCACCCAATTCTTAATCAAAGCTAACCCTGCATCTCCAGACTTTTCTGGATGAAATTGCGTTGCCGAAACATAGCCATCTTCAACCACTGCCAAAAACTTTTCACCGTGAAAGCTCCACCCCTGCATTTTCCCAACTGCTTTCTTGGCTGCATAAGAGTGAACAAAATAGAATGACTCTCCTACAACTCCCTTTAATAAGGTTGATTTAGATTCACTTTCAACGCTATTCCAACCCATGTGCGGAAGTATTGGTGCGTTCAAACGCGAGACTTCACCTTCCCAAACTCCAACACCTTTGTGGTTTCCATTTTCAGCATGCTCGCTACCTTCTTGAAAAAGTATCTGCATTCCAATACAAATTCCAAGCACAGGTCGTTCTTTCGCAATTCGCTCACGGATGATTGCTTCGCCATTAACAGATCTCAACCCCTGCATACATGCAGCAAAAGCTCCAACACCTGGAACAACTAAACCATCGGATTCAAGTGCTGTGGCAGGATCAGATGTGACAACTACATCAACACCAGAAGTAGCAAAGGCTCTTTGTGCTGAACGTAAGTTGCCAGAACCATAATCAAGAATTGCGATCAAAGAGAGCCTTTAGTTGAAGGAATACCTGCAACTCTGCCATCGAGTGAAACTGCATCACGCAGTGCACGTGCAACGGCTTTGAACTGTGCTTCAAAAACATGGTGTGCATTTCTTCCTTCAAGCACACGGATATGTAGCGCAATATGAGCTTCTGCAACTATTGATTCCCAAATATGTTTTCCGAGTGTTGTATCAAAAGTTCCTATTAGCTCAACAATCTCTGGCTGACGGTGGACCAAATATGGACGTCCAGATAGATCAACTGCGGCTTGAACTAAAACTTCATCGAGTGGAACCATGGAATCACCAAAGCGGCGAATGCCTGCCTTGTCCCCCAGAGCTTTGCGTAGGGCTTGGCCAAATGCTAGTGATGTGTCTTCAACACTGTGGTGAGAATCAACTTCAACATCACCTGTTGTCTTAATTGTGAGATTAAAGCCCGAGTGCTTACCTAGCTGAGACATCATGTGGTCAAAAAACGGCACACCAGTAGAAACATCGATAACGCCTTGTCCATCTAGGTTGAGCTCAACTAAAACATGTGACTCTTTCGTTGCTCTTTCGACTCGTGCGGTTCTCATGATGGCCTCTCTTTAGATGAGTTCTTTTAATGCAGTTATAAATAATGTGTTTTCGGCTCCATTGCCGACAGTCACTCGCAAATACCCTGGTAGTCCGACATCTCGAATTAGGACGCCTTTACCGAGTAGTTCACGCCAAAGTTTAGGGGCTTGGGCGTGAAATCCCGTAAACAAGATGAAGTTCGCGCTGCTCGGAATAACCTTGAGCCCGAGTGCGTTTAACTGCGCCGTCAGCGCCTCCCGAGCGCGTATCAACTCAGAGACATATCCCAGTAGTTCGTCTTTGAAATCTATAGCAACTGATGCTGCTGCTTGAGTCAATGCACTTAAGTGATACGGCAATCTCACAAGCATCATGGCATCTTTTACCGAACTATCACAGACCATGTATCCCACTCGTGCTCCTGCAAATGCAAATGCTTTACTCATAGTCCGTATAACAACAACATGAGGATTTTTAGCTACGAGTGTTACTGCAGATTCTTCAGTTGAAAATTCTGCATACGCTTCATCCACAATCAGTAGGCCATTTATCTTTGCCACAGAATCAGCAAGTAACATGATGTCTGAGATTGAAACTGATTCACCTGTTGGATTATTAGGCGTTGTGATAAAAGTTAATGCTGGCTTGACCTGCCTAATTTGCTCAAGAGCAAGTTCGACGTTGAGTGAGAAATCCGAATTTCGCTTTCCATCTACCCAATTAGTTCCACACACCTTGGCAATGAGTGGGTGCATTGAATAAGAGGGCGTGAAACCAAGGGCGCTTGCCTGACCGAAAGCTAGAAAGATAGATTGAATAATTTCATTACTGCCATTTGCTGCCCAAATGTTATCTATCGTGAGATTTACCTCAGACGTTGAATTGATATAGCCGGCTAACTTAGTTCGCAGTTTATTAGCATCACGATCGGGATAACGATTCAAATTCGCAGCTGCAACCATCACAGCGTCTGCGATTGCTTTCTGCAAAGTAGGTGAAGGTGAATAAGGATTCTCATTAGTGTTCAGTGAGGCTTGTGCAGGAATCTGCGGTGCGCCATAAGGGGTAAGAGGAGTTAAGTCCTTTCGCAGAGGCAACCAAGTTGGCCAATTCATTTATGAATTTTCCAATCTAATTGTCATTGCTTGGCCATGTGCGGGTAAATCTTCTGAATTAGCTAGCGTCACAACTGTCGGAACTAAATCAGTGAATGCTTTTTCGCCATATTCAACGAAGTGAAGTCCCCGCAGAAATGTCTGAACAGATAAGCCACTTGAGTGACAAGCACATCCTCCTGTAGGAAGGACGTGATTAGATCCTGCCGAGTAATCTCCAAGTGAGACAGGTGAAAAACGTCCGATAAAGACTGCTCCAGCATTTCTAATTTGTGCAGCATCTTCACGCGAATTCTTTGTCTGAATTTCTAAGTGTTCTGCAGCATAGGCATTAACAACGTCAATTCCCTGCTTCATATCATCAACTATGACAATTGCTGACTGAACGCCTGAAAGGGCGCCCGTAATACGTTCTTTGTGCTTGGTTCTTCCAATTTGAATCTTGAGTTCGGCCTCAACGTTGTTGGCTAAATCAATTGAGTCGGTAACCAAAATCGCTGCAGCTATTACATCGTGCTCAGCTTGGCTAATTAAATCTGCTGCAACATCACTTGCCCGAGCAGAAGAGTCAGCCAAGATAGCAATTTCAGTTGGGCCAGCTTCTGAATCAATTCCAATCACACCACGTAGTGCGCGTTTAGCGGCAGCTACATAGATATTGCCTGGACCTGTAACTAGATCACTCTTTTCACACAGGCCTTCAACGCCGTAAGCAAACATGGCAATCGCCTGGGCTCCCCCAACCGCAAAGACTTCAGTTACACCAAGTAATGCACAAGTTGCCAAAATAGTTGGGTGAGGCAGGCCTGCGAATTCCTTTTGCGGTGGTGAAGCAACAGCGATCGAAGGGACCTTTGCAATTTGCGCAGGTACAACATTCATGACAACGCTGCTTGGATATACCGCTCGTCCACCCGGAACATAGAGACCCACACGATCAACGGGGATCCACTTTTGAGTAACGGTGCCACCATCAACAACGTTCGTGGTCTTATCAGTTCTAACCTGATCATTATGAACTTTTCTCACTCGTTCAATTGAAAGCTCTAGCGCTGCTCGAATCGCAGGATCTAATGATGCTAACGCTGAATTTAAAGTCTGCTGTGGGACGCGAATAGATGCTGGAGTAACTCCATCGAATTCTTGCGCCAATTTAATGAGTTCACCTTCTCCACCGGTTTTAACTCGGTGCAGAATTGGCTCAACTAGAGCCATAGCTTGGGCGACATCTAAAGCTGCGCGCGGAAGTTCGGCGTTATATCCAGCCTTGTTTAAGGCTTTGCCACGAAGATCAATGGTACGAATCACATGCTAATTGTAACGGCTGAGCCCAACACGGCGGACTTGAATTTAAACCAGGCAGTTAGGCCCAAGAATAGATTTGAGATCTGCGCTCAATGATGGAGAAGCTGTGACGGATGCATCAATCTTCATTACGGTACTGCTTCCATTTTCACTCAAAGACAGATGAACTTCTCGCTTACCTGGATGTGAACGCAAAATCTCCTTGATGCGATCAACAACTGGTGGCGTGCACTGAGACATTGGAATTGAAATCACAAGAGGACCGGTTGGACCTGCAGAAATATCTGGCATAGACATTTCAAGGGCTGTAAATCTCAGATTCTCTTCACGGCGATCAACGCGACCACGAATAGTCACAATTCGATCTTCAGTCAGAGACATTGAATACTGGTTGTAGGTATTTGAGAAGAAGAGAACTTCCAACGATCCTTCAAGATCTTCAATTGTTACTACGGCCCAAGAAGCACCCTGCCTTGAAACCTTGCGAGTAACACTAGTAATTAAGCCGCCGATAGTGACAACTGATTCATGTTGCGCGCCTTCATCAACTAATTCGCTGATAGACATATCGGTATTGGCTCGAAGCACATGTTCAACACCTAGAAGTGGATGATCGGAAACATAGAGACCCAGCATTTCGCGCTCATAGCTCAGCAACATCGCCTTATCCCATTCACCCGCTGGGATCTCAATATCTAAGCCTGAAACTTCAGTGATTGCTTCTCCGCCGAATAGATCAAACTGGCCAATGGCCTCAGCACGCTTACTCTCAATAACAGAATCAATTGCCTCCAAGTGAACAGCAATCAAGCCCTTACGCGTTGCTCCTAGGGAGCCAAATGCTCCCGCCTTAATCAAGGATTCAATTGTCTTCTTGTTACACACCTGTGCATCAACTTTTGCTAAGAAATCACCAAAGGATGTGAATCGACCTTTTTTCTCACGCGCATCTTTAATGGATGCGACAACACCTTCGCCAACATTTCTAATAGCTGCAAGACCAAAGCGAATATCTTTTCCACGAGGGGTGTATTCGCCATTAGATTCATTGACATCAGGTGGTAACACCTTGATTCCCATTCGGCGGCACTCACTCAAATAAAGTGCAGATTTGTCTTTATCATCTCGGACGCTAGTTAAAAGCGCTGCCATGTATTCAGTGGGATAGTTAGCCTTTAAATAAGCAGTCCAATATGAGACAACACCATAACCAGCGGAGTGTGCTCGGTTGAAAGCATAGTCAGAGAATGGAATAAGGACGTCCCACAAGCGTTTGATAGCAGCAGTTGAGAAACCATTGGCCTTCATACCCGCTTCAAAAGGAATGTATTCCTTATCCAAAATATCTTTGTTCTTCTTACCCATCGCCTTGCGCAAGAGATCCGCTCGCCCTAGTGAGAACCCAGCAACTTTTTGGGCAATAGCCATTACTTGCTCCTGATAAACAATCAGGCCATATGTGTCACCAAGAATCTCCTGCAATGGTTCTGAAAGCTCATGGTGAATAGGTTCAACTGGCTTTCGCTTATTTTTGCGATCGGCGTAGTTGTTATGTGCATTCTCACCCATAGGACCTGGACGATAGAGAGCGATAACAGCCGATATATCTTCAAAAGAATCCGGAGACATAGATTTAAGCAACGCACGCATTGGTCCACCATCTAGCTGGAACACACCCAGAGTGTCACCGCGAGAGAGGAGTTCATATGTCTTTTTATCATCGAGTGTTAAATCCTCTAACACCACATCAATGTTTTGGTTCTCTTTAATGTTAATTAGTGCATCATCCAGAACAGAGAGATTTCGAAGGCCCAAAAAGTCCATCTTAAGTAAGCCAATAGATTCACATGCACCCATATCAAACTGAGTGATGATTGCGCCATCTGCTTCACGGCGATGAATTGGAATGACATCAAGTAATGGTTCGCGCGAGAGAATTACTCCAGCTGCGTGAACACCCGACTGGCGCCTTAATCCTTCAAGACCACGCGCCGTATCAACCACGCGTTTTGAATCTGGATCTGATTCATACAATGAGCGGAACTCCCCCGCTTCCCCATAGCGATCATCTTTGGGATCAAAGATTCCGCTAAGAGAAATATCTTTACCCATCACCGCTGGCGGCAAAGCCTTCGTTAACTTCTCACCAATGACGTATGGATATCCAAGCACGCGAGTTGAGTCCTTAATCGCCTGCTTTGATTTAATGGTTCCGTAAGTGATGATCTGAGCAACTCGATCTTCACCATACTTATTTGTTGCATACCGAATCATTTCGCTGCGACGACGCTCATCAAAGTCCAAGTCGATATCAGGCATAGATATACGTTCTGGATTAAGAAAGCGCTCGAACAAAAGTCCATGCTCGAGCGGATCTAAGCCGGTGATGCCAAGTGAATATGCAACAAGAGAGCCTGGAGCCGATCCTCGACCTGGTCCAACTCGAATACCAACTTTTTTTGCATGTCCAACTAAATCGGCAACAACAAGAAAGTAACCAGGAAAACCCATCTTCTCCATCACGCCAAGTTCATAATCAAGACGAGATTCGTGTGCGGGAGTCAGCTTTTCACCTAAGCGCTCTTTCATGCCACGAACTGCTTCCTTTTTAAGCCACGAATCTTCAGTCTCTCCCTCTGGAACATTAAATTGCGGAAGGAGGTTTTCATTTTCTCGCATGGTCACATCACAACGCTCGGCAATAAGTAATGTGTTATCGCAACTCTCTGGAATGTCTTTAAAGAGCTCTCGCATCTGCGCAGGAGTTTTGACATAGAAAGAGTCGTTATCGAACTTAAATCGCTTTGGATCAGCCAATGTAGAACCAGATTGAACACACAGTAGAGCCTCATGTGCGCCAGAGTCTGCTTGTAATGTGTAGTGAAGGTCATTGGTCGCAAGAAGTGGGAGTCCTAACTCTTTCCCAAGCTTGAGCAAGTCAGCTTTGACACGGCTTTCAATATCAATTCCATGATCCATTACCTCTAAAAAGAAATTGCCTTCACCGAAAATATCTCGATAGTCACTTGCAGCCTTTAATGCCTCTTTGTATGCACCCATTCTCAAGCGAGTTTGAATCTCTCCACCTGGGCAACCCGTTGTTGCAATTAAACCCTTGGAATATTGAGCTAGAAGTTCTCTATCCATGTGGGGCTTGTAGTAATAGCCCTCAAGGGAAGCAAGTGAAGAAAGACGAAAGAGATTTCCTAGACCAGTATTATTTTCAGCCAAAATAGTCATGTGCGTATAAGCTCCACCACCTGAAACATCATCTTCACCACCACTTGCCCACTGCACTCTTTTTTTATCAAAGCGAGATTCGGGTGCAACATAGGCTTCAATACCAATAATTGGCTTAACACCAGCTTTTTTCGCTTGCTTATAAAACTCATAAGCACCAAAAACATTTCCATGATCTGTCATCGCAATTGCTGGCATTCCTTGGCGTGCTACTTCTTGCATTAAATCGGGAACACGGGCTGCACCATCGAGCATTGAATACTCGGTATGGACGTGCAGATGAACGAAATTCTCAGAATTCATGGTGGTCGTAGATTATTACTTAAGGCAGAACTGCATCAGATAGCAACGCTAATGAGCGTGTGAGATCGGCTGGGTATGGAGCTTCAAAACTCAGGTGTTCGCCGGTAATAGGGTGCTCAAACTTGAGCTCCTTGGCGTGTAGCCAAGGTCGTCTCATCTCTAGAGATTTAGCCAACACGGGATCTGCGCCATATGTTGTGTCGCCAACAAGTGGATGGTTGAGTGCAGAGAAGTGGACACGGATTTGGTGTGTACGACCGGTTTCTAATTCAACCTTAATTAAAGAAACCCCTCGATAAAACTCAATAACTTCATAATGGGTTATGGAATCTTTTCCTGTTGCCACTACTGCGAAACGATGATCTTCTTTTGGATGTCGATCAATCGGTGCATCAATTGTGCCAGTTGTTGGATCCATATGACCTTGAATCAGTGCATGATAAATCTTGTCTACTGTGCGATTTCTAAAAGCATCTTTTAATACAGTAAATGCGTGATCACTCTTTGCAACAATCATTAATCCGCTAGTGCCGACATCTAGGCGATGGACTATGCCTTGTCGCTCTACAGCCCCACTTGTTGAAATTGAATACCCAGCTGCCATGAGTGCGCCAACAACTGTTGAGCCCGTCCATCCTGGACTTGGATGGGCAGCACATCCCACAGGCTTATCAATAACCACGATTGCCTCATCGTCATAAACAATTGAAAGGCCTTCTAGTGGTGTAAGCGGAATTGGATCTTGATTAATTGGAGCTGGCATTAACACATCAATGACTTGGTTGGCGCTAACGCGATCTGATTTAGCCATGGCTTTTCCAGAAGTTCTGATATCGCCATCTTCGAGCAACTTAACTACTGCTGTGCGCGAAAGGCCCAGCACACGGGTGAGAGCGCTATCGATTCGCTCACCAGCAACGCCTTCTGGCACTGACAGGGTGCGCTGTTCTCTATTACTCATATCAACTCTTCTTTTTTAATAGGAGGAATGTTTCGCGCAGTTAAAACAACTGAAATAAAGGCAGCAACCACGATTGCCGTGTCTGCAATATTGAATATAGGCCAATGTGGCAGTTGCATCCAATCTATGACATGCCCACGCAGCAGCCCCGGCTCTCTAAATATGCGATCGGTCAAATTTCCTAAAACTCCACCCATGACTAAGCCTAAAACAACTCCCCAACCCTTTGAAGTCAATGCCGGTGCGTAATAAGCAATAGCAATTAATACGGCAATTCCAAATAGAGATAGAAACAAAGTTGCCCCTGCTGCAAAAGAAAAGGCGGCTCCAGAGTTTCTAACGAAGGTGAGTTGGAAAAGTGAGCCAATGACTTTTACTGGAGCTCGGTTGGACAGATAATCTACTGCCCAGATTTTGGTTGCTAAATCCGCAAGCCAGATAAGCAAGGCAACACCTAAGAGTGTGCGCCACACGCGCACTGCTAGCGCCGTTCTTCCTTCTGCTTGCAGATCATGCACAAAGTGGCCCGAGGAAATACTTGTAAACGGGCCTTTCCAATTGCACTTCCACATTCTTCGCAGTTTCCATAGGTCTTAGAGTCAATTCGATCTAAGGCACGCTCTGTTTGCAAAACCATGTCACGGGCATTAATCACTAGTGACATTTCATGTTCACGTTCAAAAGTCTTAGTACCTGCATCAGCTTGGTCATCTCCAGCGCCTTCACCAGATTCTTGAATAAGTGAATCCATCTCCACTTCAACTTTTTCCAGCTCAACTCTAAGACGTGCTAGCTCTTTAGAAATCTCAGCCCGTATGCTCTTTAGTTCAGCTGCTGTCCATGGGGATTCACTGTCACTAACAACAATTGGTGTTGGAGCTACTTTGATTGGCTTCAGAGGTGCAACCTTTTTACCGCTCTTAGCTGGACGTGGTGGTGGTGGCATTACTAATCGGCGCTCTTCTACTACAGGGGCAGATACTGGCGCAGAAATAGTTGAGACTGAAACTGTTTGAGATTTTTCATCAACAGTCAGAGTTGTCTTTGATGGAAATGGCTTACCTGGAGCCTTCTTTACTGGAATGCTCTTTACCGCAGCTTTTTTAGCGGACGCTTTTTTCGCTGGAGTCTTTTTAGCTACCTTCTTAAGGGCAGCCTTCTTTGCAGGCGCCTTCTTGGCTGGCGCTTTTTTCGCTGGAGTCTTTTTAGCTACCTTCTTCTTAGCGGCAGCCTTCTTTGCAGGAGCCTTCTTTGCAGGAGCCTTCTTTGCAGGAGCCTTCTTGGCTGCTGCTTTCTTGACTGGCTTCTTAGGCATGTCGCGAACCTTAATGCTCTTCAGGGGCTACTACCAATTAGCCACGGGCATTTTTTGGCTTAACTAGACGATAGTATTGGGCTACTACCGCAAATGAGCATTGACGGGGCCATCACCTCACGAGCTTGCTAGAAGAAATGGTGTAAACCATCTAGAACTAGCCGCGGATAGAAAAAGTGAAGTGGCGTGAATTTCACGCAAGGCGGGTGGTACCGCGAGATCTGCGCCAGCAGGTCACGTCCCTCCAGAGTTCTTTCCTACTCGTGGAGGATTTTTTATGTCGTTTCGCGCAATTCCTGCAGCCGTTGATCTGCCTGCCGTCGAGCACGAAATTTTAAAGTTCTGGCGCGATAACGAAATTTTTGAAAAGACTCTCAACGCTCGTGAAGGTGCACCTGCCTGGATGTTTTATGAAGGTCCGCCTACTGCAAATGGAATGCCTGGCGCTCATCATATTGAAGCACGTGTATTTAAAGATGTATTCCCCCGCTTTCACACAATGAAGGGAAAACATGTAATTCGCAAAGCTGGTTGGGATTGTCATGGTTTGCCCGTTGAAATTGCTGTTGAAAAAGAGTTGGGCTTTGCAGGTAAAGGCGATATTGAAAGATATGGAATCGCAGCATTTAATGACAAATGCCGTGAGTCAGTCCAACGACATGTTGGTGCATTTGCAGACATGACACACCGAATGGGCTTCTGGGTTGATTTCGATGAAGCATATTGGACTATGTCACCTGAATATGTTGAGAGTGTGTGGTGGTCTCTAAAAGAGATCTGGAAAAAGGGATTACTTGTTCAAGATCATCGCGTTGCACCATATTGTCCACGCTGTGGAACTGGACTCTCTGATCATGAATTAGCACAGGGCTATGAAACTGTCACTGATCCTTCGGTCTATGTTCGCTTTCCTATTACCTCTGGTGATTTGGTTACACTCAACGCCAGTTTCCTGGTGTGGACAACGACCCCATGGACTTTAGTTTCAAATACTGCAATTGCAGTGCATCCAGAAGTGGATTATGTGGCTGTTGAAGTCACTGTCGATGAAGTCAGCGAAGTCCTTGTTGTTGCTGAGGCCTTGCTGGAGAGCGTTAAGGGTGAGAAGAAAATTCTCAAGAAAATGCTTGGGAAAGAGCTAGAACGCACAACATACAAGCGCCCCTTAGATTTCGTAGAGATTCCAGATGCGCATTATGTAGTTCTTGCAACATATGTGACAACTGAAGATGGAACAGGACTTGTTCACCAATCTCCAGCATTTGGCGCTGATGACTTAGCGGTGTGCCGTGCATATGGTCTACCTGTTGTTAATCCGATCGCACCTGATGGACATTTCTTAAAGGAAGTCGACGTTGTAGGCGGAATCTTCTTTAAGGGGGCTGACAAGTTATTAGTCAAAGAGTTAAAGGCCCGTGGTGTTCTCTATAAGCACCAACCATATGAGCACACCTATCCGCATTGCTGGCGTTGTCACACACCTTTGATGTATTACGCGCAACCTTCCTGGTATATCCGCACTACGTCAATTAAGGATGCGCTGCTTCGTGAAAATGCAGCAACTGATTGGCACCCCGAGACAATTAGAGAGGGGCGCTATGGTGATTGGCTCAACAACAATATCGACTGGGCACTTTCTCGTAATCGTTATTGGGGTACTCCACTTCCTATTTGGCGCTGTGAAAACAAGCATGAAATCTGTGTTGATTCCCTCGCTGAATTAGGCGGACTTGCTGGCCAAGAACTCTCCAGTCTTGATCCGCACCGCCCATTTGTTGATGACATTACTTTTGCTTGTTCGCATTGTGATTCCACAATGGTGCGCGTGCCAGAAGTTATCGATTGTTGGTATGACTCAGGAGCCATGCCATTTGCGCAATGGGGATATCCGCATAAGGAAGGCTCTGTTGAAAAGTTTAAGGAGTCTTATCCTGCTGACTTTATCTGCGAAGCTATCGATCAAACACGTGGCTGGTTCTACACTCTTATGACTATTGGCACTTTAGTCTTTGATAAATCCTCATATAAGACTGTCCTTTGTCTTGGACACATCTTGGATAAAGATGGTCGCAAGATGAGTAAGCACGTAGGCAACGTCCTAGAGCCAATGGCCCTCATGGATCAACATGGCGCAGATGCTGTCCGCTGGTACATGTTGGCAGCAGGCTCACCATGGGCTGCGCGTCGTGTTGGCCATGATGCAATTAATGAAGTGGTTCGAAAGACACTTCTAACCTATTGGAACACAGTTTCTTTCCATGCCCTCTATGCCAAAGCATCTAACTTTGATTTGAGTCAGCGAACAAAGATTGCAGAACGACCACTCATGGATCGCTGGATAATCTCTGAACTCAATCTCTTAATTGAAGAGGTAGATGGCGCACTCAGTGATTTTGACTCACAAGTTGCTGGTCGTGCACTGGCTAGATTTATTGATGATCTTTCTAACTGGTATGTGCGCCGTTCACGACGCAGGTTCTGGGATGGAGATGTCAGCGCCCTTTCCACTCTTCACGAGTGTCTAGTAACTCTGACTCAACTTCTCTCTCCTATGGTTCCCTTCATTACAGAACAAGTCTGGCAAGAGTTGGTAATCCCTGCCGATTCTTCTGCAGTTGCTTCAATTCACCTTTCAAACTTCCCAGTTGCAGATGCAACTGTCATCGATCGTGAACTTGGAAAGCAAGTTGCACTGACCCGCCGGATTGTTGAACTGGGTCGAGCATCTCGCGCTGAATCTGGCATCAAGATTCGTCAACCTTTGGGCCGTGCCCCGATTGCAGCAAGTGGTTGGGCATCTTTGCCTGAACAAATGCGTGAGCAGATTGCAGATGAGCTCAACGTTATTGATCTCCAAGACATCGCTAGCGCAGATGGTGATTTAGTTGATATCTCCATTAAAGCTAACTTCAAATCACTAGGTGCAAAATTTGGTGGCGCAGTCCAAGAGATTGCTAAGGC
>SXGQ01147899.1_pt1 | contig 19828 bp, 30 predicted proteins | sample 3178371 | NCBI WGS metagenome assembly SXGQ01 (sample SAMN11356859, study PRJNA531348) | freshwater metagenome | isolation source: freshwater sample F1-20 | place: China: Fuxian Lake, Yuxi | collected 2017-12-25 | reverse complement strand
TTGGTGCGGGTGGTCGGACTCGAACCGACACGAAATTTCTTTCTCCAGATTTTAAGTCTGGTGCGGCTACCATTACGCCACACCCGCATTGGTAGGTGACTCCGGACTCGAACCGGAAAACAAAATATTTTGAGTATTTCAGGTATACCAATTCCCTTCAGTCACCCATAACTTATTTACTTTTAGCAAAAGCAGAGATTACATAATCTCCATTAGCTGGATTTAAGTCAACTTCTATGTCTTTAGAATATCCAGTATACTGAAACCAATGTTCATTAACATTTTCAAATACATCAACACAAATAATTGGTTCACCCATTGTCTCAAGATATTCTTTATCTTTTGTAGCTTCATCATATTTAGCTTGAAGTAGTTGGATAAAGTCCTTAAGTAACATAGAAATAACTCCAGATGTTGGTGCGCCCGACCCGACTTGCACGGATAACCAAACCGTTATGAGCGGTCCGCTCTACTAATTGAGCTACAGGCGCAATGTATATGTATTTTATACCATAAATTTAGTAGAATGTCAATCCATATTTAGTGTCTTGATCACCCGATCTTTTACTTCTCGAGGAAGAGGAACGTAATGTAAAGAGGAAGCGATCTCGTCTCCGTTATCATATGCCCACATTAGCCACTTTTCTACACTGTTCTTATTCTTACCATCTTTAGGAATAAGAATATAAGTTGCTGATAAAATAGGATAACATGTATCACAGCTGGTGTTTAGTCCACGTGATTCGTTATTGTCAGTCCACTCGGTCTTTGCTGCAGCTGCAGCAAAACTGTCAGGATTTGCTGAAACCCACTTACCGGTAGATGTTTTAAGATTAGTTGATGTTAGACCATTTACTTTTACATAAGCACTTTCCACATAACCAATGGAGCCACTAACTCGCTTGATAAAAGCCGAGATTCCCTCGTTACCCCTAGCACCCATACCAACAGACCATTTTACTGAAGTACCAATATCTTTCCACTCTTGACTCTGTGTAGCTAACCAACTAGTAAAGACATGTGTTGTACCAGAACCATCGGCTCGATAGATAGGACTGATAGCAATATTTGGAAGAATCAGACCCGGATTATCGGCCGCAATAGCTGGATGATTCCATTTATTAATCACACCTCTGAAGATATCTACGACAACAGATCCAGAGAGATTTAATTTATCACTGGGCACACCAGGAATATTTACCACAATAGTAATAGATCCCATCACCGTCGGTACTTGAATTAGCTTGTTAGTGTCTAGTCTATTCTTATCTAGTGGGGCATCAGAAGCACCGAAATCAACCGTCCGATTGATAATCTGTGTTTGTCCAGCACCGGATCCAACTGATTGATAGTTTACAGAGAATCCATCCTTTTTAGATGCTTCTGCCCATTTGTTATAGACTGGTGCTGGAAAAGTAGCACCAGCACCAGTGATAGTCTGTGCTTGAGCAATAGAAGTAAAAATAGTAGCCGTGAGTAGTGCATATACAAATTTCATTCTTAATCTTTCATATTAAAAAGTTTCATAATTCGTTGCTCGTGTCGACCACCTTCATAAGCAGTATTTAGAAATGCTTCTACACAAGCAATAGCCATATCTGAACCGATAACCCTAGCACCTAATGCTAGCATATTCACATCGTTATGTCGTCGAGCCATTTCCACAACATAAGGATCTGATGCAAGAACACAACGAATTCCTTTAAAACGATTTGCAGCAATCGACATACCAACACCAGAACCACAAACTAGAATACCACGTGATATTGTATGTGATGCTAGCATGACTGATGAACATGTTTGATATGCATAATCAGGATAATCTACTTTAGTTTTTTCTGGTGGAAAAAATGTATAGATTGTATGTCCGATATCAAAAAGCCATACTGATAGTTCACGTGCTAAAGAAAGACCGGCATGATCACAACCGATAGAGATATCATATTGCTTAGTCATGTTAGCTCCATAATGTATATGTAGTTTATATCACATCAAAGTAATACTGTCAACCTAATCCGTGCTAACCATGAGCAAATTACTTTCTTTACCGACTTTACCTTGTTCGGCTTCCAAAAGTGCTCGAGTCTGTTTAAGTTTATCAAGGACAGCATTGATAGTATTATGAACTACTTTATCATTGGTACCTTCTTGCAGATCATAAAGAGCAGCAAAAAGATTTGAATCTACTGAACGATCAACATAATATTCACCATGTTCATCTTTGGTAAGTTCAATAGGCGGGAATAGTAAGTCTACTATTTCTTGTAGTATTGGATCACGTTCAATTTTTTTGGTCTTAAACATACCAAACATTATATTACCGTTTCTTTCCTATGCTGTATTTGGCTTCTAGTACCCAGTCATTTTTTTCTTTATATGATAGTATCTTTATTTGATTCAAGAGTGCTTTATCGAGCACTAAATCTTGATTTAGTATCTTAAATAAACCCCATTCTTCTAATAATAGAGCAATGGTGTTTCGTCTAGATTTATCATCCAAAGAAAAATTGGTCTCTTTACCATCTAGGGCAAACATTTCTTTAAAATGCACTATATAGTACTTACCTTGCTTATGTAATATATGGCAAGATTGAAATAGTGTCTTATCTTTCTTTGAAGCTATACCGATTCTAGTCAGAGTCTCCTTGATCTTAAGAAAATCTTGGTCCTCAGTTAGTGTCACCTCCAATAAATTTTCTACTATAGACATTATAATACTCCACGATATAATATCCTATATTTATTTCTTTTTTAACTTTAGTGTATTTTTCATATCAGGATATACATATCGAATTAAAAAGTCATCTTTTTGATCTATAGAGAGAATATTCCAGAATTTTTTGGTTTGAACCATATTTAGACCAGTTACAGTACCAATATCCTCATATAGTTTCTGTTCACGCTTTTCAGCATCTGTTTTTTTAAGCCAAGGCTTATAGCGCTTGGGATGAGCAGGTACAGAATAGAACATAAAATCATGTTGCATCTTTTTATCAATATGATGCATGCGATTAGCGGCTTCAGCTGCAGCTAGAGTATCAATATGTGATGCAAATGATTTATTGACAATCCATGGTTCATATGCTTTTGATGTATCATCCGAAAATAGATACTTTTTGGTTTTGGAAATATCAGAAATAAAGGTCCAAACATGGACCTCATCTGATTTAGTCTCTACTTGTTCTTCCTGAACTTGTTTTACACCAAATAGTGTATTTACCTCTGTCATGCAAATTCACACTCCATAGTAATTTCAATAAAGAATGCCATGAGGTTAATTTCAGCATCGGCAACAAATGCTGCCTTATATTGATATTCGGCAATTTTTAGGATAAGTGCTGGAATTGAACGCTTTGTAAAGAAGTCACTAGCATTATCATAGATAGTTCTAAAGATTGTTACCGTATCAGTGTCTGAATTTTCGTGGATCCATTTACGGATACCTTCTAGATTCTTATCCTTGCAGAATTGTAGAACTTCCTTGACAGATACAGATTCAAAGTTAGTTAGAATACCAGAATCAATTTTACCATTGACAGAATAGCGTTGTAGTTCATTCAGTACTCGACGCCAATCAGGAAAGAACTTTTGAATGACTGCAGCAACGGCGTGCTTGTCGTACTCGATGTTCTCAGCTTTCAGAATAACATCTACACGCTTCATGAATTGTGCGGCTAGCTTCGCCATCTCCTTCTTAGGGATATTGAAGTCAATAACTAGAGCACGAGACTGAAGTGGTGGGATGATTCTATTCTTGTAGTTGCAAGTAAGGATAAACCCACAGTTTTTTGAAAACTCTTCCATGAAGTTACGAAGACTAGGCTGAGTAGAGTTTGGATTGAGATAATCAGCTTCATCAAGGATGACATACTTTCTTCCACCAGTCAAAGAGACAGAGGAAGCAAATTGTAAGATTTCGTTACGAAGAGTATCAATGTTACCATTCATCGACCCATTGATGATGATGTAGTCACAGCCTAGTTCTTCAAGCATAGCTCGAGCTATTGTAGTCTTACCTACACCAGCGTTACCAGCAAGAGTTAAGTTTGGGATGTTGCCAGAGTCGACAAATCCCTGAAATGTGTTTTTTAGATCACATGGTAAGATAGTATCGACCACACGCTTTGGCCGATACTTTTCCACCCAGAGATAATCTTCTAGCACCTTATTGATCCTTTAGATCTTGAAGATACGATGACGTTGTAGTACCGTGGATCCGTGGGGTGCACATTCTACTGTATCATAAACCTTATATGTGTAAACTTTACCACCATATGTATATTCTGAAGTACGACCGTTATCAACCATTTTAGTAGTATGAATACCACTAATACGAGTGAATACAATATTACCTTGTTTGTTTTTGTAAACACCATCAAAATAACCGGTGTTTTGATGGACACTATATCCATGACTTACATAAGCAACTCGGTCACCCGGATTGATGGTTTGACCGATCTCATTAGTAAATGCTTCATATACTAGAGTATTCTTTGTCTTTGCCATTTTAGTTCTCCATAATAAAAAATAACCACTCAGATACTATATCATATACCGAGTGGTTGTCAATACAAACTAGACTTAGAAAGTAGATGATGCTTCTACTGCAATCCAATAAGATGCTTCAGTACCAACAAATTGTGAGATACCCTTGGAAGAAATCATTAGTTGATAATCACCATCCATAAGCTTCAGATTTTCTGCACGAAATACTGCACGGAATACCTTATCAGTTTCTGCCACCACAATACTATATTCATCGGCTGATGGATTCTTAACATCAATTGCTTGAAGCATTACATTTGAACCATCACCAACAACCGCAAGTTCTGGTAGTCCAAGAACATTCATAGCCTTAGTAACATCCTGAATATCCTTGTTAGTAAGAAAACAATCTACATCTACTGATGGTAGTTTAATTTCCTTTTCAGGAGGTGCAAGGATAACAGATGGATCAGCATAATGATATGTATTGCTCTTTTTACCAGATGAAATTCGTACAGCATTAGTACCAAATTCCAGATCAGGATCATCAAATAGAGTCATAGTAGAAATAAACCGAGCAAGATTATAGATTGCAATTACATTTGTAAATTCATCTGGGCAAGTTGCCCGAGCCATAATGGTTTTGTTGGTTGAAATAGTAGCAATAGTATTACCTGGTTTTAGGACAATTGAAGGATTAATTGTGCTAAAGTTCTTGAGAATATTGATAGTTCGTGCACTTAGTTTCATAATATAAAATAGTCTCCTTATTGTGTATTTGTGTACTATATACGATGTTTAGTAATATGTCAACCGGATTATATAGTTGCAAAAATGATTGATAAAGAGCAAGAAATACCGGAAGAATTTGTTAGAGGAAGATTAAAGAAAAATAAGAAGATAGAGGGGGACTAGTTTTTCTCTACTTTCTTATTTTTCTTTAGCATTGCTGGGTCAGCAGTAGCTGGTGCACCAATAGATGCTAGATCTGCAAGAGAACCGCCAAAAATATAGGTACCGACATGACTAAGTTTCATCCACGGGCAATACCAAATCTTTCCACCAGCTTGACTTAGCTTTTGACAGAACCAGTAATCTTCAGAAAGATATCGTTTAGATACAGGATCAATCTCTGCCTGAAAATATTGCATAATTTCACGAGTACCATCAAAATGTTCTGTGCGAACATGATCTGGCTTATAAGAATATTCAGGATATGCTGCAACAAATTTTTCAAATGCAGAACGTCGTGTCATCATGAAACCAGTGCCAACTTCAGATACTTCTACTGGTTCATCAATACGAATTGTTCCATTACCCGCCTTAGGATTGAATACATAATCGCCAACATACTTTTCTAGTACATTAGCATCATCATCCGCAATACCCTTATCAACTGCAAGCTTGATCTTTTCCCAAGAAATAGTCTTCTTTGGATATGGACCTGCTAGTACATCATATTCAGAGTCATCTGATTGTAATGCCATCATAGCAACAATATCTCGTGGATCAAAACCAATATCGGAATCAATGAACATCATGTGAGTACAATCAGAGCGCATAAATTCATCAACACAATAGTTTCTAGCACGAGTGATAAGAGACTCGTTGAAAAGAAAATATGATCTTAGTTCTAGACCATTTGCTGCAAACATTGCAGTCAAATCAGCTACAGACTTTGTAAAAAGACCAGCGCACATCCCACCGTACATTGGTGCTGCAAGGAAGAGTTTACGCTTCCTTAGTACATCCATTTCAATTTTAATTTCCATTATGTATTTACCTTATTTTTATAATGTTCAATATAAAGACAAAGAAGAACGTAATGAAGTGTTTTCATTAAATCATCTTTATTCTTACCGTTTTTCTTGCCATAACGCATGAGATATTTAATAGCAGTATCCCGAGAGGTAGTGGAAGCAGTACCCATGGCTTCCCAGACATCAAATGTCTCTAGATCTTCAACTTTGTAATGCTCACCATATGTCCTATCAATATAGGCTTTAAAGTCAGCAATAATCTGATCCTCATTATATTTATACACTATATTTTTAGTATCTTCAATCATATTCTTTTTATACCCTATAAAATTCAACATTTGCTTCATAAAACATTTCTTTTGTTTGTAGACCGGACTCATTCCATTTTTCTGAAATAGTTTCTGGATAACACATGAATACTTTTTTAATACCTACTTGAATAATACCCTTGGCACATTCAGAACAAACTGGTAATCCATACACATAAAGATTTGAACCATCTAAACTCACACCATTAAATGTTGCATTATAGATACAATTCATTTCTCCGTGGATTGTATATTTGTATTTTGTTTCCCGAGTTTCAAGTCTATCAGAATAGTCTTTAATACCTCTAGGAAAACCATTATAACCTGTTGCAAGAATTTGTCGTTTATCACCTACAGCAACAGCACCAATTTTTGTTGACGGATCTTTAGACCAAGTACTAATAGTCTTGGCTAGTTCAATAAAATTTTTATCCCATTTTGTAATCATTTTAATTTACACAATAATATTGTTTATACCACTCTGCAAACTTAGCAACACCTTCTGGAATAGAAGTCTTTGGTTGCCATCCAAGTGCTTGAAGTTTTGTGGTATCAGACCAAGTCTCAAGTGTATCAGCAGGATGCTTTGGTAGAAAATTTTTATTTAATGTTCTACCAAAATTATTTTCAATCTCTCGAATAAAATCCATTAGATAAACTTGTTGACCTCTACCGATATTATATATTTCATGTTGAGGTTTGTCAAACTCAAAACTTCGATTTACAATCAGTTTAATACCAGCAACAATATCATCTACGTAGGTAAAATCTCGTTTCATATCACCATGATTATAAACATCAATTGGTTTATTTTTTACTGCTGCATCGGCAAATTGAAATAGAGCCATATCTGGTCGACCATATGGACCATATACAGTAAAAAATCGTAGACCAATAGTTCTGGCAAGATCGGATGTCATAAACTGACATTCATTTGTACGTTTGGTATAACCATATGCATTTAGTTGATGCCCAGTTGGTTCATCCTCTTTCCATGGTAGAGGATTGCCCGCCATCACACATGATGTTGAGGCATAGATAACTCGAGTTGTATCTGTTGCTTTACATACATCAATTAGATTTTGAGTACCAACAATATTATTTTGAATATAAGACAGTGTATTAGTATAAGAATGTCTTACACCAACAGATGCTGCAAGATGGATAACAAGATCAAACTTATTATCCCACATAAATTGCTCAAATGAAGTACGATCAGTCAAATCAGCAGTTACAATAGATACACCATTTTGTTTTAAAATTGATGCTCTGGTTTGTTTTAGAGATATATCATAATAATCATTGAAATTATCAAGTCCTGTTACAGAATAGTTTTCACTTGCAAGTGCTTTTGAAAGATGAAAACCAATAAAACCTGCAGCACCAGTAATCAGAATCCTAATCATTGAATATTTGCCCGCCCTCGTGGATATACTTCTGCTGAATAATTTAGATCTTCATAAGCATCCGGTGTATTATACTCACGCATGAGTTTCATACCATAGTTATCTACTTTATTTAGAATTGGCACATCATCACGAAGAATGAGTCTATTCTTTCTAGCAGGTTGTCCATGCTTATTAATAATAGCATCTAGATCAACATGATGATGAACACGACCATACCGTTCTTGTAGTGTTACTACATCTGGATGCATTTCAAGAAGCATCTGTGACTTCTTAAATGAAGCATCTTCTTCATAGTTATTATAGATTTCAGATGTATTACCACCTTTAACAGTACCAGTTCGTGCTTTACCACATAGGAATGAATAGAAAAGCATAGTGCATAGACCTTGCTTTAGAACACGAATTGATAGATCAACGTCCTCATTATAACGACCACGCCACTTTTCTGGACAATCATTATCAATTAGGAAACAAGACATGATACGAGTATTTAAAATATATGGGGGATATGGATAATCGTCGACACAAAAGAACTTATATTGAAAACCAGCAAGTGCTACATTTGTAAATCGATCTACAAAAGTTTCCGCCGCACGAAATGGTGCAGAACCTTTTGCAATACGATATCGCTTATTTTGATGAAATCTCCAAAATTCAAAAATATTATCGTCCATTAACCAATGACGTTTATAACCATGATACTGTGAATGTTCCCAACACCAGTTACGGGCAGGTCCAGATCCTTTACCGTGATTAGAAAACGGTAGAGTTAATACTTTTTTGGGATCAATAACTGCTGCATATTGATCATATTCTTGTGGTTCTACCGCAATCATATAGTCAACACCCATGTTTTCCAGTGCTTTGGAAGTATATCTTGATTCCCAACGACCTTTTGAAATAATATAGATCGGATACTGTTGAGTGGTTGGTTTAAACATTTTATCTGACATATCAATCCTCAACAATCTGATTCATAATATTTTTTTCACGTTTTTTTTCTGGATACCAGATTACATTTGTTTTTTCAGTCAATTGTTGACCAATTAATTCTGCAAATACCTGACGATCTTCCATTGTCTTAAACTTAAACATAATCTGTTTATATGGGGATAGATCATCAGTTGTAAATGCTGGCATTCCAGCAGCATACCATTGGAGATATGGGTCCATCCATCTATTTTGTAGTTCTTCGTGTGTTTGTACAGCTTTATTATCTAACATTTTATCACTCAAAAAAATTCATAATGCCATTATCTTTGGTTTTAGAAAACTTAACAACTTTTAGATTCAGTGCTGGAACCTCACCAATTAAAAGCATAAACTTCCGATATTGTTCTTCCGAAGTAAAATTTACAAATAGATTTTGCCATTCCTCTGGATATTCTGGATCTACTTTTTTTGGCTTTACTTCTGGTTTATCATCAGTTTCATCACCAAGAAAAGTAGCTAAATTGATTTTTAGATTTTCTTTGGCTTTAAAATCTACAAGATCATCATATGTTTGTGATGTATCAGATACTTTAATCATTATTTCACCCATGAACTATTACTATATCTATTAAACTGATTGATTATAACAGGATCTGTATAGGATGTCAATACAGTACCAAGTGATGCTTTAATACAATACATCACTCGCCCGTCACTTGTTTGTTTCCTATAGAAGTTTCTTTTGTCTTTTGGAAACTCATATAGAATAACAGTCATATCATTATATTTAGATGGGGTTTCAACAATAATTAATAGTTCTACATCTCGACATTTTGTTAGTTGATTTGGTTTAATTGTGAATGCATTTTCACGATGCCAACGTTGTTGTGTTTTTACCTCACAACGTTCATTGTTTATCATCATGTCCTTTTCATAATCAAATAAATCAAGTGACTCTTCGACTGTATATCCAAGTTCACGATAGTATCTGGCTACTAGTTTTTCACCTAGATCACCAGTTTTCATTTTCATTTGTTCGGTATCAAACATGATGATAAATCTTACTTAGAATTTCTTACCACCAGAGGCAGCACGATTTTCACGCTTATGATCAGCTCGGTTGGCATTATAATGATGTTTATCTGCAACTGCACTTGCAACATCAAGACCTTCACGACCGGCAAGATCTAGAATACGAATAATAGTATCTGCAAGTTCAACTTCAAACATTTTACGTGTTGGTAGATGATCGTCATAAAGATCTTTACGGGCACCTTCTAGTGCTTCTGATAGTTCCGAATGACAAAGTGCAAGCATGGTGCCAATTTCACGGGGTGTATCATGCCACCCCATGGCTTTTGCTTGATTATGTAGTTTATGTTGGATAGTACGAAGTACTTCCATTTCACCATTTGTAATCATAAATTCTTGCATAATATTAAATCCAATCTGGGGGGTTGCGTTTTTTCCATGAATGCATTCGTGCTTTACCAACACGATAATAATTACGATAGTTAATAAGTGGATCATCACTGATTTTATACTCATCAGCCATTGCCGATGGCATTGTAGTCCAGTCATAAGTTTTAAGATTATTTGGTGGTGATGAAAGCATATAAGCTAGATCACCTTCAAAGCACTTATGAATCTTACCGTAACGATATGTATATTCTTTACCAAGTGCATGAAAATGATCCACAAGCCAGTTATAATTTTCAACTGACTGCCGACACCAAACAGCACTGGGATGATTTACATGAGTAGCAGTGTAAATAACTGAATCACGAGCATCATTGAGTGTCCAACGTTTTACATTTCTACCAGTCTTAGACTTACCAGAGATTTCTACACCATCGAGAATACGATGTGCAGTAGATAGTAGTTGTGCTGATTCTAGAATCATTTTAACTACATGCTTGTCTACCATCCACTGTGCTGCTTGAGTTGCATCTGTAGAGATATAAAAGATATTCAAATTACCGTTTCCACTTCCTTAGAGCTTGCTCACGATGAATACGATTAGCGGTTGAATAGAATATTCTACCATCAAGAAAGTCCATGGACTGTTGAAATACACGAGCTGTCATTCCTGTAAATGTTTCTGTTCTAACATCACCATTAGGTGTAGAAAAACGAACACGACAATGTTGATGTCGGTTTATCTTAATACATAAACCAGGATATGTCAACGATGTTTCTTCAAGTCGGATCATTTGTTGTGACGCTTGCACCACCCTTGGATTAAAACAAACAAAATTTTCTGGTGCACCACGCATAGCAAAGATTCTATATGGTACACCGACTTGAATTGCAGCTAGACAAATACCATTATTATCATACATTGTCTTAACCAGCTCTTGGGAGAACTCAATAGGATCAAATGGTGGCTCACGGAAGTCAAAAGTTTGACTGACTTCCTTTAAAATATGATCTGTATACTTAAGAATAAACATTAGTTCATAGAGTTTTTATGGTTGACAAAATGTTCTTCTAGTTCTTGTTTAAGTTCTTCTTTAGACCAACCAGCACCAAGAAGAACGTGGTATGTATTGATAAACATATTAAAACATGTTGCAACAACATCATAGTGTTTTAGAGTTTCATCATCTTCTGCTTCAAAGATCTTCATCATAATCTGATCGGCAACATCATTGCAAAGATCAAGATCAATCTTAATCTCTGTTCCATCTTCAAGCACTTCTGTAATGATATTAGGTTCTTCGGTCATTATATAATCCTTATATTTCAATATGGCTAAAGTTTTTGTATTTTACAAACTTTATTACGTTGGGGAATTTTTCACTCATATTTTCTCTATGAGAGATAACAAATAGTGATGTATTTTCTGCTACAGAATCTAGAATAGTCATAAGCATGTCCAAAGCATTAGTATCCATTGATCCATCCATAATCTCGTCTAGAATCAGTAGATTTGTCGACATGGAGTTACGAAGTTTAGCAATGGCTCTCCAAGTAAATAATAAAGCTAAGTCAATCTTTTGCTTCTCACCCTCTGAAAAAGAGGCATAACTAAATTCATCTCTATGTCTTGATTTAATGGTTTCTTCAAACTGTGAGTTAAGTTGAAAGTCAACAAAGAAATCCATAGCAGAGAGATATTTGTTAATTAGTTTATTAATGATTGGTACATACTGATTGATAATTTTGGTCTTAATACCACCATCTTTTAAAAGTGATGCAGCAACCGATAGTGTCTTTTTAGTGTCTTGAAGTTCATTATATTCTTCTATAAGAGTTAATTTTTTTTGTTCAAGATCAGCCACTTGCATAGTATTAGTAGATTCAACTTCTTTTTTTGCAGTATTAATATCTTTTTGTAAAGATTCAATTTGTTGCTCAATATGAAGTGTGACTTGATGATGACTTCTATACTCAGTTAAAAGTCTTTGTTTTTTATTTTCTTGAACAAGAAAATTATTTACTTTTTCATCATGTTTAGTTAGTCGTTTTTGCAATTCAAATATGGTTTGATTTAATTCATCAAGTTTTAAAGAAGTATTAGAAACACTCTCACATCTTAGATCAGAACCAATTTCTCGTTTACATGTTGGGCAAGAATCATGCTGTTCAAAAAAATTAATCTCTTGTTCTAATAATGCTTTTCTTGTATTAAGTTCTGTTTTAAGTTCGTTAAATTGATTTGTTTTCTTTTTCAATTTCTTTTCATCACACATAGTAGATTGAATAGTATCTATCTGTGTTTTAATATCATCAATTAATAATAGAGTATCTGCTAATTTTAATTCTAAATCATTAATAGTTGTTTGTTTTTCTTCAATATATCTATTATTTTTAGTTCTAGCATCTTCAAGATGTCTTTTAATAACTTGAATCATTTCATCAGTCATCTTCTTTTCATATTCATTACGAATAATAGAAGAAGTATTATCGGTAATTTGTTCTTTCAATAAAGTATTCATTGTTGTGAATACTTGTAAGTCTAGTAAATCTTCAATAACTGCTCTACGTTGTGCAGCAGGTAATTGCATAAAAGGAACAAATGATGCAGAACCTAGAATATCTACTTGACAAAATGTTTTGTAGTTAGATTTGAGAATTTGTTTCTCTAGAATCTCTTGATAATCTCGCATATCGGCAGATTGATTGAGTAGAATATCATTACAATAAACTTCAAAGATATTTGGTTTCATACCACGACGGATAAGATACTCATTCTTACCTGAGGAAAACTCAATTTCTACTAGAAGTTCTTTTTTAGTAATAGTATTAAGTAATTGTGGTTTATTAATATTACGAAATGGCTTACCATATAATACAAAAGTCAATGCATCTAATAAAGATGACTTACCACTTCCATTTTTACCGACAATAAGTGTTGGATCAACATTATATAAATCTAGTTCTGTAAACTGATTACCAGTAGATAAAAGATTTTTCCATCTAATCTTTTTAAAAATTATCACTCTACACCCATAGTCAATGCTTTATTATAAAGTCCTGTAATCAATCTATCTAATTTTTCATGATTGACTGAATCCATTTGTTTGATATGTGTTCTAAAAATATCAAGTGTGGATTCAGCTTCATCAATAATATCTTCATCATTTTCCGTATTTAGATTATGATGATCCTCAACAATAGAAATATCAATTGGTGTTGCTTTTTCAAGTTTCTCACAAAATAAATCAAACCAATATGGATTATTTTTATTTTGAACAATAATCTTTACAAATGTATTAGTAAAAATTGATGTTTCAAAATCTAGTAGACTTTCAATCGTATGTTTTGAATCATCATACCATATTTTCTTGAACATATTATATGGATTTTGAATGAATGTCAACTCTAAAGTATCAGTATCTAGAATATGAAAACCTCTAGGGTCATTATAATCAGACCATGTAAATTCAGCGTGTGAACCTAGATATGTAATTGAGCCATCACTAGACCTATGATGATAGTGCCCAGAGAGTGTTAGTTCAAATTTATCAAAGGTTGTTTTCTTTTCACCATGGGATGAAACGGATCCACGATACATCTCAAACCCTTCAATTTCAAGATGACCCATGCAAAGTCTAGCATTACTCTCTTGAATCATCTTCATAGACTGTTCTTGATTTTCAGCACAAATCCATGGCAGAAGAAGCATCTTACAGTTATCAAGAATTAGTTCTACCGGATCTGTGTATAATGCAATGTTTGAATATTTTCCGTCAATGAGTTCTGTGAGTGCATTGATTTTGTTTGTGTTCTTGTAAAACGTATCATGATTACCCACAATAAAAGTACCAACCATACCATATTCTTGAATCCTATCTAAAAAATCAGAACGAAGACGACTTGCAGTAAGAAAATTTACATGTTTTCTACGATCTACAACATCACCAAGATGAATAATATGATTAATATTATTTGTTTTTAAAATAGGAAAAAAGATAGTATCAAAGAATCTTTTATTTGCATCTAAAAATGCAATATTGTCATTTCTAATTCCAAAGTGGGTATCAGTTATAATAGCCAATTTCATCCTTATTCACCATCAACAAATTTTTCTATCCCTATTATATCCTTCTTTTTTGTTTTTGTCAACTTAGATTCATAATCAGTGATAATTTGATCTGATATATGATTACCGCTATCATGAATATCATCTTCAAAAATATTCAAATTTTGCATATTCTTATGTTTAATATATGTTTGTTTCTTTTCTTTACCTATTCTACGAATAAAAGCATTCCATGCAATCCAAGAAAAATAACCAAATGCATTCACAGTTCCTGTTCTAGAACGTTCCATTGATTTTTCTTCATCAAATTTATTTACAGCTTCCAGACAATTTTCAATTGCATCACCAACCATTTCATCACGAAATGAATAACCAGAAAAATTTGGTCGGGTTGCCATTTTGGTACAAATTGCATGGATACAGACACCAATATAATCTGGAATCTTTGCTTCAGGATTTGTTTTTAGTTTTTCTTTATATTCATTAAGCGCCACAATAAAATCATTATTATTCACATAATGTTTTTTTGTTGTTGTTCGCATGTGTTGACATCCATAAAAAAGTGTATATAATCAGGATTGAGGAAAAAATAATGGTATAGGTTACTTTAAGTCTATTGGATATATCTTGTAATTGAATGACTCACTAGAGTATATCTTGATACGTTCAAGGAAATGAAGAATGGTATGATTCTTTTTGGATTTCCAAGAAAGGTCATCGGCAATATCATAAAGAGTAGCAGAGACTTTATCTCCTGATTTACGAAGACCTCTACCAATTGATTGAAGATTACGGATACGAGACTTGGAAGGGCTTGTAAATACAATATTTTGTAGATTGATAATATTTGTACCTGTTGATGTAGTACCTGAACTAGCTAAAATGATACAATCAGTAGATGATTCAACTGCATGTCTAATTGACTCACGTTCATCGGCAGATACATCACCAGATATAAAGAATAATGATCTTGTTCCTACTTCTTGTTTTAACATCTCATGCATGACTTTACCATGTTTCTCAACAAAGTTAAAGAATACAATAGTATTCCCAGTCAATGATAGTACAAGATTCTTAATAAATTTATTTCGAGCTTGATTAGTAACAATGAAATCTAGTTCACCTTGATAATCCATCTTAGAGACTTCTTTTCTAAGATCATCTGAATATTTTAATACTAGTGCTTTAATCCTTAATTCTGCTACAGTACCTTTCTTCATAAGTTCTGAAGTGGTTGTAACTTTTCTTACAGGACCAAAGAGACCCTCTAAAACCATGCGATTTGTTTGGGTACCATCCAAAGTACCAGTAAATCCAAAACGATGTTGACAAGATGCTAAATTTGTCATAATAGTAGTCAGACTCTTACTTTTGAATAAATGTGATTCATCTCCTATGACAAGATTAAATTTATCAAACCATTTTTTAGGAAGTCTAAACAGAGACTGCCAAGTTGAGATTACAATAGGTTTATTAGTTTCTTTTTCAATACCACCCATGATTTTATGAATGATATCACCCTTTAAACCATAATCAACAAAGTCAGAAGCCATTTGATGAACTAGAGATGTAGTTGGTACAATAATAAGTGTATTAGTAGCATAATGTCTAGTTAACATATAGATGATAAGTGATTTACCGGATGCTGTAGGAGATAATAATAATGCTCTTCTTTTTCTTACAGCATGTACATATGCATCAATCTGATAATCTCTAGGCTCTTTTGTGATCGCCATTTTTTCAATTAATTGTTTAGCTTCATGAATAGAAAATTCTTCATCATTCTCTAGACCTTCAGTCTCATATTCATAATTTCTAGATTTACAGAATTTTTCTACATATTCATTTAAACCTGCATAAAGTAAACAAGTTAATGGGTTTAAAAGTCTCACCTTACCGTCCCAAACTTTATTTCGAACTGCAGGCATAAATTTTGCACCAGGCACTTCAAATGTAAACTGCTCTGCAAGTTCCATTATAATACCTGGCTCACAATCTATTTTGTTATAGACTTCATTAAATTTTTTAACTATAATCTTATCCATTAGCCACCCATAGTAAATCGAATAAAATCAACTGCAGTTTTAATGATATATCCACGATTATTGAGTGTCTTGATAATTGATTCTAGAAATTCAACTTTTTCTAATTGAATACCAATTTGTAATGATAATTCAATTAGATCAGAATCTGCATCCAAATACATCGGAATATCTGATTTGATGATGATACCTTTGGCTGGTAATTTCCAACCTTTGGTCCGTGTTTCATCATCATGACCTTGTGTAAAAAATTCAGTTTTTTCTAGTCTAAGTTTTTTATAATCTGATTCTAGTTTTTTTAATCTTGATTTTTCTGTAACTAACAGTTTATAATATTTGTGATGTAACTTTGGGATCTTAAGTGCTTCATTAGCTAAGTCTGTCTTATCTATTTCAGCATCTTTTTCCCATTCAGAGAATAAAGACTCAAAATTCATATTGAATATCCATAATTAAAATGATATTATATCATATCATAAGTTATGTTAATTGTCAACCACCAATAAAAACATTTGATGAACCACGGCTAATAATATTATCGGTGCCATATTCATCACCTATACGACCAACACCTTTCCCACCAATAAATACAGTAGATGAAAATGATGTAAGGGTTGATGTATCAGGTCCACATCCAATAAAAGCATGTGATCCTACAAGATCACCCTGAACAACTACCTTAAAACCATTAATATAAACTTCACCAGAACCAGGACCCGTTACAACATTAGGATTAGGAAATTTACAATCTTTACCTAATCCTGTTTTTGAAAATACTTTATCATTTCCATCTGCTCTAGCTGCTGCAGGCATTAAACTATTCCTTGTGTCACTAATTGCTTAAATGCTGTTATTGATGGGTTATAATTCCAATAAACATATTGTGTCATAGTTACAGTATCATTATTTTGACTTGGATTTATAGTTGATTTTGCTGTAAAATTATATCCACCAGTACTTTGATTGGGACTTATAAGAAAATAACCATTAGGTATAAATGGTGGATACCATTGAACTATTGCTAAAAAATTATTTGGTATTTGATTTGATGTTGTAGTAACTTGTGGATAATTTTCTTGATCTAACACAAATCTATAATTTTCTACTATGTTTATTGATCCACCAGATATTGATCCACTCACTCTAATTCTAGGATTTTCTGCTGGTAGTGAATCCAAAAGTGTAAATGTAATACCTGTATATCCACCTGTAAGTTCATAATCAAGTTCACCTATCTGAATTGCAGTTTTATCCAATAAATTAGATGCATCAATTTGATAAAGTGTAAATTGTAAATCAATTGTAAATGATGTACTTGCATATACTGAGTATAATACAGTATTACCAGTATCATCTGTAGGTCTATTATCACCATCAATATAAGGCACATTTACTGGTGTCTGTGCAATTTCTAATTCATAGATATAAACTATAGGCCCACCACCACTCTCACTCATGTTACTTTCACGATATCAAAAATGGTATATACAAATCTAGCAGATGCTTCAATATAATTGACCGATTCATCAGTACTTTGAAAACTTATAGATGAAATGGAAATAGGAAATGCATCTTTAAAAATAAATTCATAATTAGAATTTTTCTGACTAGTTAATACAGTAACTACTATATCTGATTTTAAACCTTCACCCGTATATGTTGCTTGATTTGCTAATACAGAATATTCATTAAATGAAGGTTTACCCAAAGCTCTAACCCAATTATGTACCTCAAGATAATTCTGTAAATTTTCATCAACTTTGAAAGTAATATCTAATTCATCATATTCAAGATGATCACCTGATAGGGGTATCTTTATTAGAGGATTTGGTGTATCTACTTTAGGTAAAGCAACACCTGGTATGTTTATTCTTTGAACAAAGAAATTTAGATTTGGTGCTCTCTTTAATGTAAATTTAAAATTAAGAGGAGAGAGCATATTAAGCATAGTTTGAGTACTCATTGACCACTCACTGATATGGAATAACTATGCTATTTATCTTATATAATAAATAACCCTGGAAGTTTCCCTCCAGGATCTTTCAACCAATTATTTAGCTATGCAAAAACCTGATATCAGGTATTTTAAATAAAATTATATTCTTTTTACTGATAGTATGTTATACTTAGGCATTGATACACTTTTATTTGCTGCACCACTTAAAGATGATAGTGGTATATCAGAATCTTTAGCATATTTTACCAATCCTTTAATTGTTTGTTGTTCACCATTGGTAAATGTAATAATATAAATTTTAGCATTGGCTTCTTTTGGTTTACCTTTTTGAGCAATTCTAGCTTTTTCCTTACTCTCATCACTTCTTGGTGGTCTATTCTGGGCGCCCTCACTAAGTCTTATTTGTTGTCTTTCTTTCCATTCAGGATCAGCCCAATTCTTTTTTAAACGTTCTGATGATAGTTGTGCCTGTTCCTCTATTGTCATTTTTTGTGGTGGTTCTGCTCTTTTACGAGTACCATTAGCCCACATTTCTTTTGAACGTATACTTTGTCCAGCTTTCCATTCTTCAGTATGCTTATATCCTTGTCTACTTTTTGCCATATTGGCGCAATGTTCTGGTGTAAACTTATAACCATACTTTTCTTGACGTTCGGTAAATTTTCTTGTTTTGGTAGCAGAAATATTTTTACCTACTGATGGATCTCTAGGTCCAAATACTTTACCTTTATTGGCTTTAGAGATTTTAGCACCAACTATTTTGATACCTTCATCTGTTGAATGCCAGGGAATAAAAACTTGTTTATTAAAATTATAATATCTTATTGTAGTACTTTTATTGGTATCCCTTTTACCTGTTGCTAGTTCTTCAGGTTTAATAAGATCAAGCCATCTTTGTTCTATATCATATAGACCTCTTCTATTCCCATAATATCTAGTTAAAATACGTCTTTTAAAATCTTGAGGTCTTCTACGATAAGCGTGTCGCATCCAGTTTGAACTACAAATATATCCATCATCCTCAAATCCCCAATGAGAACCAATATAATATCTTTTGTGTTTACGATCATACCAGATGTAAACAAATCCATATTTTTCTTGATAAATAGTCATGCTGTTGTATTTCCTTGTGCAATAGAGTCCATGGGTATTTCCAGTACCGTGATGGACAATAAAAATAAAACCCTGGGAGGAAACTCCCAGGGTTATTTATTAGCTAATATTTAGCTAATGTAGTTTTAGGTATGACATTTTGTCATACCAGGATGTCCCTACTAGAGTAGGTTATTTACCACTACTCTACGATAGTAAACATTTGTATTGAAAGTTAATGCACCAGAACCTGCAGTTGCACCTTCAGCAAAAGGATTAGCTACCATACCATATCGTGTCTTGAACCCAATTTTTGGTTGAAAGCTATCTTGGTCGACTGCACGAACCATTTGT
>SXGQ01701205.1_pt1 | contig 19830 bp, 14 predicted proteins | sample 3178371 | NCBI WGS metagenome assembly SXGQ01 (sample SAMN11356859, study PRJNA531348) | freshwater metagenome | isolation source: freshwater sample F1-20 | place: China: Fuxian Lake, Yuxi | collected 2017-12-25 | reverse complement strand
TCCATCACATTGGCCGGGAAGCCCTCGAGATCGTGCTAGATCGCCAATCAAAAACCGGTGGTAGTGTCGAGATTGCGATTGATGCAAGTACCGTTGATTTTGGTCACGCCAAGATGAATGAAAAAGCGCGTGGCGATGAAATGTTCAACGTCGCAAAATTTCCCATAATTTCGTACAAAAGTACCGCATTAAAATATGAGGGTGAGAGGCTAGTCGCTGTCGATGGTGAGATGACGATGCTAGGTATTACCAAGCCGCTGTCGCTGACGCTCACGCATTTCAAGTGTGTTATTCATCCGCTGCATAAGCGCGAAGTTTGCGGTGCTGATGCGCATGGCCGTTTTGATCGTAGCGACTTCGGCATGAACATCGGCCTGCCAAGATTTTCTCCAGAGATCAAGCTGGCAATACAAGTCGAAGGTATCAAGGCGGACTAGTCGTCTCGCCTGAACTTTTTTAATGCCTGGTCTGCCAGGGTGGCGCTAGGTAGCCGCTAGGCAGCCGAGCTCACTCGCGCTGATCAATGGCGCCTGTCTTCACATATAAAAATCGCTTATGCATATTTTAGGTATCTCAGGCAGTCTACGCCAGGTTTCGTTCAATACCGCAGCGCTGCGGGCTTGTGCGACGCTGTTACCTGAAGGCGTGAGTTTTTCTTTGGCAGATTTATCGGATATCCCTGTCTATAACGAAGATTTACGTGTTCAGGGCTTGCCCGCCTCGGTACAAGTACTGCGTGAGCAAATCAGTGCCGCTGATGCGATCGTGATTGCAACGCCGGAGTACAACTACTCCTTTCCAGGTGTTCTGAAGAACGCTATTGACTGGGCATCGCGCCCGCCCGATCAACCCTTCGATGGTAAGCCAATCGCGATTATCGGTGCGACGCCGGGCGGGCTGGGCACTTCACGTGCGCAGTACCAGCTGAGGCAAGTATTCATCTATCTGAACGGTCATGTACTGAATCGGCCTGAGGTGATGATCTCTGCGGCCCCGTCCAAGTTCGACACCGATGGCAAGTTGATCGACGAACCCACGGCGGAAAATCTACGCAAACTTCTCGCTGTGCTGTGTGATACGGCGCGGCAGCAGAAGGTCTAGGGTTGCTCGGTGAATAAACAATTCAGGAAATTTTTCCAACTTACGAGTACTTTCAAGTTGATGGTGAGTGGTGCTTCTCTTTATCGCATACTACGCTCGCAACTGATTCAACTGTCGGGTAAACCAAAAAAGTATTTGGTGGCTAGCTGTTGGCAGTGGCCACTATCTTTACTGGCGCTTGTGCTGGTAGCGCATGTTAGCCATGCGCGGATTATTGATCTGCATACTGAGCAAGAGATCACCGAGCAGATGCTGGTCGAAAGGCTGCGCACACAAGATGTTGTATTACTTGGTGAGCTACACGATAACGCACAGCACCACGCGCTCCGTGCAGGTTTGATCTCACAAATCAAGCGTGACAAATTAAGCGTGATTGCCGAGCACTTACCCTCGGGCGTTCGTGTCAAGCGGGCGGGCGGTTTGCTCAGCGATCTTGAAGCAGCGGGATTCGATGCCAAGGGATGGCAGTGGCCGCTACACTCGCCTTTGTTTGACGCCGTACTCGCCGCCAATATGCCGCTCATCGGCGGCAACCTGCCGAAAGGTTTTTCCAGACAATTATTCGAGCAGGGTGAGTCAGCCTTGCCGGCACCCATGGCGCGAGCGTATCAAACGGCTTCTCTCAATCCAGAGGCGAGTCGGCACTTGGATCAGGATTTAATCGATGGTCATTGTGGCAAGCTGCCCGATAAATATCTGCAGCCTATGCGCTTGGTACAGCGCGCCACTGATCTTTCAATGGCGCAGGCGCTGCTAGACCATGCGCCCTCGGTGCTTCTTGCTGGGAATGGCCATGTTCGCAAGGATTATGGTGTACCGCAGGCACTAGCTGCACTGACGCCTGCACTAAAACTCACCGCAGTCGGCTTCTACGAGGCCGACACCCCGCGCGAAGAACTGGTAAAGTCTCTGCGCGGGCGCTATGACATCGTCTGGATCAGCGAGCCAGCAGAGCGATCCGATCCCTGCGAAAACTTCAAAATAAAATAACGTCTTAAGAGACCTGATATGTTCAATTCCTTCTTTTTATCGCGCCGTTGGTTACTGTGGTCGTGGCCGGGTGCTGCACTCATTTTGTTGGGTACGTGGTACCAGGTGCAGATTGATGTCGCGATTAATGATTGGTTTGGCGGCTTCTACGACGTGGTACAAAAGGCATTAGCGCAGCCCGGTAATGTGACTCTGGAAGAGTTTTTCGGTTTTCTGATGACCTTCGCCAAATTGGCGGGCACCTATGTGTTAGTTGCTGTATTGCTTGCGTTCTTTACCAAACACTGGGTATTCCGCTGGCGGGATGCAATGAATGATTACTACATGGCGCATTGGTCCACGCTGCGCCATATCGAGGGCGCGAGTCAGCGGGTACAGGAGGACACCAAGCGATTCTCGGCCATCATGGAGTCGCTCGGCTCGAACATGATGGATTCGCTCATGACCTTGTTCGCGTTCTTACCCATTCTCTGGAACCTCTCGAAGAAAGTGTCCGAGGTACCAGTGCTGGGGCAAGTGGATCATGCGTTAGTGTATGTCGCCATTTTGTTTGCTTTGTTTGGCACGGTGGTGTTGGCGCTGGTGGGTATAAAACTTCCCGGACTCGAATTCAATAATCAGCGTGTCGAAGCGGCTGATCGTAAAGAGCTGGTGCATGCTGAGGATGACGGCGCACGCGCCAGCGAGCCGGTAGTGAAAGATTTATTTTCACATGTTCGTCAAAACTACTTTCGATTGTTTTTCCATTACATGTACTTCGACATTGCCAAATTCAGCTACCTGCAGTTTGGCGTCCTGGTGCCATATATCGCGCTCGGTCCTACCGTGGTCTCCGGCGCTATCACGCTGGGTGTGATGCAACAGATCGTGCGGGCTTTTGGCCGGGTTGAGATGTCGTTCCAGTTCCTGGTGCGTAGTTGGAGCACAATTGTTGAACTCATCTCGGTATACAAACGTTTGAGGGCTTTCGAGGCGCAGATTGGTTCAGTCAAAATCGATAACACTGCAGCAAAGGATGCTGCATCGTCTTAATCGGTCTGGTGAGACTACGAGGATTGTGATGAAAAATCCATTTCGCTTCATCCTGGGTGTTTTATCAATTGGTATGCTGAGCGTTATATTGCCTGCATACGCACTGGATGCAGCACAAGTGCCGGCCAGCAAACGAACCAAGCCCGGCTTGTATCTGGATGCTAAAGAAGCGCATGACTTGAAGCAGCAGTTAAATGACAAGATGCTGTTTGTGGATATCCGAACGCGCAGCGAAATTATTTACACCGGTGTTGCTGCGAGTGTCGATGCTTATGTGCCGAGCTTCGAGCACCCACCGAATGCGTCGTGGGATGAAAAAGCGGGACGCTTTCAGTTAGAGCCCAATAAAGAGTTCGAAAAAGACATTGCGCGTTGGATGAGCGCCAAAGGCTTGAGCAAGGCGGACCCTATCGTACTTATTTGTCGATCAGGTGATCGCTCTGGGCGCGCGGCGACCCAACTGGCTGAGGCAGGCTATACACAGGTCTATACCGTTGTGGATGGTTTTGAAGGTGATATCGCGAGGGATGGTCCGAATGCGGGTAAGCGCGTGGTGAATGGCTGGAAAAATGCCGGTCTGCCCTGGTCTTACCGCGTGGAGAAGGAAAAATTTTTCTTGGCTCAGCCGCGCTAATACCTGAGCAATGCCATTTATATTCAGTGTTTGTTCAATAGTTGAATAAAAACGCCCGCATTGCGGGCGTTTTTTAATGCAGTGCTTGCTTACTGCTTCATCGCTTCGATTGCGATATCAATGCGTACTTCGTCGCTGACTGCCGGCGCGTACTTGCCCATGTTGAAGTCGGTACGCTTAACGATGGTGTAAGCATCAGCACCGATCGTGTCTTTCTTTTGGATCGGGTGTGGTGCGGCAAGGAAGCGCGTAACTGTGAGCGTGACACGCTTGGTGATGCCCTTCATCGTCAGATCGCCCTCAATGCTGACAGGCTTGTCACCGTCAAAGTTAACCTTGGTCGACTTGAAGGTAACGTTCGGATACTTGGCCGTGTCCAGAAAATCTTCAGCCTGAATATGCTGATTGAATAGCGCCGAGCCGGTGCTGACTGAGCGTGTATCAATCGTGATATCGACCGAGCCTGCGCGACCTTCTTTGTCATAAACGACGGTGCCGGTTGTTTTATCGAAGCGCGACAGCTGCGTGGTAAAACCCAAGTGGGTATACGAGAAGCGTGGGAAAGTATGATTGGGCTCGACACCATAAGTAGCAGGCGCAGCAAATACTGGTGTAACTACTGCGGCGCTAAGTAAGACGGTGGCGAGTAATTTGCTCATCATTTTCATTGTTGTTTCTCCTAGGGTTAAGGTTTTACTGCAAGTGGGTGATTCACTACACGTGGGATATATCTTTTCGTGAGGGCAGCATTCGTTTTAATACATCGTCACGATCGATGAAATGATGCTTCAACGCTGCGATTACATGGACTACGACAATAAACATCAGCACGCCATTCAGAGCGCCGTGGAGTTCGGCTAATAAGTCGCCAAGCAGTTTATCTTTACCAAGCAGATCCGGAATCGGTAGCACACCGAACCATACAGTTTGATAACCCTTGGCAGAACTCATCAGCCAACCGGAGATCGGTATCGCCAGCATCAGGCCATACAGCGCCATGTGCCCAACGTGCGAGGCAAGCTGCTGTAGCTTGGGCATCTGCGCAGGTAAGCGGGGTGGTTGATGCGTCAGACGCCAGCCCAGTCGCACAAGTACTAATAGAAACACCGTCACGCCAAACCACTTATGCCATGAGTACAGCTGCAGCTTGCGCGGCGACATCGATAAATCACTCATGTATTGGCCGAGTACAAACAGCCCGATGATGATCAATGCCACCAGCCAGTGCAGCACCTTTGCCGTGCCGGTGTAGTGCAGCGGCGCTGATTGCTCGTTGCTATCGATGGTATCCATAATCAGTGTGACGCGTTGAAGGCGTAGGCATCCATTGCCAAGACATAGTCGCTAATGCCATTGTGCAGCTGTTCCACTTCCGCTTCTGGACCTGCTGCACCCAGGGCTACATACAGCGGTTGCAAATGCTCATCGCTGGGATGTGCGCGCGCTGCGTCAGGTGCGCGGCGGCGGTAATCCAGCAGCGCATTCAGGTCGTGGTTTTGCAGTTGCTGTTTCATCCAATCTGGGAACGCTCGCAGGTAATCAAAAGAGGCACCTTGCTGCGAACTGGCCAGGCGATAGTCGCCAAGGTTGTGGGTGATATTGCCCGAGCCAATAATCAGAAAACCTTGCGCGCGCAGCGGGGCGAGTGCTTGCCCCAGTTGATAGGCGCCGCCCACACCCAGATGGCTTTGCAAAGATACCGGGACCACCGGCACATCTGCATCCGGGTACATCTGGCGTAGCGGTACCCAGGCGCCATGATCCAGACCATGTCCGGGCGCTTCTTCGACCGCGAGCCCTGCTGCCCGTAATGCTTCGACCACCTCGCGCGCTGCTTCGGGACAGCCGGTAGCCGGATACTGAATTTCGTACAGCTCGGCCGGGAACCCGTAGAAGTCATGAATGGTTTCCAGTCGCTCGCCGGTACCCACGGTCGGTGTCCGGGTCTCCCAATGCGGGCTAACAATCACGACCGCGCGCGGCCGGGGCAGGCTGGCGGCAATTCGGCTCATGGCCAGACCGGCGGCCCCGGGGCGTAGCGCGAAAGTCGGGGCACCATGGGGCAGAAAAAGCGAGGGCAGGTTCACGTTAGCAATCAAATTTTGTTGATAAATAATCCGCGGCTACTCGCCGGTGCGAGGTCTCTGTTGCTCTGATCCTAGCGGCTGTTTTGCGTGCGGCTTCAGTGGAGCGGACTGTACCTGTGCCAATTGCAAAGAAAAAGAGGACAATCAGCAAATATTTGTTCCTTGGAATGCAACAATGGACCGTTTATCTGCCATGCATGTGTTTGTCCGGGTCGCTGAACTGAGCAGTTTCTCGGCGGTGGCGCAGCAAATGGGTGTCGCGCGCTCCGTTATTACCCGTCAGGTCGCAGCGCTCGAGCAGCATCTTGGGGTGAAGTTGATGGCCCGCAGTACGCGTCGTTTAACCTTGACCTCGGCCGGTGCAGCGTACTTGGAGAAGTGCCGCGTTATTCTGAATTTGGTGGAATCCGCCGAGACTGGCATCGCCGAGCAGCGACTCGCAGCGCGCGGTCATGTTCGCATCAGCCTGCCGCTCAGCTTTGGTCTAAAGCGCATGCTGCCCATACTGCTTGATTTTGCGCGTCAGTATCCGGAAGTATCGCTGGACATGGACTACACCGATCGCCGCGTCAATTTGATCGAAGAAGGCGTTGATCTCGCGATCCGCATCACCGGGCAACCCGGGCCGACCGAGGTGGCGCGCCGAATGGGAAGTATCCCGATGTATACACTGGCCTCTCCGGAGTATCTCGCACGCTTTGGCAAGCCATTGCATCCGGAAGAGCTGGCGCAACATGAGTGCCTCGCCTACAACAACCCGGGAGCCGCCTCTGGGTGGATGTATCGCGTTGATGGCCAATGGAAAAGTTTTACCGTACCGTCGCGCATTAGTGCGGGTAATGGTGAGGCACTTACCGAAGCGGCTGCATCTGGCTTTGGTATTACGGTGCAACCTGATTTTGTGGCTGAGCCTTATCTAGCAAGTGGTCGTGTCGCCAAACTATTGGAGGATTACGCCTTGCCAGAGCTGGGGCTTTACGCAATCTTGCCGGGTAATCGTCAGGTGCCACATCGGGTGCGCGTGCTGATCGATTTTATGGCGATGCAGCTACCGAAGGTTGGGGCCCACGCCGTATCATGAAGCGTATCTTGCGCACGTGGCTGCGCGAGACTAGTAATCCCTCCACGCGATGCAAATAATGACGTCTCAAAAATGGCTGATGCAATTATTTTTCGACCATCGCTTCGCGCATCGTTTTTACGATAGGTTTTACAAGATACCGTAGCACGGTATTCTTGCCGGTCTTGATCTCCACGGTCACGGTCATACCCGGTTGTAGCTGTATCGCTTGCTTGGTGTGTCTGGCAAAACGTTTATCATCGGCGCGTACTTGCAGGCGATAGTATGCTTGCTCGCCTTGTTTTAAGTCCTCGGTCAAGGTGTCCGGGCTGAGGTAGCTGACCTTGCCCTCAAGCCATCCGTACAGCGTGTAGTCATAAGCATCTATTTTTACGCTGGCAGTTTGGCCAGTATGAATAAAAGCGATGTCGGTTGGCCGTATGCGTGCCTCGACCAGTAGTTCATTTTCAATCGGCACGATCTGCATCAGCTCTTCTGTCGGCTTCAGCGTGCCGCCGATGGTCGTCATTCGAATATTTTTCACTACGCCGCGCATAGGTGCCCGTAGCTCGGTACGTGACAGCAAATCTACGCGTTGCGCCAACATCTGCTGAACCCCTGCAAGCTCTTCCTCTGCCCGCGACAAATCGGCTTGGGTATCTTGCAAATACTTGTTCTGGCGATTAGTGATTTGCGCCTGTAAATCGGCGACCTGTCGCTCAAGTTTTAGCACATCCGCTTGCGATACATCGCCGGTACTTACAAGTGGTGCAGTCATCGCCAGCTCGCGCTGTGCAAGCTCAAGTAGCTTGCGCAGAGATGCAGTTTCTTCATTGATCGATGCTCGGCGCTTCTGCAATAGCGCAAGTTGATTCGCACGAAACTGCGGGTAACCCTCAGTATCTGCCGGAAAAGCAGGCTCGTTACCGACGATCTCTGCATTCAGACGTGCCACTGTCGCGCGTAATGCGAGTTCGCGCGAGCGCGTTTCCTGGTAGGCGGCGTGTAGTTTCTGACGATCGAGTAAGGCAAGTACCTGATCGCGCTCTACGGTGTCTCCCTCTTTGACCAGCAATGCTTGTAATACGCCACCATCGCTGGCTTGAATAACCTGGGTTCGTCCACTTGCAATAATTTGTCCTGGCGCACGGGTGATCTGTTCAAGTTCCGCTTGCGATGCCCAGACCAAAAAACAGATGAGTGCCAGTAAGCTAATCCAAATAACCGCGCTACTACGCGTTTCTGAAAAATTCATGCGGATACCTGCACCGGGTTGTTGCCATGTACAGTAACCACCTCATGTGGTGAGTGATTGCCTGGAGCTTGATTTGTGGTGGACGGATGAGATTGCGGCGTGGGTACGGGTGTCGTGAGTTTGGCCAACATTTCAGTACGCGGCCCATCCATCACTATGCGACCCTGATCCATCACGATCACCCGATCGACCAGCCGTAGCATACTGGCTTTATGCGTTACGAGAACAACTGTGGTGGTATCGGCGAGCGAGCTGAGCAGATTTTGCATGACGTACGCTTCTAATTCCGCATCCATTGCTGCAGTGGGCTCATCCAGCAAGAGGAGCGCAGGCTGACGAAGTAGAAGGCGGGTCAAGCCGAGTAATTGACGCTGCCCCCCGGACAACCCACGACCACCTTCTTGAATAGGCAGCTCCATGCCTTGCGGATGCGAACGGATGACGCGATCAAGCCCGGTTTTTTGTGCAGCGTCCAGTAATGCGCTGTCATTCGGCGGCACAAGGCCGAGCGTTAGGTTGTCTCGTAGCGTCCCATGCAGTAACCGGACATCTTGCGGCAGGTAACCAATCTGCTCACGTAAAAAGGATGGTGCCAGCAACGCCATGTTCACGCCATCAAGAAAAACTTTTCCGGTCAGCGGGCGATACAAGCCGGACAGTAGCCGAATCAGGGTAGATTTTCCTGAGCCGATTGGCCCGACGATTGCAACACGCTCACCGCTCGTGATTGTCATCGTCAGTGGCTGTAATGCGGTTAGCTTGTCGCTGAAGGCAAAGGTGGCCTGCTCCAACCGGACTGCGCCACTACACGACGATGGCGTGATGGCGTTACCAATACCCGGCTGATCAACCGGTAGCTTCATCATCTCATCCAGGCCACGCAGTGCTTCTTTTGCGTGTTGCCACTGCGTGACCCAGCCAGCGATCGATGTAATCGGCGATAGCGCGCGGTTGCTGAGAATAGAGCAGGCGATGAGTGCGCCCATCGACATCTGACCGGCGCTCACCAGCCAAGCGCCCAGCCCGATGATGGCAACATAGCTCAGCTGCTGCAGTAGCTGGGCAAGATGTGATGCCATAGTCGAGAGATACCGTGAATCGAGTTCCAGTGATGAGCTCGACGCTACCAGCTGGCGCCAGCGGTCCAGCATTCTTGTTTCAGCGCCGGTGGCCTTGATACTTTCGATACCGTCAATCACATCAACCAGCAAACCATTCTTGTGGCGAGTATCACGTAATTGGTGGCGAGTCAGCTGACCAATACGCCAGTTCAACCAGACGGATGATGCCAGTACCACCGGCAGTAGGATTAAGGGGATGACCGCAAGCCAGCCGCCGATGATGCCGATGACAGCAATAAACAAGAAGCAAAACGGGAGATCGGCCAAGAGGAAAACTGTCGATGAGCTCATGAAACTACGTATCAGCTCAAACTGTCTTACTTGTGCTGCGAAGCTGCCGACTGTGCGCGGCCGGGCCTCCATCCGAATGTCGAGCATGCGACGAAAAAAAACATCTGATAACGCTTCTTCGATCGCCTTGCAGCCACGATCGACCATCAGTGAGCGGACTTGCTTCAAAATGAATTCGAATAGCACGGCGATGCCGACGCCAACGGTCAATGCCATCAACGTCGCATGGGCCTGGGTAGGGATCACACGGTCATAAACCTGAAGGCTATAAAACGAAGCGCCCAGGCCGAGCATACTAATCACGAAGGTGGCAACTACTGCCTCAATAAAAACCCAGCGTCGATTCAAAATCGCGTGAATAAACCATTGCCGTGCACTGCGCGTCGCCGGGCTGGCACTGTCATCCAGCACATTAGCTTGGTCTACCAGACTCATTGAGATACCTCGGCATTGATGCGGTAGTTGCGCGCTGCCAGCTGACCAGTGATGAGTTGAAGTTTGAGTTCAGCGGCAAAACCGGTCCATCGCGTATCGGAGTGAGCGTACTGTGCCTGCGTGGCATCCCGTCGCGCGAGCAGTACTTCTAGCCAGGTTCTACGGCCAACGGGAAATTGTCTTAAACAAGATGCGTAGACCTCTTGCGTCGATGCGACCAAATCACCCAGTACGATCTGCTCACGGCGTGACGAGTCAGCCTGATGCCAGAGATTTTTCACACGATTCATGAGATCCAGGCGTGTCGCCTCTCGCGCATAGGTCGTACCTGTCCGCCGCGCCTCTGCTTCACTGATGGCTGATAGGGATGATAGCCCGCTACCCGGCTGGAAGGTCACGCCGAGAAACACTTGATCAGTAGCGTAGAGCGTACCGCCACCAAAAATGCGTTGATAGCGTAAGGAAAGCGAGGGGGACAGGTTGCTCCGGGTAGCAGCAATCGTTTCTTCTGCAACGCGTTCTTCTGCATTGAGGCGTGCAAGCTCGGGTGCTTTTTCCAAGGCAGCCTCGACGGCACCGTCCAAACTGATTGCATCGGGCAATAGTGCTTGCGGGACCGCTAACTCAGAGAAACGATGACCGATGAGTAGCTCGAGTTCAGTGCGAATATTCCGGCGCTGGAGACGAAGCTGTAATCGCTCGCTATTGGCTTGTTGAAGTCGGGCGCGGACGTTGACGGAATCCGCTTTTGGACTTATTCCACTCTCGACCCGTCGATCAATCATGGCGGTGAGTTGCTCAAAGTCTTCTATGGCTGCATCAGCGATAGTGATGCGTGCTTGCAAGCGCATCGCTTCGGCATACGCATTGATGGCGCGCTCGATAATGATCTTGCGCGCTTCAAATACACTGTGACGCGCTGCCTCTGCGCGTGCTTCGGCGGCATTTATGTTGGCAGTGATTCGCCCGCCCGTCCAGATTGGTTGTTCTACTTGCACCTCTGTCAGGGTACTGCCGAGTGGACTGCGGGAAGAAGACATGCTCACACCGGGCCATCGCTGCCAGCGTGCGCCAGCGGCACCGTAATCGCTGGCACCTTGCTCGCTCAGTCGTTGCGCAACAGTGGGATGTGTTTCGGCAGCGATTCGTAGTACTTCCTCCAGTGTGATCCTGCCAAGCGTATTGTCTGCTTGATTTTTTTTATCGGTAACGGTGCTGTCTATCTCAGAAGCCAAGCACAGAGTGCTCGTCAGGACGCTTACCACAGCGAGCCATAGCGCACTGATGACTACGGAATGCTTCATATAAGACCCCGATTCGAATAGAGCATTTGTACTGATGAGTCGCGCGAAACGCACGCCTTGGATTCTCTGACGAGAAGCTGCTCACCGAAATAGTAGTTTTGCCTTTTCGCAATACCAAAAAATATTTCATCGTAGAAATGCAGTAGCGAACAAATGTACGACAGCATCTCCGAAAGCATGAATGTCTCTGAAAGATTTGTCTGACGAATGCAACAGATCTTTGAATTCCTTGGTGCATCATGCTTATGCATAAAGTAGTGAACTACGCCACGAAATTCGGCAATCTGAATTCCTTATACAAAGCGATGGAGATATCGAATGCAGAAATTCGACCCAAGGCAATTCAAACTGCTCAAGCGCAGTCCTGCGGGGAAGGTTTCCACGAAAGAAATCACAACGGATTCGGTGCAGGTCGAACCAGGATCAGCCTACACCGTAGTCGACGCAAAATCTGACAAGCTGCCAGCCAATATGAGGGCCAAGCGCGTTGGGCAAGATTTACATATTGAAGTCGATGGTCATGCGCTGGTACGTCTCGAAGGTTTTTATGCACCCGGTAACGGAAACACTGCATTCGATGGCTCGGGAGAGTTATTCAGTATAGCGACCGGTCAGTACGACACGGGTTATGCGCTGGTGACTGGCGATCCGGTCGGTACCAGTGACAAGGTGTTGATTGGACCCGGTGAAGAAGGTGGGGGTGGTTCAGCACTTGGGTGGGGCGGAGCAATTGCGCTCGGGGGCGTAGCGGTAGCGGCTGGTGCTAAATCGAGCGGCGGTACAACTAGTACAGGTAGTGGTGGTGGCACAGGCAGTACAGGTGGCACAGGTGGTACAGGTGGTACAGGCGGTACAGGCGGTACAGGCGGTACAGGTGGTACAGGCGGTACAGGTGGTACAGGCAGTACCAGCGGCTCGGATGGTACGGGTAATACAAGCGGCACCAGTGGTACGGGTAGTAAAGATGTGCCACCGCTGATTTTGCTTTCTAATCGGGCGGGTATTGTCGGGCCCGAGAGCCTCGCACTGGCGAAGGTGCAGATTCGCTACGATGCTAATGCTGATGGCCGCATTGACAGCCCAGAGTTGCAGCCGGCATTACTGAATACAATAACGACGAGCGGATCCTCAACCACCACGCGCGGCCAATTTCGCCTGGATACCATATCAAGCGTTAATGTTGATCCAAACTCTGGCGTGCTGCAATTCACATCGACTGGCGGCACAGCCAACGTACTGTTCAATGAAGTCGCGGTCAGCGGACCTGTGGAATACCTTGCCTATGTGACGCGCCCCATCGCTGATAGTACATCAGCGTTTCAGGTTGTATTGAGCCCACTGACAACGCTCGGATCTAACTTATTCAGAAATCAACTTCAGCTCGGTAAGCCCACGGGGTTCAATCTTGACCGTGCTTATACTGAAAACTTAAGCAGTGTTACTGATGCGCTTGGCATATCAATGCCGGTGAATGCATTAATGTCTACATCGCCGGAGCGCAGTCCTACACAGCGGCTTGTTGTTGAACGGCAGGTAAACGCCTTACTGGATATATTGGTATCTTTATCCAGCGGGAAGAGTGATGCCTCGGCTGCGGTTGCGTCGGCGAATGCGAGTGCCGATATGGGATATCGGCTTGCAAATCATATCATTGCTAGCGGCGGTCTCGGTCTGACCGACGCAACAGAATTACGTAATACGCTTGTCAGCGTACTTCCAAAATCCGCACCAATTGCTGATGCACTTTCCGGTACCTTGGAAAAGCTGATGCATGCGCTGTCTCTTTCTAATGACGGCGACGATGCGATAGCGCAAGCAGCAATGAAGGTACTACCGCAATTATCAGGAACGCTCGCAGTCATGAAAGACGCCATGCTCAATGGCACGCTGGATGATGCGGCCCTTCAATCAAATCTGAATTCATCTTTATCACGTATTACAGTCGACCTGGATAGTGCGCTGAAGATGGCAACTCCATCGGCCTATGCGCGGGTGCTAATGACATCAGATGGAAAAGATGTCAAAGGGGCGTTCATCGATAGGAATATGGATGGCCAGCTAAACGCTGATGACAAGCTGAATGGTAATTTTGTCGCAGCAGATTTCGGCGCAGGGAAAAATGCGGACCCAGCGGCCAACCGGGTCGTAATCACCTACCTCAACGTACCGGGAGCGATTCCGGCACAGCTACCCACCACGCTGACGAGCAATGATAGGGTCAGCTTTAATCTGGATTCCAAAAATTTTACGGATGCGAATAAGGTTCAAAATTTGAACCTAGAGTGGTCCGCGCTGGATTCAAGCGCAGATGCCCGTACCCTGAAGACCTTGCAAAGCAGCGGATTGAAGCCTGACTTCTCGCTCACCGCGCGCGGACTGGGCTCGCTGGCGCGGCTGTCGATGGGTAAGCTAGGTAATCCAAGCGAGAGCATCACGGCAAATCTTGGTCTGTTAGGCATCATTGCAGCGGGTAACGCGAGTGCAGATGGTAAGGTAAAAAGTACTGCAGAGTTGCTTGCTGAATTCAAGGGATCGATAGCGGGTCCGACGCGCGTGCAGGCTGCCGGAATGCAGTCGGTCGCGAGTATGACGATCGTTGCACCGGCCGGACTGGAAACCTCAGACCTGCTTGCCGTTACCACCGGCCGAAGTGGGGTATCGACCGTAAGTGTTAATCAGATCGCTGCTGACAAAAGCTTGAAAGTGGGTTCGCTGGCAGCGACTAGTCATGCGGTAGAAAGCGCAAGCAAAATTGTGTTGAATGGTAGTGATGGAAATCTGGTATTGGGTAGCCAATTATCTGCATTAGCAGCCGGCAGCGGGAGTAATGCAAGCATCGAAATTGTTGGCGGTAAAGGGACATTCGCACAAGCGACTACCGGCGCTTATTCTAATGTTTCGGCAATTGCGACCGGCGCTCGGATCATCAATGGGTCAACAACTAATGGCAGCAATGCAAGCATCACTATTAGCTCACTATCGAACTCGATTGATCTCGGCAGTGTAGTCATTGAGGCTGGGGGTGTGGGAAGTACGGCCCAAGTCACAGCGTCTTCCGTGCAAGGGTCGGTACGATTGTTTGGTTCAGCCTCAGTAATTTCGTCAGCAGCACAGGCGGCTGCTTCATTATCGCTGTCGGGCAGCACCGGTGTGCGTGTCGAGGAATTGAGTATTTCTGCGAGAGCCGATGAATCGACTTCATCGGCATTCCTGACCAGCCCAAAAGGTATTACCCAAATTGCTGGCGCCATGAATCTCTCAGCGTCCGGCGCTAAGTCCTCGGCGACGCTGGATGTGGCTGGGGGCGGGAGCAAGCTGCAATTCGACGGTGTATGGACGGTCACATCGAGCGGCTATCAGTCTAAGGCCGATGTCTTACTAAATCAGACAACCGCTACTGGCGGCGACGTGATTTTTGCAAAAAATATCGCGATGAATGTCTCAGGGATTGGCAGCTCGTCTAATCTGATATTGAATCAGCAGAATGGTACGGTAGGCAGCATTAATGTCGCAGGCATTTCTCTAACAAATAATGCTAAGTCCGCGGCGGTGGACTCATCTTCCCAGTTAACCCTATTGACTGCGAAAGGAAATTTTTCAGCAAGCGGGCCATTAAATTTTTCTGCTAACGGTGAAAATTCCTCGATCATTTATAGAATCGGAACGCAGTCAGCACTCGATGTAAATACTAAGGGCGATACGACTTTACAGGGACCGATCGCGCAGCGAGCATCTGGTGCAGGCAGTACTGCGCAAGGGTTCATCTCGGCGGCTGGAAGTGTGTCATCAGACTCAAGTATTTTAGTCAGCGCCAACGAATCCGGTAGTTCGTCGACGCTAACTTTTGATGGAACAGCAAGCTTAACTTTAGGAAGTTTGCTTTCAAATGATATCAATTCGCTGATTGTTGCATCTAATGGTTACAGCACGAGAGCGGCTGCCTACGCAACGCAAGTTGATGGCTCTGTCAGCCTATACAAGAACTTGGGCGTTTTTCAAGCAGGACAGTATCAGGAATTCAATTCTGAAACTAACGTCAGTAAAATCGAATTTTCAAGCAAAAAAATTGACGACCTTAACCTTCACGGCGATTTAAGTATTGCAGCAACGCCAATTTCAATAAACGCGTCGGCACTCATAAATTTATCAACCAATGACGGAAATTTGAGCATAAAGCGAGTCGATACGACTAATTCAAATATTTCCGGTGGTTTGTCGGTTGAGTCGTATGGCTTTAACAGCTTGTCAAAGCTATTGACGAGTATAAATTCAAACGATATCTCAGGATCAGTTGCTGGATTTAATGTAGATGGTGACTTCTCGACGATTTCGGACCGCGCTGGTGAGTCTAATAATCCCAATTATGGCGCACGTTCCACAGTCGCGATTGGAGGGAAAAATGCTACTTTGCACATTGGAGGCGATTTAAACATAGAGGCTAGGAACGACCTCTCTCAATCAAAGGCAGATTTCTTATTTACCCCGACTAGCGCAGCAACATTCCTCAGTTCTATTGACGGTAACGTCAATGTATCGTCGAATGGAACGCAGAGTGAGGCTTCATTAAAGTTTAGTGGCTCCACACCAATTGCTATCAAAGGGGATCTATCGATCAATGCGATTGGTCCATACGCCGTTTCAAGATTTGAAGCAGACAATATAAGATCCATTGACGGCAACGTCAGTATCATTTCAGGTGATCCGAGTGTATCTTCGCCATCCTATATCAGTGCGCGTATTCACGGCTTAGATGCTATTCAGCCTAAAGATTGGTTAGTAGCTGCATTTCGTTCCGGGGATATTGCTGTACTCGATATGTCTCTTACAAAATTTGGTGGATCAATTTTAATCGGTCGAGGTAATACAATTCTCGATCAGGGAAAAGTCTATCTGAATTTCGACAGGTCGATGGTTTCGACCGTTGCGATAAATTTTCAAGGAAAGGCAACCATTGGGATTTCCGTCCCGGATGGTGATCTGGATAACACAGCATTGACAGCATCAATGATGACTGTGAGCGGTTTCAGAGTCGGTGTTGATAAGTTGCATTTTAATCTACCGAACGTCTTGAGCGAATTTGCCTCGATCGATTTGAGAAACGTTCAGGTATCTGACGCGGGCAAGATAAATTTACTTTTGGAACAAGCGAGATTGGTATTTCAAGGGGGGCACAAGGTATTGCGGGATTTTATGTGGCTGATATCGGCAACGACAAATATCTTGCCTATGACCTAAACGGAAGTGGCATTACAGGGCTGATAAGGCTGGAGGGGTTAGGTGGTGTCGACGTTTTTAACCAGTTACAAACTACTGAAGGTATACCGGTACCTCTGCTGGCCCCAACTCAGAACCGATCTACTACGATCGGCTCGATTATAAAAACTGCAGAAAGTATCAGCGTTGGGGTAGTCAACCTAAGCAATCCATCTCCATTTAGTACCCGACAGACGATATATAAAACTGACTTTGGCGTCATTTCGACGGAAGCGATTGAGTTAACTGCCAGTGAATACCGCAGTGAGATTTTGTTTGAAATGTCTGCAGAACGTAGGTTTTCAGGATCGCCGCTGATTTCAACAAAAAGTATAAGCTTGTCTAGCAACGGTCTTGAAAGCAAGATAAATTTGCACATGAAAAGCTTTGGTGATAACTCTGCCAAAGACATAAAAATTACAGGCGGAATAAACGTTAGCGCTGACGGGGATAAGTCTGAGTCTTTTTTAAGTGCTTCATTACAAGCCAATGAAAATTTCACAGTTACTGAAGCAGTGAATCTTCAAGGAAATGGCTATAAATCGATTGCAAAATTTCTTTTGAGGGGTACGCAAGCGACCGCTACAATAAATGGTGATTTTCAGAGCGATGTATCCATCAACTCGGCAGGATTTTTTTCCGAGACGAATTTCCAGGCAAATGTCACAAAATTTTCAGTATCCGGAAACCTTTCCTCGCTGGCGACGGGAGCGCAGTCTTTATCTAATGTCTTTGTCAAATTCCTGGAGCTAGGCTCAACGATCGGTGGTGATGTTCTTGTTCAAGCCTCGGGCGAGGCATCTGAGGGTAAATTTGGAATCTCGGCAAGGAGTACGTCGGCCACAGACCGAAGTTTTTCGATCGCTGGTAACTTTTCTGCCAAGGCCTCCGGAGGTCAATCCCGCGTAGATGCAGTCGTCGATGTACCTAATCAAGGATTCAAAGCATTCATTACCGTAGGTGGGGGTTTGTCTACGGAAGCAAGTGGTCGCCAGAGTATTGCCTTGACGCAGATCGCGGTACTTGATGGTGCTATCTCTGCAAACCATGCCAGTGTGAAGGCGTTGGGGATAAAGAGTTTTGCAGATCTTTCATTAGTAAGTGGCGGTACGCTCACTAGCATCGCAGGCGGGCGCCCCACTGAGGGCACTGGTGGTGGTGGCGGCAATATATCGATCGATGCTGCACTGAGCCTTCGTTCAGATGCTATTGATTCGGCAGGATCGGCAGCCCCATGGAATGCTAAGGCAACCCTTGTTGCTTATTCAGGAAATGTGAGCATTGGTTCTTTAGACGTAGTGTCCAGTAGTGGGGGTGCGTATTTACTGATGCAGGGTGGATTTAATTCTAATTTTGGCGACACGCTTGGTTCGGGATCAGTGATTGTTAACGGCGCTACCGTCATTGAGTCTGCAGGTGCTTCCTCAAAAGCAGAGGTTGAATTAATTTCTAATCAACAGACGATAAGTCTGAATGGTCCTGTTCGGGTGATTGCAAGTGGATTCAGTAGCTCAAGTACGATTCGCATGCAAGCCAACAGTTTTGAAAAGCCTGGATACATCCTTCCGCAGACATTGATAGCTCTGCAGGGAGATGTTGAGCTACTTGCTTCTGGAAGTTCGGCATCTGCATTTGCGGTGCTCGAGGAGTCGGGTCGTAACCTCGGCTTGACTGGTAGTATGAAAATCATAGCCGCCGGCAATAATGCTCGAGCAGAGTCAGATATATATGCCGCTGGCTCAGATACATTTGCCTCTTCGATTTCGCTATCAGGCGGCCTGGCGCTCACTGCTTTGGGGGTGGGAAGCACGGCGATGCTCACCTTGAATAATAATAATTTAAATATTCCTTCAGGGTCTACGGCGAATACCGTCGGTCAAGTGCTGGTGGGCGGCCCACTATCTTTAGTGGCTACCGGTACGCATTCGGTCGCGCAAGCTACGATCGACAACACTGGTGATAATGTATCTACATCCGGTGTTCTCCTTTCAAGTTCAATCACACTCAAAGCCAGCGGGGATGGTAGTGCCAGCAATTTGACATTATCTTCAATGACACCGACAATTTTTAATGATGCCACCCGGCGTCTTACGATCTCGGGCGTCATCGACATGCAGGCAACCGGAACGGACGCAAGCGCTACGGCGACACTCAAACCCGATTCATCTCATTTATCCGTCGGTGGCGTTCTGATATCCGCTTCCGGTAGCGGTAGCCAATTGAACTTTATGTCGAATAGTGCTGAATCATTCACGAGCGGTAATATTGAAGCGATCGCTAGCGGTGATACGGCTCAGGTTCATTTAGAGGCGCTCGCTAGGAGCTCCTTGGGCATGAGGATTAATGGCGGGATCAATCTGATTAGCAGTGGCGATAGTAGCTTTCTGGAAGCGTCGCTTAAATCCGGCGCTGGCCTGGCCGTGTCAAAAGATGTCCAGCTACATTCACTCGGCGAGGGTAGTGAGGCAAAGCTGACATTGTCACAAAGCTCTGGGACATCGGTTAGCGTAGCTGGCGATATCGGCCTGATCGCGAATAGTGGCGAAGGTTCATCCGCTGGCGCAAAAGTCACAGGCGATTTCACACTCGGCAAGCTAGGTTCTTCGCCGATTGATCTTCACCTCAGCGCCTTTCAGGATGGTGATTTATCATCCTTGTCGTTGAAATTACTCTCCGATGGTGGCGTAGCCAAGTTGGGTGGTGCCAATCAGCATGGCATGACAAAAATCACCTTGGGAGAAAAAACAGCAACGGCAAATCAGTTACTTGATGAGATTAACATTGCTTTCGAAGGTAGCAGTGGTAAATCTATTATCCAGTTCGGTGCGGATCAAGACATCAAAACCGACGCAGAAATTCAGCGTGTTCTTATCAAAGGCTTCCGTCTTGGACATGATGAGCTGAATTTTGATGGATTAGCAAATATCGCAACCACTGCCAGAACGCTCGATGGCTTTATTAGTTCTGCAATTAGCCATTTCAATACTTCGACGCCTACCGGTACGGTAACGCCCCCGCTTGTTGCTGATGTTCTGGTTGGCGGTAATGATCAAAGTACCTATCTTGCGTATGACCATGACGGCACGGGAATATCTGCCATCATCGTGCTGGATGGGGTTTCAGCATCACAGTACAAGACCGCCAACGGCATGGTGTGATGTTCTCGCGTCGACGCGGTTTGATACCAATGGTAATCACCAACTAAAAAACCACCGCAAGGGTGGTCTTTTAGTTGGTGGAGGCGGCGGGAATCGGCTCGTAAGCCGG